>Ga0066368_10000417_pt1 | contig 11452 bp, 10 predicted proteins | sample Knorr_S7_td_NADW_FD_71215 | JGI IMG/M metagenome (GOLD analysis project Ga0066368, IMG submission 71215) | Marine microbial communities from Southern Atlantic Ocean transect - Knorr_S7_td_NADW_ad_2505m_LV_A | ecosystem: Environmental > Aquatic > Marine > Oceanic | place: Southern Atlantic ocean... | reverse complement strand
TTTTTTTTTTGATTTTTTATTTTTGAATTTAATTTTTTTAAATTCTCAAGTTTTTTGTTAAAGTCATTAAGTTTTTTCTTCAATATTTTTAACTAACTTCTCTAAGTTTTTGCGCTTCTTCAAGTTTAATTGAAATTAATTTTGATATTCCAGTTTCAGCCATAGTAACACCATACAATCTATCCATGTGTGCCATGGAAATAGGATTATGTGTAATTATTACAAATTTTGTTGATGTGTCATAGTTAATTTTTTTAATTACTCTACAAAATTTTTCAATATTTATGTCATCTAATGGAGCATCAACTTCATCTAAAACACAGATTGGGGAAGGATTCTGAAGAAAAACTGCTAAAATTAAAGCTGTGGCTGCCATGGTTTTTTCACCACCTGATAATAATGACAAAGTGTTCATTTTTTTCCCTGGTGGTGATGCAAATACTTCTAAACCAGATAATAAAGGATCAGATGAACCAACCATTTTTAAGAAAGCTTTACCACCATCAAAAAATTGTGTAAATAAATTTTTAAAATTCTGATTAACACTATCAAAACATTTATTTATTTTTTCTCTACCTTCTTTATTTATATTTGATATTGTTTCTCTTAATTTTAAAATTGCTTTTTCTACATCAATTTTATCATTAACCATTTTTTCTATTTTTTTGTTAGTTTCTTTTGCTTCATTTTCTGCTGTAAAATTTATTGGTCCAATATTATCAAATTTTCTTTTTTCAATATTTAGATCATTTTGTAAAATATTCATTGCAGGAAGATTTTGTATATTATTTTTTTCTTGTTTTAGAATATCTTCATTTAATTTTAATGAAAAATTATTTTCACTTTCTTGGTATGCGCTAGTTAAATCATTTTTTAAATACTCTAGATCTGTTTCTAATCTAGTTTTTCCTTCGTGGTTTTCTATTTTTTTGTCTGAATTTAATTTTATTTTTTCATCTATCTCTTTAGTTTGTCCTGGATCGATTATAATTTCTTTTTCTAATTGATTAATTTTTTCATTTAAAGAGTTTATTTTTGATTCAATATCAACATTATTTTTATTTATTTCTTCAGGTTTATTCTCTAAATTTTTTAATTCGTTGTTTGTAAATTTTTCTCTTTCAACTAATTTTTCTAAATGTTTTTTCGTATCATCTATCCTTTTACTCCATTTTTTGTGTTCTTCCTCAAAATCAAAAATTTTATCTAAATTTGTTAATTTTGAGAAATTATTTTTTATTTCAGTAAATGATGAAAATACACTGTTAATTTTTTCAGAAATAATATCAAATGTACTTTTTATTGGATTTATTAATTCTTTGTTTTTACTAATTAATTCGTCAATCTTAGAATTTAATTCAGTAGATTTAGACATAATAAATTCAATTTTTTTAATTTCATTTTCTATATCCTTTTTTAAATTAATAAAATTTTCTTTATCTGTATTTTTTTCACTGTTTGAGATTTTTATATCAAGTTCTTTTGTTTCATTAAATATATTTTTTTGTAATTTTGACAAAGAAAAATTTGCATCTTCAAGAAACTTTTTTTCTCTTGATATATCATCTTTGAATTGTGTTAATCTATTTTTTAAGTTATCTTTTTGAATTGAAATTCTATTAATTTCGTCTAAGTTTTTTTGTTTTTCTGCAAGATGATTTTGTTTTTCAATTTTTAAATTATTTAAATCTTTATTTTTTTCATTATTTTTATTTAGAAATTTATTTTTTTCATTTTTATAATCTTCAAGCAAGGAATCAATTTTATTTATTTCAAAATTAATTTTTTCAAGTCTTTCTGTTTTTTTTGAAATTTTGCTTATATTGTTAATACATCTAATTTTTATTAAAGTAATTTCTAAGCTATTTATTTTGTCTTTAATAGATTTATATTTTTCTGCTTCTTTACATTGTTTCTCAAGAGTTTTACATTGATCTTTATGTGCTTTGATAATATCTTCTAGTCTAGAAAGATTTATTTCAGCAGAATTTAATTTTAGTTCAGACTCGTGTCTTCTTGCATGCAGACCAGTAATTCCAGCTGCTTCTTCAAGCAATATTCTTCTTTCTTCTGGTTTAGAAGTAATTAATTTATGAACCTGCCCTTGTGCTACTATAGATGTTGTGTCGGGGCCAGAAGAAGCGTCGGCAAATAATAAATATACATCTTTTGCTCTTACTATTTTATTATTTATATAATAAGTAGAGCCTTTTTCTCTTTCTATTTTTCTTTTTATTTCTATAGTTTCATAATTGTTAAACATTTCTGGAGCTTTCTTTTTTTTATTATCAATAGTAATTTCAATTTCTGCTAAATCATTTTGTGGTCTAATCGATGTTCCATTAAATATTACATCGTCCATTCCTTTACCACGCATTTCTTTTGGAGATGTTTCACCCATTATCCATTTTAACGCATCAACAATATTTGATTTTCCACAACCATTTGGCCCAATTATTCCAGTTAATCCTTTTTCAATATTCAATTCTGTTCTTTCAACGAACGATTTAAAACCGATAATTTTTAATTTAGTAAAGTCCATATCAATTAATCAAGTTTTCAATAATTTTTTCAAAATTTTCATAACTCATAGCACTATATTTTTTATTATTAATTATAAATGAGGGCGTTGAGCTTATATTATATTTTCTTTCAGCGAAAGTTCGGATATTTATAATGTTATCAACTATTTGCTCATCTTTAAAACAATTATTAATTTTACTTTCAGTTAAACCTGCTAACTTACCAATGTTTTTAAGTTTATCTATAAATGTATCATCATTTGTAATCCACTTTTTTTGAGTAGAAAGAATTAATTCAACAAAATCAAAATATTTTTCTTTTGGTGCACATTTTGCAAGTACGGATCCAAACAATGCTTGTTTATCTAAAGGAAAATCTCTATAAATAAATTTTATTTTATTTGTATCAATATAATTTTCTTTGATTTTAGGATAAATATCTTTATGAAAATTTGCACAATGAATGCATGTCATCGAAGCATATTCAATAACTGTAACTTTTGCATCTTTATTTCCTAAAAAAATTTCCTCGTTTGTTTTAGCATTTATAATTTCATATTTCGGGAAAATGAGGAAAACGAATATAATTAAAAATTTGCCAATATTGTATTTCATTTATTATTTACCGCTAGATATAGTATAATTATAAAAATTAATATCTTTATGAGCAAGGTTTAATTTATTGTCCAAATAACGTTTTATTGAGTTTTTTTAATGCTGTTTTAATGTTATTTTTTTTAATTTTGTTAATCACTTTAGATTGAACTTTTTTACCTCTTTTTTTGGTAATTTTATCTTCTTTATAAGCACCTTTAATATCAAAATCTTGTACCACACTAATTTTCGCAATTGCTTTATATCCAAAATATTGATTAAGTTTTTCAATTATTTCTTCATTTTTAAATTCTATTTCCATTGATTTCCCTCTCATTGTTTTTAAAAAAATTATTCCATTTAAATTGTTTATTTCAGAAAAGACAATTTTTATTGGCCAACAAAATTTTGCTATATCATCTCCAATAATTTCTCTCCATTTTTTTATCAAAGATATCTCAATAAAATTTTTTTCTTTTATATTTTTGTCTATAATTTTAGGTAGGCTATTTCCGACCTTTTTAAAATAACTTTGCTTTCTTTCTTTCATAATTTAATTTTTTTTTAAAATTTCTAATTTGTGATAATATCAAAAAAAAATGACAAATTTAACTGATAACTTATTAAATTGGTATAGTAAAAATAAAAGAAAACTTCCTTGGAGACAAAAAAAAAACAATATAAACCCTTATTTTATTTTGATAAGTGAAATAATGCTACAACAAACAAACGTAAACACTGTTATTTATTATTACAAAAAATTTATTTTTAATTGGCCAACCATAGAATCCTTATCTAAAGCAAGATTAGACACAGTTTTGTTTATATGGCAAGGATTAGGTTATTATAACAGAGCAATTAATTTGCATAAAACTGCAAAAATTATATGTAGTAAGTATAATGGCAAAATACCAAGCACTTACGATACTTTGATCCAATTACCTGGAATTGGGGAATATACTGCTAATGCTATTATGGCTTTAGCTTATAATAAAAATACAATTGGCATTGATGTTAATATTAGTAGAGTTATTTCTCGATTATATAATCTAAATCCAAATAATAAGAAAGAGATATCTAAAAATCTTTGCAAATTATTGCCAACTAATAAATGCAATAATTTTATGCAAGGATTGATGGATGTTGGTGCAAAAATATGTAAAAAAAAAAATATTAATTGTTTAATTTGTCCATTAAAAAAATACTGTAATTTTTATAATGAAAAAAAGAAAATAAAACTTGGTGTTTTAAAAAATAAAAAAAAAAAATTTCTATTTGTTTATTTAATAAAATATAAGAATCAAATAATTTTAAAAAAAAGAATAAATACTAAATTTCTTCAAGGCTTAATGGAGATCCCAAATAATTTATTGCATAGCAAAACTTCTTTAAAAATAGCTAAAAAAAATGCACCATTTGAACTTAATTGGAAAATTGTACCAGGAAAATTGAATTCTAAGATTAGTAATTTTGAATTAGAAATTAGATTTTTTCAGGCACAAATTAAGAAAAAAATTTTTTTAAAAAATGCAATGTGGGTTGATAAGAATAAAATCCAAAAAATACCAATTTCAACTTTAATGAAAAATATTTTGTCTTATTTAAATTTTGTCTAATTCTGATCTAATTTTTTCTCTTAAAACATCTATACTTATAGAATCTTTTTTTTCGTATTTATACCAAAATGTCCAGCCATTACATGATGGTAAATTAAGCAAATTAGCAGCAACACTATGTATTGAACCTTTGAAGTTTTCAGTAATAATTGATCCATCAACCCTAACTTTTGCATTCCATTTTTTTTTAAAGTCATGAAGAATGTCTCCTGGTTTTATTAAGTTAAATTCTATTAACCTTCCAAAAGGTATTCTTTTTTGTTGTCTTTTTTCATTTGTTTTTAACATTTCCATATTTTTTAATGGTTTAATTAATTCAATTCTTTTTTTAGCAAATTTTATGTATTTTTTTTCACTTTCTATACCAATAAATTTTCTATTATATTTTTTTGATACAGCTCCTATAGTTCCTGTTCCAAAAAAAGGATCTAATATAACATCTCCGGGGTTAGTTACAGATAATACAATTCTTGTAATAAGGGCTTCTGGTTTTTGAGTTGGATGAACCTTTTTACCTCTATATCTTAATCTTTCCGCACCATTACAGATTGGAAACAACCAATCACTTCGCATTTGCAGATCATCGTTAAGTGATTTTAAAAGATTATAGTTAAATGTATATTTAGAATTTTTACTTTTAGAACACCAAATTAAGGTTTCATGAGCATTTGAAAATCTTGTACCTTTAAAATTTGGCATTGGGTTTGTTTTGATCCAAACAATATCATTTAGAATCCAAAAATCTAAATCTTGCAATATTTTTCCAACTCTAAAAATATTATGATATGTTCCTATAACCCAAATTGCCCCATCTTCTTTTAAGACTCTTTTAGCAGCAATAATCCATTTTTTTGTAAAATCATCATATTCTTCAAAGTTTTTAAATTTGTCCCAATTTTCCTTTACGCCATTTACATTTGTATAATCTGGCCTTTTCAAATCTTTTTTTAGTTGCAGGTTATAAGGAGGATCAGCAAATATTAAATCTACTGACTTTGAAGGTAATTTTCCCATTTCTTCTAAACAATTACCTTGATATATTTTATTGGTAGTAGAATTTTTTATTTTCATTTTGATCCCGATTATTTTTTATTTTATCATTTTTGTGATTGGTTTAAAAGATTTTCTATGATGTGGTGTTATACCTAATAATTTTATCTTATCAATATGCAATTTTGTTCCATAACCTGAATTTTTATTCCAAAAAAATCCAGGATATTTGTAAGATAATTTTTTCATTAAATTATCTCTTATAACTTTTGCAATTATTGAAGCAGATGCAATAGATATAGATTTGTTATCTCCGTTTTTTATTGCTTTAACATTTGCTTTAATTTTTGGAGAATTAATTCCATCTACTAATACAAAATCAGCGCTAATTTTTAATGACGTATATGCTCTTTCCATAGCAATTAAAGAAGCTTGTAGAATATTTTTTTCTTCAATTTCTTTAACACTCGCTGCTCCTACACCAAATGGAATAATATTTATTAAAATATTATAAAGTTTTTCTCTAATTTTTTTTGATATTTTTTTTGAGTCATTAATCTTAATTATTTCCGGATGTTTTTTTAAAAAATTTTTCCATAAAGATCTCTTAATATATACTGCAACAGCTACAACAGGGCCAGCAAGAGGCCCTCTTCCTACTTCATCTATTCCAACAACAATATTTCCAAATTTTTCTTCTATATCAAAATTCATTATTTTAGTTTTGGAAGAATTTCAACTAAATTACATGGTTTAAAAGCGGAATCTAACTGATATTTTATAATTTCATCCCATGCATCTTTACATGCAGAGGGAGAGCCAGGTAATGAAAATAAATATTTACCATTAGAAATTCCAGCGCATGCTCTTGATTGTATTGTTGAAGTTTTAATTTTTTTATAGCTTAACATTCTGAAAACTTCACCAAAACCTGGAATATCTTTTTCGAAAAAAGATTTAAATACTTCAGGAGTTATATCTCTTTTAGTTAGACCTGTTCCACCAGTAGCTATAATTACATTTATATTTTTTTTCTTTAACCAAGCATTTAAAATATTTTTTATTTCTATTTTTTTATCTTTACATATTTTTTTTTCAAATAAATTATGATGTGAATTTAATATTTTACTTTTTAATATTTCGCCTGATTTATCAGTTTTAGGATTTCTAGTATCAGATACCGTAAGAATTGCTATATTTAATTTTTTTTTCATGTTTTAATTTGTAAACTTTTTATTTTTTCTTTAACTTTCTTCAAATTTTCCCATGCAATCTTTTTTTTATTTGGAGACCTTAATAAGTAACTTGGATGAAAAATACAAGTTGTAAATATTTTTTTCTTTAAAAAAGGGTTTTTATAATTAAACCACTTACCATGATTTTTAGTTATACCATCTTTTAATTTTAGTAAAGATTTTGATGCAACATTTCCGAAAAGCAAAAGTATTTTAGGTTTTATTATAGAAATATGCTCTTCAACATATGGAAGAAAAAAATTAATTTCATTATCAGTAGGTGTTCTATTATTTGGTGGCCGCCAAGGAATGATATTAGTTATGTATGTATTATTTTTTCTATCGAGGCCAATAGCATTGATCATTTGATCAAGTTTTTTTCCTGCAGCTCCAACAAAAGGTTTTCCAAGCTTATCTTCTTCATATCCAGGAGCTTCTCCAATAATCATAATATCAGATCTTAAGAAGCCATCATAAAATACAAAATTTTTTGCTTTTAATTTTAATTTGCAATCTAAATTAATAATTTTTTTTTTTAATTCTTTTAATTTATCTTCTAATAATAATTTTTTTTGATTTTTAGTATAAAAATAATCTTCGAATCTTACTCTTGGCTTATTTTGAATATGAGATTCAATTCCTAATGATTTATAATAATTAAGTACTGCTAACGAACATTTTCTAATATTTGGCATTTTTTTTTAATGTTGAAATTTTTTGTTATGTTATGATACAACAATTTATTTATGACTAAAGAAACAAATTTGATAACTTATTTATTTTTTCTTATATCTTTATATATATGACTAGAGAATCAATGAATTTTGATGTTTTAATAATTGGAGCTGGTCCATCAGGACTTTCTGCGGGTATTAAACTTGCTCAATTAGCAAAAAAAAATAATAAAGAATTAAACATTGGTATTGTTGAAAAAGGCTCAGAAGTTGGTGCTCATATATTATCTGGAGCAGTTCTAGAAACAAAAGTATTAGATGAATTAATTCCCGATTGGAAAAGTAAAGATTCTCCTCTTAAAACTGAAGCAATAAAAGATAATTTTTTATTATTAACGAAAAATAAATCTTTTAAATTGCCAACCCCACCACAAATGAAAAATGATGGAAATTATATTATTAGTCTAGGAAACTTTTCTAGATGGCTAGCTAAACAAGCAGAAGAATTAGGGATAAATATTTTTCCTGGTTTTGCTGCTTCAGAAATTCTTTATGATGATAAGATAAATAAAGTTATTGGTATAAGAACAGGAGATCAAGGAATTGATAAAGAAGGAAAACAATTAGAAAATTTTCAACAGGGCTACGATCTTTTTGCTAAACAAACAATTTTTGCTGAAGGATGTCACGGCTCATTAACAAAAAAATTAATTAATAAATATAATTTAAGAGAAAATTCAAACCCACAAACATACGGCATAGGTCTAAAAGAATTATGGGAGATAAATCCAGAAAATCATAAATTAGGAGAAGTAATTCATTCTATAGGATGGCCTTTGGATAATAAAACATATGGCGGATCTTTCCTTTATTATTTAGAAAATAATCAAGTATCAGTAGGCTTTGTTATAGGTTTAGATTATAAAAACCCATATTTAAGCCCATTTGATGAATTTCAAAGATTTAAAACACATCCAAAAATAAAAAAAATTTTTGAGGGTGGTAAAAGAATTTCTTATGGAGCAAGAGCGTTAAATGAAGGAGGTTTTCAATCAATTCCAAAATTGACTGTGCCAGGCGGATTACTTGTAGGATGTACTGCAGGCTTTATGAATGTACCAAAAATAAAAGGAACTCATACTGCTATGAAATCAGGAATGATTGCTGCTGAAGAAATTTTTAAAAATATTTTTGATTCAAAAAGCATAGAAGTTATTACTTACGAAGAAGAAATTAAGAAATCATGGATTTGGGACGAACTTTATAGAGTAAGAAATATAAGGCCAGCATTCCAATGGGGTTTTTGGCCTGGTTTAATATATAGTGCAATTGATACTTTCGTCTTTAGAGGTAAAGCCCCTTGGACTTTAAAACACCATGATGATCATAAATATTTAAAAGAAGCAAAAAAATCTAAAAAAATTGATTATCCAAAACCAGATGGCGTTATTACATTTGATAAATTATCATCAGTTTTTATTTCAAATACTAATCATGTTGAAAATCAACCATGTCATTTACAATTAAAAGATAAAAATATTCCAATAAAATATAATTTAGAGAACTATGATGCACCTGAGCAAAGATATTGTCCTGCAGGCGTTTATGAAATAGTTGAATTAGAAAAAAATTCACCAAAACTACAAATTAATGCACAAAACTGCGTTCATTGTAAAATTTGCGATATAAAAGATCCAAATCAAAATATAAATTGGGTAACTCCTGAAGGAGGGGGAGGGCCTAGATATCCAAATATGTAGGTTTTTTTTAAAAAAATGAAAAAATACTTTATTATAATTTTTTTTCTCTTTTTTTATTTTCAAAAATCTTTATTAGCAATAGATTTTGGTAATTATCTAGCTGGTGAAAGTGCATTAATTAATAAAGATAATAAAGCAGCTATACATTATTTTGAAAACGCAATTAATTTAAATAAACTTGATACAAAATATGGTCATGATATAGCTGAAAAATTATGTACTTTATATCTTTTAGAAGGCGACATAAATAATTGTATTTTATTAGGAAAAAAAATTGAAAAAAATATTACTTCAAACAGTATTGAAGGTACAAATATTTTAATGGCTTTAGTTATTGGAGATATAAAGAAAAAAAATATTAATTCCGCATTAAATAGATTAAAAAAAATAAAAAAAACCTCTTATGAAAGATTTTCAGTTCCTATTATTGAAGCATGGCTAATTGTTCAGGGAAAAAAAAATCTTAATAAAGCAAAAAAAAAATTAGATGAATTAGAAAAAGACTATGTAATAAAAGGTTTAAGAAATTTAAATTTAGCTTTACTTCATGATTTTTTTAATAAAAATGACGAAGCATTAATATATTATCAAAAATCTATAAATGCTTTTACCCAGCCTTCTTATAGATTAGTAGAAATTTCAGCTAATGCTTTTGAACGAAATGGAAATTTTGAAAAAGCGAAAGATATTTACACTAAGTTTTTATCTAACTCTAATGATAATTTATTGATTGAAAACTCACTAAAAAGAATTGAAAAAAAAAAAGTACCAAATAAATTAATTATAAATTTAAATGACGTAATTGCAGAGCTATTTAGTACAATTGCTAGCACTTTTAATTCTGATTTTACAAATAATTTTTCAATAATTTATTCACATTTTTCTCTTTATTTAAAAAAGGATTTTGAAGTTGCACAACTTTATTTAGCTGAACTATTGGAAAGCGATAAAAGATATCTAGATGCAAATAATTTGTATAAAAACATAAAGCCATCATCAAGCTTCTATTGGCATGCAAAATTAAAAAAAGCAAGAAATTTAGAATTATTAGGAGAAAACGAGAATTCAATATTAATTTTAAAAAAGATGTCAAATGAAAAAAAAGATAGATATGATGCTTTAAAACTTCTTGGAGATATATATAGAAATTATGATAAGTACAATGAGGCTATAAAATTTTATAATGAAGGAGTATCAAGAATAAAACAAATTGAGGTAACTCATTGGGAACTTCTTTATTCAAGAGGAATTGCATATGAAAGAAATGATGAATGGAATTTAGCAGAAAAAGATTTTTTAAAAATTTTAGAACTTATACCAGACCAACCCGATGTTTTAAATTATTTAGGTTATTCATGGATTGAGCAAAATATTAATTTAGATCAAGCTAAAAAATTTATTCTTAAAGCTGCAGATATTAGACCAATGGATCCATATATCATTGATAGTTTAGGATGGGCCTATTTTAATTTAAAAGAATATGATAAAGCAGTAAAAGAGCTTGAAAGAGCAATTAATTTAAAACCAACAGATCCAATTATTAATGATCATCTCGGAGATGCTTATTTAAAAGTTAATAGAGAATTAGAGGCAATGTACCAATGGAAGAAAGCAATTGATTTTAAACCAGAAAATGATTTAGAAAAAAAAATAAAAAAGAAGATAAAAAAATATGATAATAATCAATTAAATTTCCTATAAGTTAATGTTAAGAAAAAAAATTTTTAAATGTAAAGCATATGCTAAAATAAATTTGTTTCTTAATGTTTTAAATAAAACAAAAAATAATTTACATAAATTAAAAAGCTTAGTTTGTTTTATTGATTTATATGACGAAATAGTAATAACAGAGAGTAAAGATTTTTCAATTAAAATTAAAGGACCTTTTAAAAATTTTATAAAAAAAAATATTATTGAAAAAACTTTTGTTACTTTTTCAAATTTTATAAATTTAAAAACAAATTATAAAATATCTTTAAATAAAAAAATTCCAGTTTCTGCTGGTTTAGGAGGAGGCTCTGCTGATGCAGCCGTAGTTTTACAAGGTTTAAATTTTTTAAA
>Ga0066368_10000415_pt1 | contig 11456 bp, 9 predicted proteins | sample Knorr_S7_td_NADW_FD_71215 | JGI IMG/M metagenome (GOLD analysis project Ga0066368, IMG submission 71215) | Marine microbial communities from Southern Atlantic Ocean transect - Knorr_S7_td_NADW_ad_2505m_LV_A | ecosystem: Environmental > Aquatic > Marine > Oceanic | place: Southern Atlantic ocean... | reverse complement strand
GCCAGTCCCCAGACCCCCATCTCGACCGCGGCTTTCGCCATCAGGTGGCCCCGCAGGTCGGCGTCCAGCCGGGGCAGGACCGCGTCGGGTCCGGCGAGCGGCACACCGAGCACCCGCGGGCCGATCCATTCGCGAATGGCGAGCCACGCGGTGTCGACCGTCTCCGGGGAGTAGTAGGGCTGCTCGCCGGCAACGCATTCAGACCACGCCGTGACGCCGTCGGCATCATGCGTCTCGAGCAGCAGGATCCGCCGCAGACTGGCGGTGCCGGACGAGATCTGGAACGGCTCGACCAGCGGCATCTGGATCTCTCGCAACGTGATCGATCGGAGGTGGAGGCTCACGAGTCACCCCCCGTCGTGTCCACGGTGTAGAACCAGCGCCCCGTGTCGGGGTCCGCATGGACCCCGGCCACGCGGGCGTGACGCGCGTTGAGGTAGGTCGTGAACGCTCGGCGCAGACTCTGCTGCCAGCGTCTGGCCAGGTCGGGTGCGTCCGCCTTGAGCCGGGCGACGTCGGCCGGAAGCTCCACGCGCACCCACGGCGCGTCCGGTAGCGGCGCGGCATTGTCGAGTGGGGCTCCCGCGGCAGGGCCGGCCAGCGCGAGGGTGACAATCGGACCCTCCTGTGCAGCCGCCGGGAGGCGCGCCGGCGTGCCGGCGAGGCGCCGCTCGACCGCCGGGTCCCGCAATCGCCACTCGACGATGAAGCGGTCGGTGTCGAGGCCGCGGTGCAGCCGACTGCCGGTGTCGCCGTACATGTTGGACACGTACTCGACCGGAGACGCCCCCAACGTCGTCAGGTTGAGCCGCGCGTTGCGCGCGACCAACGGGTCGAAGGTCCAGTAGACCCGCTCGATCCCCACGGCCAGGAGCCGCTCGCGCTGGTGCAGCTTGAGCCGCCGTCCCAGCCCGCGTCCACGCGCCTCGGGCCGGACGGCGAGCATGTCGGACCAGTGCGCCGTGACGCGGTCGCGTACGCCGCTGATGCCGAAGACGAACCCGACGAGACGCCCGGCGTCGAACGCGCCGGAGGCCACGCCGCCGACCTGCTGCGAGACCATCAGGATCGTGGCCGGCACCACATCCATAAAGTCCCGGCCCCAGATGTCCCGCTGCAGGGCAACACACGCCTCGTACTCCGCACGCGTCTCGAGCGGTCGAATGGTGACCTGATCGTCGGACACGATGGTAAGAATACCTTGGAGGCCGAAGCCCGAAGCCAACGACCCGGATGGATTGGGGTCCCGCGTTACCGCGTGTCCGCGAGCGAGACAGGCCCGGTCAGGTAGTCGATGAGCTCGCGATGCCACCAGGCGCCGGTTTCCGCGCGTTCGGCCGACGTGGTGAATCGGTAGTCGTAGTACGCCAGCCGGAGATACCGGGGCGGCGCATCGGCGAACGCCGCGTCGCCAACCAGCGCGGTCACCGCCGGGGCCCCTTCGAGCAGGCGCGTCATCAGCGGCGAGAGCCAGTAGCGTGCGCCCCGGGGGTCGAGCGCGGCGAACCAGAGCTGCCAGTCGAGGCGCGGCTGATGCGGCGCCACCAGCCCGGGTCGGCGGTCCGGGTCACCCGGTTTCCAGCGCAGATCCCACGCGGTCCACTCGAGCCCGTCCGGGCTTCCCTGGATCACGATCTCCGGACGCTCGACCGTCATCACCCGGAACAGCCCGTAGCCGTTGACCGACCGGAACGGTTGCACCCAGCCGACGACCGGGTCCGACCAGGACAGATCGAGACTGGAACGTCCGCTCCCCTCGACGGTGCGCGCGATCTCCCGAGCGAAGGTAAGGCCGCCGAGCGCGAACAGCGCCATCGCGCCGACAGCCCCCAGCCGCCGGCGCCACCCGTCCAGCCAAGGTCGGTTCGGCTCCCCGCCGCCGACGATGCGCGCGTGTCCGATGGGCTGAAACGGTAGCACCCGCGCCCACGCACGATCGTCGACCAGGGTCAGACAGAGCACAACCGCGAGGATCGAGAAGAAGCCGTAGTTGCCGGTGACGCCGATCACGACCTGCAGGAGGACCAGCCCGGTACAGGCCCCCAACCGGATGCGGCGAAAGCGCGCCGGCGCGAAGATCGCCCAGGGCAGCAGCAGCTCCACCACGAACATGCCACCGACCGACAGACGCTGTATCCAGCTTGGCAGCTGATGCGCATACCAGCCGGTCCACAGCGGCAGTGGTTGTGTCTCATAATGGTAGGTCAGGGCCGTCCAGTCGGCCCAGGTCGGGTCCCCGCTCGCGACCTTGGTGATGCCCGAGAGAATCACCAGTCGGAAGAGCAGCCACCAGAGCAGCCACCGGGCCACCGGCGAGGGTGGTCTCTCGGTGGTCAAGGTGGGCCGCAGTCCACGGGGTGCGTAGAAGCAGGCGAGCAGACCGGTCTCGAGCAGGAGGGTGTCCCATTGAAACGCCAGGAACGTCTGACCGGCGACCGTCAGTGACAGATAGCTGACCCAGAGCAGCGGCAGCACACAGACCGGTGCGATGCCGGCGATGAGCAGCGTCGCGAGCGCCGCCCCGAGCCAGCAGAGCCCCTGCAGCGCCAGGTCGCTCGACGACAGCCACAGCAGCGTTGGAAAGAGCCGGTAGGCCTGGCCACCGTAGCTGTCCCGCAGCCGGTCCAGATAGACGCCGGCCGGCAGGATGCCGTCGGCGCCGACCAGACCGGTCACCTGGACCGCGAGTGACACGAAGGCGATGAGATAGGTCAGCCCGAGCAGCCGCAGAAACACCCAGCGTGAGAGAAGATACGAGGGTGGCCTCACGCACAGCACATTAGCACTGGGTTGCGGAAAAAAGCGCTCCGGTTTCCGAGGGCCGGGGTGAGGGCCAGGGGGACTCTCCAAGGAAGCACATGAGACAAGTCAATCGCGACGGTCGTGACCCAGGCGTCTCGGCCCATGGCCGCGTGCTCGGGTGGCTCATCGTGCTGCTGGTTGGCGTGGTGGCGGTGGCCCGCACGCAGGAGCCGGAGCCGCCGGTCATTCCCTGGTTCGAAACGCGGGCGCCCGGTGCGTTCGGCGACTCGCGTGTGGCGGCGTCAGAGGAGTGGGCGATCGCCTTCCGTGTCGATGCGACCATTCGGTTGCCGCTGCTGATCGCCAAGATCCCGATCGCGTCGCGCGAGAACGTCGGCGTGACGACCTTCTCGGCGCGCCACTTCACCACGGACCGCCGGACCGGCGTGCGCGCCTACGAGTTCTACGCGGCGTCGTTCCCGGACCGGGCGCGCGGGTTGAACCGGCTCGGGTTCCTGCGCGAAGCGGTGGTCGTCGCCCGCACCGGGATCATCGAGACGGCCCAGTTCGGGGTCATCTCCTCGGAGCGCGAGGACTCGATGGCGAAGGTAGAAGAGGTGCTCGACAACGACGCGGAGCTGCTGCCCTACTCTGTCATCGACACCCTGATCACGGCCGACGCCGCAGACAGCCGTGTGCTGCAGCTCCTCATGTCGGGTCAATGGGACACCGCCGCCGGGCTGTATGACGAGGTGCGTCCGCAATGGGACGGCGAAGACCAGACCTACACCCGGCATCTCTCGAATGACGACCCGTCGTTCGGCTACCAGACGCCGCTTGCTTTCTTCAGCGGGCTCCAGGTCAGCATGCAGGCGGTCGCCAACGCCGTGGCGGCCGGAGAGGACCCCCGAGACACTCAGCGCTATCAGCCCTACGTCCACAACGGCCGGCTGTTGCGGTTCGAGCTGCGTAAGATCGCCCGCGACGAGAAACGCGCCGCCGAGTATGCGCGTGACGGGTGGCTCGACAACTCGGAGGCGCTGCGCCGGCTCGAGTACCGGTTGCGCGACGCGCGCGGGAAAGAGGTGGACCGGTTCAAGCTGTGGGTGGAGCTGCGAGCGTCGAGCCCGGACGAACCGTTCCCGCTACCGCACCTGCCGGTAGCCTACGAGTACGAACCGGCGGGGTATCTGCGGTTGCGGGCGGTGCGCGTGCCGGTGCCCGCCCCAGGTCTGCCCTGAGCGGAGCTCGCCGTGACGTTGCCGAATGAGGTGAGGGGCCCGAGCACTCCTCGGTGGGTCGGGGCGATCCTGCGCTACATCAAGGTGACGACCGCGTCCTGGGTCTCGCCGTCGCGGATGATCGTCACCTCAACTTCGTCGCCGGGCTTGTAGCGGTCCAGCACCGCCCGGAGATCCCGCAAGGACAGCACGCTCTCACCGTCGATTCGCAGGATGATGTCCCCGAGCTGGTCGTCGGTGCCGCGCAGGCCGGCACGAGCGGCGGCGGAGCGAGGGGTGACCTGAACGATGAGGACACCTCCGGCTACACCGAGCCGTTGCGCGACGATCTGGTTGGTCCGCTGGTTCGCGGGCAAAATGCCAAGCTGCGCTGGCGTGTACTCGCCGTGCGCGATCAGTTGTGGCACCACCCGCTGCACGGTGTTGACCGGCACGGCGAACCCGAGGCCGACCGATGCCCCGGACGGGCTTTGGATCTGGCTGTTGATGCCGATGAGTCGCCCCCTGCTGTCGAGCAGCGGTCCGCCCGAGTTGCCCGGGTTGATCGCGGCGTCGAGCTGGATGACGTCCTCGATGATATCGCCGGTCAACCCCTCGATCTGCCGGTTGAGCGCCGACACGATGCCGCTCGTCAGCGTGGCGCTCAGGCCCCAGGGGTTGCCGATGGCATACACGCTTTGACCCACTCGCAGCCGGTCGCTGTCGCCGAGCTGGACCTGCCGGAGCACCTCGGGCGGTGCATCGATCCGGAGCACCGCCAGGTCGTGCCGGGCCGAGCCACCGACATACTCGGCGATGTAGGCAGTTTGGTCCTGCATGACGACACGGATCGCCACTGCCCCCTGTACGACGTGGAAGTTGGTGACGATGTGCCCCTGGTCGTCCCAGAGGAACCCGGTGCCGGTGCCCTGGGGTACGTTCACACCGCGGCCGAAGATGTCCTGGCGACGGGTCACGGTGGTGATGTAGACGACCGACGGACTGGTGTTCTCGAACAGGTCCACGATCGCCTGTTCGTCCGGCCGCAGGTCGGTGTACGGCTGCGATACCGGCGACGGCAGGAGGGCAGCGATCTGGTGCGTCAAGTCGCTCGGGCTCCGTGCGTCAACCTGGCGTGTCGGCTCGGGCTCGTCGGCGATCGCGGCGGTCGACGGGACCAGCTCCATCGTGCAGGCCGTCGCGCCCACGGCGAGCGCCAGCAGTCCGAGGACCACCGCGTATCGTCGTCGAGAGACGGGAGTGGATGGGCTCCGAGCGGATGCGTTGATCATGCAGGTCGTCCTTCCAGGTGAGCCGGGCCAGCATCTGCCAGCATACCACCGCAAGTGCGGACCAGACACCCTCGTGAGGTGATACGTAGCATCGTCGAAGCGAGTTCTTTGGGGGGCGGGGATATAATCCGAACCGGTCATGCGGCCCCCGACGTGCACCCTCGGACTCGTCTTGTTCTCTAGCGTCCTCGCGGGATGCGCAGGGAGTCCCGCAGGTAACTCGTCGGTGTCGCTGGACCAGACGGTCGAGGCGGCCGAGGCCCTCCCCCCGCGCGAAGCAACGCAGACAGCGCCTCGCGATCCGTCGCGCACGTGGGTCGTGCTCCTTGGGACCGGCACGCCCGGCGCCGAGCCGGATCGGTTCGGGCCGGCGACGGCGGTGGTCGCGGGCAGCAACGCCTACCTGATTGATGCCGGTCCCGGTGTGGTGCGCCGTGCCATGGCGGGCGCGCTCGTCAGCGGGCTGGCTGCGTTGCAGCCGCGGAACCTGCGCGTGGCGTTCTTCACGCACCTGCATTCGGACCATACCATCGGCTATCCGGATCTGATCCTCTCACCGTGGGTGCTCGGACGCCCGGTGCCGCTGCAGGCGTACGGTCCACCCGGTCTCGACGCGATGACCGCCGCGCTGCTCGAGGCCTATCGCGAGGACATCCGCGTCCGGGTCGAGGGCCCGGAGCGGCTGCGGCGGGACCTGCTGGCGGTCGAGACCCACGAGATCGAGCCCGGGCTCATCTACGAAGACGACGTGATGAAGGTCGAGGCGTTCGCCGTGCCGCATGGTACGTGGGACCACGCCTTCGGCTTCAAGCTGACCACGGCCGACCGCACCATCGTCATCTCTGGCGACACCGGCCCGTTCGACGGGCTGGCCGAGATCGCCGCCGGCGCCGACGTGCTGATCCATGAGGCCTACGGCGCCGATGCGTTCCGGCGGCGCGAGCCGGGAATGCAGCTTTACCACGGCACGTTCCACACGTCGGCGGTCAAGGTGGGGGAGATCGCCGCCCGGGCGGGGGTCGGCATGGTCATCCTGCATCACCAACTCCATCTCGCCGGGGACACCCCTGAGGAGATGGTCGAGGAGGTTCGCCTCAGCTTCGACGGCGAGGTGGTGTACGGGCGCGATCTCGACGTCTTCTGAACACGCTCGGCGCCGAGGTGTACGCACCAAAGGCCCGCTCCGGCTGGAGAGCGGGCCCTGGATTCTCAAACGGACGTAGCGGCGTCACGCAATCTTTTGCGCGACGTGCTTGTCGAGCAGCGCCGCGAGCTGTTCCTTGCCGGCGACGCCGACCGTAGATTCCACCACCTTGCCGTCCTTGAACAGCAGCAGCGTCGGGATCGACCGGACCCCGTACTTCTGCGGCGTGTCGGGGTTCTCGTCGATGTTCAGCTTGCCGACGGCGACCCGGCCGTTGTACTCCTCGGCCAGCTCCCCGACGGCCGGCGCGATCATCCTGCACGGGCCGCACCACTGTGCCCAGAAGTCCACCAGGACCGGTTTGTCCGACTGCAGCACCGTCTGCTCGAAGTCTCCGTCGGTGAGTGTCAACGTGTGTTCCGAGGCCATCGTTGGTTTTCCTCCCCCTGCCCTGTCAGTCTCTGTCTCTGCTATTTGAGACGCCCGGGCCGCCGTGACGGATCCCACGGCGACCCTTCAGTGTACCTTGCTTCGGCCTCTGATATCCTGATCCGGCGAAGCCGTGCGTGAGAACCCACAGGACGGGCATTCATTCGCCAACCCGGACGAGGTGGTCGTCCGGCACCTCGACCTCGACTGGGACGTGCGGTTCGACCGGCGCACCCTCGACGGTTCTGCCACGCTGCACGTGGAGCGGGTGGTCGAGGGGGCCGGCGCCGCCTTGCGGCTCGACACCCGCGAGCTGTCGATTATCGCCGTTGAGCTGTCGGATGACGGTGCCGACTGGACACAGACGCCGTTCACCCTCGGCGAAGCGGACCCGATCCTCGGCGCCCCGCTCGAGGTGACGCTGTCTGAGGCCGCCACGCAGGTGCGCATCGCCTACACGACGAGTCCGGGCGCCTCCGGGGTCCAGTGGCTCGAGCCGGCGCAGACCGCCGGCAAGATGCACCCGTTCATGTTCACCCAGTCACAGGCGATCCACGCGCGCAGCTGGATTCCGCTGCAGGACACACCCGGTGTGCGGGTCACCTACCGCGCAACCGTGCGCACGCCGCCCGCACTACGGGCGGTGATGAGCGCCGCCAACGACGCCGAGATGCCGCTCGACGGCGAGTTCCGGTTTGAGATGCGCCAGCCGATTCCGTCATATCTGATTGCGCTCGCCGTCGGCGATCTCGCGTTTCGGTCGATGGGGGCGCGCACGGGGGTGTATGCCGAGCCGTCGGTGGTCGAGTCGGCCGCCACCGAGTTCAACGACACCGAGGCGATGATGGCGGCCACCGAACGGCTGTACGGACCGTATCGCTGGGAGCGCTACGACCTGCTGGTGCTGCCGCCCAGCTTTCCGTTCGGTGGCATGGAGAACCCGCGGCTGACGTTCGCCACGCCGACCGTCATCGCCGGGGACAAGAGCCTGGTCGCGCTCGTGGCACACGAGCTCGCGCACTCGTGGTCGGGCAATCTCGTGACCAACGCCACCTGGCGCGACTTCTGGCTGAACGAAGGCGTCACGGTCTATCTCGAGCGCCGCATCCTGGAGGAGGTCTTCGGCCGCACGCGCGTGGACATGGAGGCCACCCTCGACCGCCAGGCGCTGGACGAGGAACTGGCGCGGCTGGAGCCGCCCGACCAGATCCTGCACATCGATCTGAAGGGGCGCGACCCGGACGACGGTATGAACCAGGTGCCCTATCTCAAGGGCGAGCTGTTCCTGCGTCTGCTCGAGGAGACTGTCGGTCGCACGCGCTTCGACACGTTCCTGCGTGGCTACTTCGACCATTTCGCGTTCCGCAGTATCACCACCGGCGACTTCGTCGCCTATTTGAACGCGCATCTGTTGGCTGACGACGCCGACGCCGATCTGGCCGAGACGCTGCAGATCGACGCCTGGCTCGAGCAGCCCGGGCTGCCGGCCAACGCCCCCCGTTCGGTGTCGGATGCGTTGACCCGGGTCGAGCAGCAGGCTGCGCGCTGGGCGAGCGGCGAGACGGCGGCCACGGTGCTGGAGACCAGCGACTGGACGACCCAGGAGTGGCTGCACTTTCTGAAGTCGGTGCCCGAGACGCTGACCGCAGGCCAGATGGCGGAGTTCGATGAGGCGTTCGGGTTCACCGAGGCGGGGAACTCGGAGGTGGCCCACCAGTGGCTCCTGACTGCCATCCGCAACCACTACGAGCCCGCCTACCTCCGGCTCGAGACGTATCTGGTTGGGATCGGCCGGCGCAAGCTGATCAAGCCGCTGTACGACGAACTGGTCAAGACGCCGGACGGCCGGGCTCGTGCCGAGGCGATCTACGAGCGTGCCCGGCCCGGCTATCACCCGATCGCCGTCTCGTCGATCGACGAAGTGGTCAGACCGTAGGCCCGCAGAAGTCAGAGGGCAGAAGTCGGGAGAAGCCGGAAGGCTTCGCCATCTTTTTGCTTCCGTCGTCCGGAACATTGGCGGTGTTCGGTGTCGGCATCGACTGGCGGGTGGTGACCGGCACGCTCGGGTGCTGTCTGCTGGGCACCGGTGTCTTTCCGGGTGGTGCCGATGCTGGCCCTCCGCCACGAGTAACCTCCCGTTCGCGCGCCGGCTCGTGGGTTCGTGGGGTGGCGCCCCGGGGCTATAATCGGCTCCGAGCTACCGCATGAGTACCCGAGAGGGAACGCGCACTGCCGCCCTGGTCGTCGGCATGGCCGGCGTGCTGGCGCTGGCTGTCGTCTGGGCGCAGGACCCCGGCGTCGAGGCCCGGGTGGACCAGGTCTTCGAGCGATGGGACCGCCCCGATACGCCTGGCTGCGCCGTGTCGGTCATGCGGGACGGCCGCCTCGTTTACGCCCACGGATACGGCAGCGCCAACCTCGAGTACGACATCCCGATCACGCCGTCGTCGGTTTTTCACGTCGCCTCGATCTCGAAGCAGTTCACCGCCATGGCGGTCGCGCTGCTCGTGTCCGAGGGCCGCGTGTCGTGGGACGACGACATCCGGCGCTACGTCCCCGAGGTCCCGGACTTCGGCCCCCGCATCACCCTGGGTCATCTGGCGCATCACACCAGCGGGTTGCGCGACCAGTGGAGTCTGCTGCGAATGGCGGGGTGGCGGTGGGAGGAGGACGTCGTCAGGCAAGTGGACGTGCTGGACCTGACGTCGCGTCAGCGGGCGCTCAACTTCGAGCCCGGCTCCGAGTTCCTGTACAGCAACACCGGATACACCCTGCTCGCCGTGGTGGTGCAGCGGGTGAGTGGTCAGTCGTTTCGGCAGTTCACCGAGGCACGTATCTTCGGGCCGCTCGGCATGAGGGAGACCGGTTTCGAGGACGACCATACCGCCATCGTGCGTCGCCGCGCCTACGCCTACGCGCCGGGTGACGATGGCGGGTACCGGGTCAGCATCCCGGATTTCGACACCGTGGGCGCCACCGGTCTGCTGACGACCGTCGAGGATCTCGCGCGGTGGGACCGCAACTTCTACACCGCCGAGGTGGGAGGGCGCGAGGTGCTCGCCGATCTGCACCGGCGCGGCACGCTGCGTGACGACCGGGTGATCTCCTACGCTGCAGGTCTGGTGCACGGCGTCTACCGGGGGCACGCGACCGTCGGGCATGGCGGGGCTGACGCCGGCTATCGCGCCGAGTTCCTCCGGTTTCCCGACCGCCGGCTGTCGGTTGCGGTGTTCTGCAACTTCCCATCCTCCGACCCCGATCGGCTGGTGCGCGCGGTTGCCGACGTCTATCTCGAGCCCGCAGACTCCGACGAGGGTGAGTCGATACCTGGGTCCGTATTACCGTCAGCGGCGTCGGACGGTCCGGGTACCGCGTCCCGCGCTCCTGTCTCGCGTCCGGCGACGGCTGTCGAGGCGGACGACCCACTGGGGGAGCTCATCGGGTTCTACCGCCGCGAGGAGAGCGATACCCCGCTGCACCTGATCGTGCGGGAGGGTGCGCTGACGATCCTCAGCGGCGGGTCGTCCGGCACACTCGTGCCGATCGGACTGGACCGGTTCCGTCTGGATGAGTCGTCAACGGTCGCCACGTTCGACCGATCTACGGGCGTAGCGACGTTGCTTCTGAGTGGACCGGGTGAGGGGACCTTCACACAGCAGCCGCGGTGGCGGCCGTCGGCCGTGGAGCTGGCGCCGTTCGCGGGCAGCTACTACAGCGCCGAGCTGGCGGTGCAGTACGCGCTGTCAGTGGACCGGGGGCGGCTGGTCCTCCGGCATCGCAAGCTGGGCACGCTCCCGCTGACCCCGACCTATCCGGACGGGTTCTTCACGGCGGGGTTCTATCTGGCGTTTACCCAGGGCGTGGATGGCGCCGTCGATGGGTTCACGATGAGCACGGCACGAGCCTGGAAGGTCCGCTTCGATCGCCAATAAGGGTCCGGTCAAGAGCAAGTTCGAGGTCAGCCGTTCTGGTCGGCCGCCTGTTTCTCCGTCTCTTCCTCCGCCTCTTCCTCGGCCGCTTCGAACGCGGCGAGCCCTTCCTGCTGCCACTCGGTCAGCGGCTGCGGCCCGGCGACGATCCCGTCGAGATCCCGGTCCACGCCGGCCAGCGGCGGGGGCGCCGCCGCTTTACGGTCCTTCGCCTCCTGACGCCGGGCATTCTTGATCTTGCGTTGCTCCTGCCGGGCGCGCTCTTTCTGTCGTTTCTGCTGAGTTGGTCGTCCGCGTGTTGCCAAAGCGTCACCTCCCTGGAGCGGGATGGGGGTCCGGCCTGAGCAGAGGAGCGGGTCTGTCGAAGCGACGCGCTGTGGGGAAAGCGGTTGGAAGACCCGTCGGCTCGCGGTGGGTCCGTCCACCAATGGCCACGTTGATGTCCACTATCTAGAATACCAGCGCGCCCCGCGAAAGGCAAAGCGTGGTGCTTAGCGGGGAAGCGGTGTCGACTCGATCCGATCTGGTGGCGCGGGCACCGCGGGGCCCGTCACGTCGCTCGACACCGGCCCGGCCGGCGCTCACCCGGACCAGATCGCCATCGCCGTCACGAACACCGCCCCTGCGACGATGGCAGCGACCGCCAGCGCCAGCACGCGACTGATCAGCTTCGGCATGGCGTAGAACCGGACTCCGGCGG
>Ga0066368_10000414_pt1 | contig 11458 bp, 9 predicted proteins | sample Knorr_S7_td_NADW_FD_71215 | JGI IMG/M metagenome (GOLD analysis project Ga0066368, IMG submission 71215) | Marine microbial communities from Southern Atlantic Ocean transect - Knorr_S7_td_NADW_ad_2505m_LV_A | ecosystem: Environmental > Aquatic > Marine > Oceanic | place: Southern Atlantic ocean... | reverse complement strand
GCGTGTCCCTTCCTTTTTTAGTCTTATTGATTTTGCTGGTCATACCGGTATCGTTGATTGATTGGTTGCCGACCGGGGCCAACGTTTAGACTCTATCGATCTTTCGTAGATCCGTTTCTTACGCATTGGTCACGTGATTGCTTGCAAGCCTGAATTTCCGTAACAGAGATGCCGTGCACCGGTCGGTACCGGTGTTGTTGTTCGTGATATCGCTGGCGCTGTACCTGGCGACGATGTCGCGCGGTATCACATGGCTGAATACCGGACCTGACGGTTATCTTTTCAGGATTGAGTTTTGAACGGGTTGGTGATCGATGTCACATGAAGTGCGATCGGGCGTGGGCGCCTTTGGAGAATTTCCGATTGGCCTGATTCCGTTGGTCGGGCTTCCGGAGGTCGTTCAGGGAGACGACCTGGGGCGGCTGATAGTGGAGCGGGCCGCTGCCGGTGGCACCCCGATTACGAGTGGCGACCTTGTGGTGGTGGCTCAGAAGGTGGTTTCCAAGGCTGAGGGCGCGGTTGTGCGGGTGTCGGACCAGGTTCCGACGGGTGAGGCCCTGGAGCTGGCGGAGCGGGTTGGAAAAGACGCCCGGCTGGTCCAGATCATCCTCGATCAATCGTCGAGGGTGGTGAGGGCGGTCCCGGGTGTGTTGATCGTCGAGACGAAGCACGGTTTTATCTGTGCGAATGCCGGGATAGACCAGTCGAATATCGATGGTGACGACCTGGTGACGACATTGCCGGTCGATTCCGACGCTTCGGCGCGTGGCATCAGGGATGCGATTGTGGGTGGCGGGGTCGATTTGGGTGGGCCGGGTGAAGCTCGAAAGGGAGTTGGTGTGTTGGTTTCTGACACGTTCAACCGGGCCTGGCGCGAGGGTTCGATTAATGTTGCGATTGGTACTGCGGGATTTGATCCGTTGCGTGATTTGCGCGGATTGGCTGACGATTTCGATCGCGAGATGCTGACGAGCATGGTTTCGCTGGCCGATGAGGTGGCGTCGGCGGCCCAGTTGGTGATGGGTGAGTTGGGCAGGGTTCCGGTTGCGATTGTGCGCGGTGTGGCGTGGGAACCGGGTGATTTCCCGATCGGGCGGTTGCTGCGTGATCCCGAGAGGGATTTGTTCAGGTAGTTGGAGTGTGTGGGCGCGGGGTGCGGGCGGGCGTTGTTGCTCCGGGCGTGGGCCTGGGCGTTTATCTCAGGGCGTCGGCGGCCTCCTTGTCAGATGACACCTGGCGTGAGCAAGTCGCGCGTATGTCCGCGACGCTGCCCCCCTAGCCCCCCTCCCGAAGGAAGGGTAGACGCGCAGGGTGTTGGGTCTGTGAGGATACTGGGGTTATTTGGCGGCGGCGGGTTTTTCGTCGGGGGTGGTTGCCGCTTTTGGCTTTGCGTCGGTAGCGGCTTCGCCTTGCTGGGGGCCTTTGGCTCCACCCTTCGCACCGGGGGACTTGTTTCCGTACCAGGACGAGTATTCGAACGAGTTTCGGAATTCTTTCTCTTCACCACAAGCTTTGCAACGACCTTTGCTGACGGCGCCGTTTGGGGGTTCGATTACCCAGTGGTGAACGCACCCGTCGACTGTCGCCTCGGGCTGTTCAGCGGTTGTTGCTTTTTTCTTTGCTGAAGGAGATGGACTCATATATGTGTTGGCTCCGTCTGATTGGCCTGTTTCGCAGTCGGCGACGTGCTTGAGCGTGAGAAACGACCAACGTCCTCACAATTTTAACCCAAAGTGTCAAACATTGTGGGATTCACTTTGGGTTAGTCTGAAAGTGATGGTTATAAGTATTACTGGCAATACAACGAGGGATGCAGGTTTGTCGTGTAAGCCGGCATGTAGTTGCCGGCCGGTTCATGAAGCGTAACGAATGTCTGTATCACGCGACAGTATTCTGGCGATAATCCGCCGGAACGACGGTGCGAGTGTCGATGTTCTCGCGGATGAGGTGGTGCTTGCGCCGGCAACCGTGCGCAGGCATCTCGACATTCTCGAGCGCGATGGTCTAATCGACCATATCGAGGTCCGCAGGCCGACGGGTCGTCCGCGGCATGTGTTTGACCTGACCGAGAAGGGGCACGATTCGGTTCCGAAGGACTACAGCCGACTTCTGAACGAGCTGGTACAGGACATCAAAAACATTGCGGCTTCAGTGTTCACCGTTCCCAAAGCATGTGTGCCTCGACCCAACTGCCAGCCCCTGCAGCGCTTAGGCCCGTACCACCGATGTCAACAACGATCCATCAGTACTTGCTATAAGATCCGAAATGAGGGGTTCGCTTTATTTTTATAAACAATATTTTGACCAGAACGAATGGTCTTAAGGGAGGAATTTATGTCCGCTAAAGAGTTGGTTTTGGGCGGGTACAAATCGTTTGCTGAGGGCGATATGGAAGGCCTTGGGAAGATTTATCACCAGCATGCGGTGATCAAGGTGAATGGCGATCATGAACTATCTGGAGAATATCGCGGGTTTGATGATTTCCTGAATAATTTCCTGGCACAGATACCAATCAAGTTTCCAAACTTTGATCTGGATATTTTGAATGTAACGGCGGAAGATGATCGAGTTTTCGTCAATGTGCACTACACAGCAGATAATTTAGATGCCCAATCGGTCCATATGTTTGTTGTGAAAGATGGACTGGAAACAGAATTTCATTTATTTGATGATTCCCAAAAAATGGCAGCTGCTCTGAACGCCTGACAAAATTTGGAAGAGGCTCGGCGTGTTACTCTCCGACAATGAGCATTCCTGGTTCGATTGAATACATTGACAGTGCCCGGCACTTTGCGGCCATAGTCGCCGGGCGCGCTGATGAGATCGAAGAGAGACGCCGGATTCCTCCTGATTTGTCGAGCGCCTTGGCCGACGCTGGTCTTTTTCTGCTTCTGGTGCCAAAGTCATTGGGCGGCGCGGGGCTCAAGAAGATTGACACGGTGGCGTCTGACAGCTAGCCTCAACGGCGGACTTTTGAATTGAATATTCGTGGTTCCCCGGTGTCATCAGCAGCTGTTAGCGGGTTGTTGAGATGAACAGGGAAAGCGGTGTAAATCCGCTGCGGTAGCGCCACTGTGACCGGGAAGACGATTCGCAATCAGCCACTGTCGACATACCGATGGGAAGGTGCGGACCAGTCGCTGAGTCGGAGTTGATCCGACCCAATACCCGTGAGCCAGGAGACCTGCCGGGGAGCATTTGAGTGACTGCTCCCCGCTTAGGGTGTGGCCTCATGGTGATTCCTGCATGCGTGCAAAATGTCACCTGATGGACCCCTGACGAAGTAGTCGGGGGTTTTTTGTTGGTATTTGTTGGCGGAGATGGAGCCGGTGGCGGTTCGTCGGGCGTTTCGGGACCGCCTTCGGGTTCGGTGCTGAAGCGGGTGGGCGGAGGCGCGCTGGTGCTTGGGGCTGCGACCATCGTGATGGTGATCGTGGCGTCGGCGGTGGGTCCGTTCAACATTCCGATATCGCACACCGTATCGACGTTGCTGGATTTGATCGGCATTGGCGATTCGGCTGCGAAGCCGACTGAGCGGGCGATTATTCAGAGTATCCGGCTGCCGCGTATTTTCCTGGCGTTCCTTGTTGGTTCTGCGCTCGGGATTTCGGGCGGGATCATGCAGGGGCTGTTCCGCAATTCGATGGCCGACCCGGGGATCATTGGCGTATCGAGCGGTGGTGCGACGGGTGCTGTGGCGGCGATCGCTTCGGGGGCGAGCACGGTTTCGACGTTGTTCCTGCCGTTGTTCGCGTTCATTGGTTCAGGTGTGGCGATGGCGGCTGTGTTCCTGATCGCTTCGACCGGGGGTCGTTTTTCGATGATGACGCTGTTGCTCGGCGGTATCGCGGTGGGTTCGTTCCTGGGCGCCATTACGACGGCGACGATCGTGCTTACCGATAATCTGTCGGTTCAGCGCCAGATTATTTTCTGGATTGCGGGCGGGATGGACACTGCGCGTTGGGAGTCGGTGCGCATTGCTGCGCCGATCATCGTTACGGGTGCGCTGATTGCGGTTTTCGTGGCGCGTGACCTGAACCTTTTGCTGGTTGGCGAGGATGAGGCGCGTGCGCTTGGCGTTCGGGTGACTCTTGTGCGGAACACGCTGCTGGTTGCGGCGTCGTTGATCACCGGGGCGGCGGTGGCTTTTTCGGGGATTATCGCGTTTGTGGGGCTGATTGTGCCGCATGTCGTGCGGCTGGTCGTTGGGGCCGATCACAGGGTGTTACTGCCGCTCAGTGCGTTGGCGGGGGGCTTGTTTTTACTGATTGCCGATACGGCCGCCAGGGTGGTGCTTTCGCCTGCCGAGTTGCGGGTGGGCATTTTGACGGCGCTGATCGGTGCGCCGTTCTTTATTTACCTGCTTGTTCGAAACCGCACGAGGCCGTCCATCTAGATGCCATCTAGATGGATTTGTTCAGTCCGCCATTGGCGGTTTTGTTCAGGTTGAGGGGCCTGCGATGGCAGGGGATGTGGATTCCGTCGAGACGGATTTGTGCGGGTTGTTACTGAGTTGGAGAGTGGAGGGTTAGAACGGGATGCGTGAATTGAAAGGTAGAGGCCGAGGGCCGAGGAGGAGGATGAAATTTTCGATGAGGTTCGTGTTGATGGTGCTGGCAGTTGCGGTGATTGCGGCTTTTGCTGCTTGCGCCGAGGGTGATGTGGAGGTCGCGCCTACGGTTGCGCCGACTGCGACGGCGGAGCCAACGGCGACCGCTACTCCAGAGCCGACTGTTGAGCCGACGCCGGTCGGGCCTGACCTTTCGCGGTTTGCCGACGTTCCTGAAATAGTCGACTCGACGAATTACGGATGGCCGCGCAGTGTCGAGACCACCGAAGGTGTTATTACGCTCGATGCGCCGCCTGAGAAGATTCATTCGTTATCGCTTGGGCACACGGAGATTCTTGCGGCCCTTATGGACTTCGAGCGGCTGAGCGCCGTGTACAGCTTCTTCGTCGATGAAGAGCAGTCGAATATCGCCGGGCTCTCTGCCGATCACAACATGATCGGGTTCGACCCGGAGGAGGTGGTGGCGCTTGAGCCTGACGTGATCGTGGCATCCAGGTTTACGAACGCCGACACGGTGGCGCTTTTGAACGGTGCGGGGAACCTTGTGGTACGGACTGCGCTCGAGAATTCGGCGCTTGGGAACGTGCCTAACATTCTTCTGATCGGTTACCTGATCGGGGCCGAGGCGGAGGCCGTGGCGCTGGTCGAGGATATCGAGGCGCGGATGGAGGTCATTTCCGACTTGCTGCCGGGCGGTGACAAGCCACGTGTGCTGTCAATCTCGAAGTTTACTTCTGTATTTGCGGCTGGTTCCGGTTCGACCGAGGGCGGGATTATCGAACAGGCGGGGGGCATAAATGCGGCTGCCGATTCGGGGATCGAGGGGCATCTACAGGTGAGTGTCGAGTCGATTGCTGCGATCAACCCCGATGTGATAATCGTGCCCCAGCCGCTGGAGGGGGCCGATTTGTTCATCGAGGAGTTGGTGTCGAACGCTGCGCTGGCCGATGTGCCGGCGGTCAAGAACGGCGAGGTGCACTACGTTTTGCCGAAGTACCACACGACGCTATCGCACTGGAACGTGCGGGGAATCGAGCAGCTGGCCGGTCTGTTGTACCCGGAGGCGTTCGCCGGTGTGACGTTCGAGGATTTTTCGAGTTGGCCCGATTATGGCGTTGGGAGTGAGTAGGCGGAGATGACTTCAGCAACCTCTGAGGGGTCGGCGGGTGCCGGATCGGCTTCGGTGGCCGATGGCACGCGCCCGTTGTTGCGGGTCGACGAGCTTTCGGTCGTGTTGGGTGGGAGCCGGGTGGTCAATTCGGTTTCGCTTTCTCTGGACCGCGGGGTTGTGCTGGGCGTTGTGGGTGCCAACGGGAGCGGGAAGACGACGCTGCTGCGGGCGATTGCGGGTCTGGTAGAACCCGAGCCGGGTGGTGGTGGCAATGGTGGCATCGCCATTGTTAGTTCAGGTGACATTGCCCCTATAAGTTCAGGTAGGTCGGTTGCGGCGGCGGATGGCGGGTTGGGGCCCGGGAGTGGGGAGCCTGGGTTAGAGCGGCTGTCGCAGCGCGATCGTGCCCGGATGATCGCTTATATGCCCCAGCAGGCTGATAGTCACCCGTTTTCGGTGTTCGAAGCGGTTTTGATGGGTCGGTATCCGCATTTGGGCCGGTTTCAGCTCGAAGGTGCGGGCGACCGTGCGATGGCGTGGGAGGCGATGGAGCGCACGGGGGTCACCGAGTTTGCAGATCGCAAGATCGACGAACTTTCGGGTGGTGAGCGGCAGCGTGTGGTACTGGCGCGGGTACTGGTTCAGCAGGCGGACTTGTTGTTGATGGACGAGCCGACTGCTGCGCTCGACCTGCGTCACCAGATGCTGACGATGGACCTGGTGCGAGAAGAGGCGGTCGGGCGGGGAGCGGGTGCGATCGTTGTGATGCACGATCTGTCGCTGGCGGCCCGGTTCTGCGATCGGCTAATTCTGCTAAACGGGGGTCGAAAAGTTGCAGATGGCAGTCCGTGGGAGGTGCTGACTCCTGACAACCTGCGATCGGCGTTTGGGGTTGAGGGCCTTGTGGAGCCGGACCCGGTGACGGGCAGGCCGCATGTGCTGTTGCTCGGGAGCGAGAGTTCGAGTCAGGAGGACCGGGTCGGGTCGGGCCGGAGGGTTCATTTGATTTGCGGGGCGGGCAGCGGTCGCGAGTTGATGCATCAGCTGAGGGTGGCCGGCTACACGGTGACTGCGGGGGTGCTTGGGACCGGTGATTCGGACCGGGAGGCCGCCGATCGGTTGGGTGTGGGTTATGTGAGCGCGCCGCCGTTTTCTGGGATTACCGACGAGCAGCATTCAGAACACAGGGAGCTGGTTCGGGCTGCCGATCACGTTGTTTTGTTGCCGATGGCGGTTGGGGTGAACAACTTGCGGAACCTGGAGGCGGTGCTTACGGCTGAAAGTTTGATGATGGTTGAGCCGCCCGATGGTGGGAAGGTTGCTGATTTCGCGGGTGGCAGGGCGCTTGAGTTACGTAGAGAACTGATTGATCGGGTGGGGCAGGTGCCGGAGAGTGCCGTGTTGTTCGAGCTTGCGCGTGTGGGGCGCGAGTGATTTTTTATCTGAGAGTTCGGGAAGAGATGTGCGGGTTGAGGGCTTTAGCGCGACGTGATTTCCGCATTTCTTCGGGGTGTTTGGCTGGACTTTTCGCGGCGGACGGCAAGGGATCAGGTTCCGTTAGTCGTGGCCAGGTGAGCTGTGTAATTGAGGGTAGCCAGGCGGTTGCCCCCGTTGTTGAGGGGATTGATTTCAATGGTGGTTACCGAGCAGTTGTAGATCTCGAAGTTTTCCATTGCGTGGTCGGGCAGGCCGAGAAGTGCGACCAGCAGGCCTTTCATGGCGGTTCCGTGGCCGACGAGTACGACATCGCCTTTTTCATCGGCGATCTTCGATTCGTGGATCCACGTTCGCGCGCGGACCGGGAGGTTTGATCGCTCCTCACCGCCGGGTGGGTCCATAGAGATTCCGCCGTTTCGGAATCGCTCGGGCTGTCGGGCGGCGATTTCAGAATCGAGCATGCCTTCCCAGCTACCGTAATCGATTTCGAGCAGATGATCGGAAGTGGCTACGGGTAGATCGAATGAAGCGGCGGTGCTTGCGCATCGTTGAAGCGGTGATGACCACACTTTGGTGATGTTGAAAGTGGCCTTCGCATAATCTGCGGCAAGCTGTGCCTGTGCCTGGCCTTTTTCATTCAGGGGCTGGTCGTTTCGCCCCTGTTTGCGTTGTTCTACGTTCCAGTTTGTTTCGCCGTGTCGGATCATTATCAGCCGGGTCATGTTTACTCCATCTGTCGTTCGAGCGTCTAGCGTACACGGGGCGATACCGGACTGACATCCTTTGTGGCCATTCAGAAGTCGTTGCGATGAGATTAAAGATGGTAGCTTTGTTTGCGGCTCGTGCCGGGGCCTGGTTGCGAAAGGGATTGTGTATGGATGCCGGACCGATTATTTCTGCGACTGCCGTTGTGAAGACCTATCGGACCCGCGAGGTGGTGGTTGATGCGCTGAACCACGTCGATTTCGAGGTAATGCCGGGCGAGATGGTGGCCGTGATGGGCCCGAGCGGGTCGGGCAAGACAACGCTGTTGAACTGCATGTCGGGCCTCGACTCGATCGACTCGGGCGATGTGAGCATAGCGGGTCAGTTGCTGCGGACGATGTCAGACGATGCCCTGAGCGATTATCGGGCTACTTCGATGGGTTTCGTGTTCCAGGCGTACAACCTTTTGCCGGTGCTGAGTGCGCAGGAGAACGTGGAGTTGCCGCTGGTGCTGGCTGGCACTTCGTCGAAAGAGGCCCAGGCAAGGGCGGTCGAGAAGCTTGAGCTGGTGGGGTTGGGCGATCGTACGGATCACCTTCCGGCCGAGCTATCGGGCGGGCAGCAGCAGCGGGTTGCGATAGCCAGGGCTCTGGCGAACGACCCGGCGATTGTGTGGGGCGATGAGTTGACGGGAAACCTCGATTCGACCAATTCGGCTGAAATCATGGAGTTGCTGACGAGGTTGAACAAGGAGCAGCACCAGACTTTCGTGATCGTGACCCACTCTGAGGAAGTGGGGGCGCTGGCCGACCGGATTGTGAGGATGAACGATGGTGTAATTGTCGATGATGGGTCGCGAGGGGACGATTATTCAGCTTCGGCAGGTTCTTATGGCACAACGGCGGGTGCGGAAGATTAGCCGGTTGCGCCGGGCGACTGAGAGTCAATGTTTTGGAAAAACTCTTTGGCATAGAGATGAACACGCTGGCCATTTCGCTTACTGGCGGCACGGTGGCGGTTCTACTCATCGTTCTGTTTCTGGGCTTGCGCAACCGGATTTTGCTAAAGCTTGCGTTGCGTAATATTCCCCGGCGCAGGGCGCAGACGGTGCTGATCATCGTGGGGCTGATGCTGAGCACGACAATCATCATGTCGGCACTGGCGATTGGCGACACTGTGGCGAGTTCTATCCGTACGACCGTGCTGGACTCAGTTGGGGAGACCGATATTCGTCTGACGTCGCCCGTGTTGGCGCGTTTCGGCGACGACTACCTGGACGAAGAGACTGTGGAGCTTGTGCGGGCCGAAGTCCGTGGAGATTCCAGGGTTGACGGTGTGTTGCCGTTGATAAGGGAGAATCTGCCGGTATTCAATGCCGCGACCGATAAAACGGTGGCAGGGACATCTGTGATCGGTGTCCCGCTCGATTCGCTGGACGGTTTCGACAGCCTGAAAAATGCTGACGGGGACCAGGCGGACATTCGTGGGCTGCTGGAGGGTGAAATCCTCATAAACCGGTCTCTTGCTGAAAAGATCGAGGCGGGAATTGGCGACCAGGTAACGCTGGTTGGGCCGTCGGGCCGAAGCGAGTACCGGGTGGCGGATATTGTCGAGAGCAAGGGGCTTGTGGGCGGTAACGAGGAGGTGAGGTCGGCCGCGCTCCTGCCGATTTCGACGTTGCAGCGCGTGCTTGGTCGTGAGGACCAGTACAACGTGATCGAGGTGTCGATCGCGGGCGGCTTGCGGGTGGATGTGCAGGATTCTGAGGATGTGGCGGACGATCTTCAGCTTGCGTTCATAAACGATGAGGCCGCGGAGACGCTTTTCAAGGCGTTCAAGTCGCCGGTTTTAGTTACGGCGCTGGAGGCTGAACTCGAGGCCGGTGCGGGCGCGGGGGGGCCGTTCTCGAGCAACTCGCTGGCTGAGTTGGTGGAGGAGCTGAAGGAGGGCGATCCTACCGATGAGTTCAAGATAGCGGCCACCAACACGATCACCCTGGCGATCGTTGCCGGTGTGATCGAAGAGATCGGCGATGTGAGGCTGGCTCAGTCGTTGCTGGTCCCGATGTCGCAGCTCGTTGAGTTGCAGGTCGACCCGATAAAGAACCGTGGGTTGGAGATCGCGGAGTTTATCGGTTCATTCTTCACGTTGATTTTCAGTATTTTCGGATCGTTTTCGATCATTGTCGGGCTGCTGCTGATCTTCCTGGTGTTCGTGATGCTGGCTGCGGCGCGGACGACTGAGATGGGAATTATTCGTGCTGTGGGGACGAAACGGCGTCACCTGGTGCAGATGTTCGTTTACGAGGGCATTGTGTATTCGATTGGCGCGGCTGCGCTGGGCACGATATTAGGGTTGGGGGCGAGCGTGTTGCTGGTGTACATCATGAGCACCGCGTTCCAGCAGGACGAGACGTTCAGTATCTCGTACGGGGTGACTTTTCAGTCGATCATCATTGCGTTCTGTGCGGGGTTGTTTATCACGGCGCTCACGGTGGCGGTTTCTGCGTACCGGGTTAGCAAGCTGAACATCGTGGTCGCCATTCGGGGTCTGGGTCAGGAGTTTGTGAGCGACGAGACGCCGAGCGCGGGAAGACGCGCGAAGACGGTGCTGCGGTGGGTCGGTGGGCCGCTGACATGGGCGTATGGCACCTGGCGAATGAAGAGGGCGGGTCACGGAATCGCTACTCGCGTCGTCATATTTTTCCTGTTGCTGCTGGTCATTCCCTGGATTGTGACGTTGGCATGGAAGGTATTCAGGTTTTTCCAACCGTGGCTGGCGTCGGGGTGGCCGCTCATTCCAATCGGCTTAGTGATGGCGCTCTCTGGTCTGCATGAGGACAAGCAGGTGTTGCCGTGGGCCCTGGCAAGTGCCGCCATCTGGACTGTCGGTGTGACGCTGGTAATCATTGGAGTGGGGCTCAGCCTGCGCCGTTTCCTCGACCGGAGGGGTTACCGTGAAGAGTTCCAGAAGCGCGTTTCCATGACGTTTATCGGCGGGGCGATGCTGGCGTTCTGGGGACTTCCTTTCGACGCCCTCGAAGGGATTACGGGCGAGTTGAGTGGCGGCCCCGAAATGTTCCTTCTTTCGGGTGTTTCGATGGTCGCAGCGGCGGTCTGGGTCGTCATGCACAACGCCGATGTACTGGTCTGGCTGGTATCGATAGCGACCCGGAGGTTCGGTAACCTGCGCCCGGTTGTGAAGATGGCGATTGCTTATCCGATGGCGGCGCGGTTCCGTACCGGGCTGACGCTTGCGATGTTCTCGCTGGTCATTTTCACGCTGATGATCTTTGCGATTCTCAACAATCTCGGGAACGTTATTGAAGAAGAGCCCGACCTGGTTTCCGGGGGCTTTGACATTCGGACTGTAATTGAGCCCGAGTTGCCGATCGACGACCCGGCCGACGTGATTGCGGCGAGCGATGGTCAGCTTTCAGTTTCGGACTTTACGTTGATTACGGCGCAGGCCCGGTTGAGGGTGGAGGCACGGCAGGACGGGGTCGATGACCTGGGTTTCAAACGGGCTCGGATCCGTGCATCGGACGAGGCATGGCTCAAGAACAACCGGTTTGAGTTGACGCACTACGATCCGGAGTATGGCAGCACTTCTGAAGAGATCTGGGCCAGGGTTGC
>Ga0066368_10000412_pt1 | contig 11473 bp, 7 predicted proteins | sample Knorr_S7_td_NADW_FD_71215 | JGI IMG/M metagenome (GOLD analysis project Ga0066368, IMG submission 71215) | Marine microbial communities from Southern Atlantic Ocean transect - Knorr_S7_td_NADW_ad_2505m_LV_A | ecosystem: Environmental > Aquatic > Marine > Oceanic | place: Southern Atlantic ocean... | reverse complement strand
GACATCTTGTAGGGCGCGCCGGGATAGCGGTGGGTGCCTGTGTCCTCCTGGTATACCTCTTCGAACACCTCGCGTTCATTCAAGTGTGGGTCTTCATAAGCATCCCGTTGGTCCATGACCGGACCGGCGGCGACGCCCACGCTTTGAAGCAGCCGCATCACGTCATTAGTCTCTAGCTGTTCAGTCCATTGGGCGATGTTCCGGTCCAATTCATCGTGGTTGCGGTAGCGGGAGATGGCGTCGGCGAATTTTTCTTCCCGGCACCAGTCCGGAATGCCCAAGGCTTGGACGAAGGCGGCCCAGTCCTTGTCGTCGAAAAGGGTGATGGTCACCCATCGGTCATCGCCTTTGCATGGATAGCAACCCTGGACGGCATAAGGATGGCGGTTGCCCAGTGTGCTGGCATTGCGGCCGTTCATCGAGAAGTCCATGAAGGATTGTCCCATAAAAGGCAATGCGTTCTCTGCCTGGGATAGCTCGATCAGCTGGCCCCTGCCGGTGCGTTTCCGGTGGTGCAGCGCCGCCAGGACCGCGAACGCGCCTTGGGTCCCACCGGCGGCATCAGACATCAAGACCGTGCTGTTGGCCGATGGGTCCATGTCGGCATAGCCCCGCTGCAGGGTGTGGCCGATCACTCCCTCGATGTGCAGGCCATAGGCCCGGTGGTTCCGGTAAGCGCCGGTGTTACCGTAGGCGGGCATGCGCAGCATGATGATGCCGGGGTTCTGCTCCTGAAGCAACGGGTAAGAGATGCCCAGATTTTCCATGGTAGATGTGGGATTGTTCTCCACGAAAACGTCGCTGATCTTAACCAGGCGTTTGAATATGTCCATGCCGCCGGGCCGGAAAAAGTCCAGGGTCATGCCCAGTTTGTTCCGGGCGTGGGCATTGAAGATGGGATACCGGTTCCAAGGACGGGCGCCGGGCACCCGGCCGGGTGTGGCTCCGGCCCAAGGAGACATCCCCTTGAGGTCTTCCTCGGTGGGGTGCGCCATGGGTCCTCGTCCAAGAGGAACGAAGGTGTTAAGGGACTCGATCCTAATCACTTCGGCGCCCAGATCGGCGAGAAATGACGTGCAGTACGGTCCGGCCCAGACGACGGTTATGTCAAGTACTCTGACCCCTTCCAGTGGCAACTTTGGCATTTCCTCTCCTAGATCGCTCCCTGCTGCCGAAGGCGCACGACATCGCCGCTGCTGTAACCCAGCCGTTTGAGAATCTCCATGTTATGTTGTGCCAAAAGAGGGGCCGGCCGGCGGACGGACCAGGGCGAGTCATTCATGATGAAAGGACGCGCCGGGTAGTTCAGTGTCCCCGCAACCGGATGGTCGATCTCAATGAACCCGCCCCGGCTGTTGAATTCTGTATCTTCGGCCAGCTCCTCCATCGTGTTCAATGGCGCGCTGATCACTCTGGATTCTTGAGCGATGGCCCAGGTCTCCGACTTGGTTTGCTCCAGCGACCAAGTCAAAAGCATCGTATCGAACTCTTCCTTAAGATCCGGGTCTCTTTGCGCCCCGGGCGCATACCACTTGGGGTCTTGCAATTCGGCGGGAGACCCCAACATGCTCACCGCACGGGGGAAATAATTGCGTCCCGCTGAAATTTCCAGATACCCGTCGCTGCAAGGAATCGCGCCGTAGGGGTAACCGCCCCCGCTGCCCAGAGGGCTCCGGCCCGTGATGTCACCGCTGTATTGATAGCCGATCAACGTGCTCATCCGCCGGTCGATGGATCCCACCTGGGTTTCCATGATGGACACGTCCACATGTTGGCCGATTCCCTGATCTCTAGCCGCGAACAGAGCGCCCATGGTAGCGACCGAGGCGGTGGCCCCAGCCTGGTAAAGGAGAACATTCACGCCCAGCTTGACCGGCTCCCGCTCGGCGATGCCGGTGGAGTACATCTCGCCCCCCATGCCGTAGACCATCACTTCGGCCATCCGGAAATCGCGGTACGGGCCGGTCTGGCCGAAGTTGGATATGGAGGTCATCACCAGAGTGGGGTTGATGGATCGCAGAGTATCGTGGTCCAGTCCCCAACGGGCCATCGTTCCAGGACGAAAGCCCTCCACCACAATGTCCGTTTCCTTAACCAACTCCTTGATAACTGCGCGGGCGGCCTGGGTCGTCAGGTCCAGCGTTACGCTCTGCTTGTTGGTATTCAGGTGCAGGAAAAGACCGCTTTTTTCTGGATGGGGCACGTCGCCGGGGAAAGGCCCAAGTCTGCGGGCGCCGTCACCAATACCCGGCCGCTCCACCTTGATAACCTCCGCGCCGTAATCGGCCAGCAGCTTCGTGCAGTAAGGTCCGGCGATCAAGTTGGTTAGGTCCAGGACTTTAACATCACCCAGAGCCGAGTCAGACAAGCCTTACCTCCAATTAACCTTGGAGCAGTTGCTACCGAATATACCTGTCACCCAACGACTCGGCAATAGATGCGGCCAACATCTTTTGACATCATCGGGCCTGAAGCTATAATGCAGGGTGTTCAAGCTCGATATCTCAGCCCATAATTTCAGGAGGATTCAGGTATGCCCACTGCGAAAGTGGCTTTTTTCAGCCCCCCCGGGGAGCGCGCCGACTTCATGATCAGCGAAGCGCCGGACGACGTGGAGATCGTCTTGGTGGACCCCAGTTTGTCCGACGATGAACAAGCGGCTCTGTGCCGTGACGTGTCGGCCATGATTACCAGCAAAGTCTCCGTGGACATCCTAAAGCAATGTCCCAACGTCAAGATAATCCAGACCCTGAGCGCCGGTTACGACATGCTGGATCTGGCGGCCATACTGGAGATGGGTATCCTGGTGGCCAACAACGGCGGGGCCAACGCCATCGCCGTATCGGAGCACACCATCGCCATGATGATCAGCCTCAGCGGCAACCTGTGGCACCAGTACGACATCACGATGAAACAACGGCAGTGGAAAACCGGGATGGACAAATACCGGGTGAAGGAGATCACCGACAAAACCATCGGCATAGTCGGCATGGGCCGCATCGGCAAGCAGGTTGCCAAGCGGCTCAAGGGATTCGACACCAAAACAATATACTACGACGTGGTTGACATTCCCCAGGAAGTTCAGCAAGAGCTGAACGTGCAACCGGTGGAATTGGACGACCTGCTGAGAGAGTCGGACATCGTCACTCTGCACGTCCCCCTGACCCGCCGGACGCGGGGGATGATCTCCGACCGGGAACTGGAAATGATGAAACCCGATGCCTTCTTGGTAAATTGCTGCCGTGGCCCGGTGGTCGACGAGGCGGCGTTGCATCGGGCGCTGTCCCAGCACAAGATCGCGGCGGCGGGCCTAGACGTCCTGGAAGTAGAGCCTACTCCCGTGGACAACCCGCTGTTCGACCTCGACAACGTGGTCATCACGCCCCACATGGCCGGTCCCGGCGAAGAGTCGACCCAGCGGGCTGCCGACTTCGCCTACTACAACATCGCAAAGTTGCTTTCCGGGGAAGAAGCCGAGTCCCTGGTCACACCGGAGTAGAAAATCCCCCCAACCCCCCCTTTACGAAAGGGGGGCTAGACCATTTCGACAAAGACAGGTCGGGGATCTCCCAATGACCAGCCCCGTTGTATTAAAATCTGACACGTAAAATCCAGGAGGTGACTCTTGTATCAGACAATTAGTCCCGAGCTTATCAAAACGCTCAGCGAGATAGACTGCCCCAGCATCTGCAACGCCATCGAGGGCTTCAACGTGCAGCCCAAGAACGAGGGATTCATGCTGCCGGAGATCAAGGGTGTATTCCAGGACCTGCCCCCGGTGGTGGGGTATGCCGTTACCGGCGTGATCAGCGCCGTTCGGCAAGAAGGACGCAACGTGTCCCGGGAAGACTGGTGGGACCTGATCGCATCGGTGCCCGAGCCTCGATTCATCGTTCTCCACGACATCGACACTCCGCCTCTGGGAGCGTATTGGGGCGAGGTGCAGGGAAACATCCACAAGGCATTAGGAGCCGTTGGCGTGGCTACGGATGGCACCGTGCGGGACTTGGACGAGGCGCACGCTCTGGGATTCCGGTTCTTCGCCAAAGAGGTATCGGTATCCCATGCCTACGTTCACCTAGTCGAGATCGGCATACCGGTGACCGTCGGCGGACTAACCGTGAAGACAGGCGACCTGCTTCATGGCGACAAGCACGGAGTCACGTCCATTCCCTTCGGGATAGCCGCCCAGATCCCCGACATGGTGAAGACCATCGCGGACTACGAGAAAATGATTATTGATCTGTGCCAGTCCAGCGATTTTTCCATGGAAGCTTTGAAGGAAAATGCCAAAATCACCAGACCTTATTAGCTTAGGCCGGTGTTGACCGGTGATGACGGTGGATTCAATCCGTACTGAACGGCCAAATCCCCCCAGGAACCCCAAATCCAATCTACCGCCTAATCTTCCCCATCAAAGGAGCAAAGCCATGATTTGGTGCCGCTTTCAATCCGGCCAGAAAGTCAGCTTCGGCATCGTCGAAGGCGACGTTGTCACCGAGGTTTCCGGCAGCCCGTTCGACGAGCACACGGTCACCGCTACAACTCATCAACTGAGCCAGGTGAAGCTCCTGGCGCCGGTGATTCCCGGCATGCTCTACGCCGCCGGGCCCAACCACCGGGGGCATGTGGAGGGAATGGCCGCCCGTCGGGGCACGCCCCCCAGCTACCCCGACCGGCCCTCGCCGAACTACCGTTCGGTCCACGCCATCATCGGCTCCGAGGAGAACATCGTCGTGCCTAAGGATTGCTCCGGCGCGGTGCAACCTGAAGGGCAACTGGCTGTGGTCATCGGCAAGAATGCCCGCAAAGTTTCGGTAGACGAGGCGCTGGACTACGTCTTCGGTTACACCATCGGCAACGACATTTCTCAGCGGCCCTGGCAGCAGGAAGACCGGACCATGTTCCGGAGCAAGAACTGCGACACCTGGAAGCCGATGGGGCCGTGGATCGTCACCGGGCTGGACCCGGCGGCGTTCCGGATAATCGTCCGCCACAACGGCGATGTCTGGGAAGACTTCTCCTCGTCAGAACAGATCTGGTCCGCCGCAGAGTGGATCCACGAGCTAAGCAACTACGCCACCCTCCACCCCGGCGATGTCATCTGGATGGGCACCCAAGGCGCCGACGGCGACATGCTCCCCGGCGACACCATAGAGGTGGCAATCAGCGGCATCGGGACGTTGCGTAACTATGTGGTGGCGGAGGAGTAGGAGGCAATAAGGGAGGGCTTCGCGGTGCGAGCACCTCGAGCATATTTCCTAACTCCGTCTTCAGACTGCATGATGAGCCTACTAGCGGAGGATAGCCGATGGTTACAACTCCTAACGAATTTACGCTTGAGCTATACCGCCAAGCCTGGCAACAAGCTAGGCACAATGAATTGCTGCGGGCCGGTTACGTAGCCCTTTACACTCTAGTGGTCGCCACCGTAGTTGGGCTACTAGGTCAAGACAAGTTCCGCTACCCCGTAGGCCCTTACTGCTTCCTTGGATTCCTTTCCCTGCTAGGTGTCCTGCTGAGCTGGCGTTTCGCGGCAAATGCCAACAGGTGGACGAGGTTGCAAAAAGCGATTCAACAGGCCCATGCGTCGGATCTACCGCCAGGCATCGACCCCAACGACGTGGCGCCGTCCCAAACAGGTTGGGAGAGGGTTTCAGACCGCTTCCGCGTCGCGCTCATGATTCCAGTTGCCTTCGGATTCGCCTTCATCATATTTGCTCTGTTCGCCAACTGGACGGCTTGGTGGCGGTGACCCTGCGATCAGCACCCGGAGACACCACCGAGGCAGAGATTAGCGGCATCGGAACGTTGAAGAACTATGTGGTGGCTGAAAGTTGGCACAGTTAGCTGCTTTACGACGTTTCGATGATATTATATTGTGTAGAACCAATGTAACATTAGATGATTCTGGCCGATCATCCTAAACCTAAGTAAAGGCAGGGGTTGGTTAGATGAGGTTGAAGAAATTCGAAATCCACAACTACAAAGGCATTGAGACTGCAGCGTTTGAATGGGACGATATAGCGATCTTAATCGGCGAAAATAATGCTGGCAAATCCACGGTGTTGCAAGCCCTTGATCAATTCCTTGGTGGCATCCTTGTTCGAGACGAGGCCTGGTTTCACAACAATGCGACTGCTGAAGAATCGTGCATAGAGCTGATAGGTTGGTTCGATAATCTCACCCAGCCAGAAAGCGAGTCCACAGCAGTTAAAGGCAGAATGCAAGATCAAGAGTGGATTCTTAAGAAGAATTATTGGCGAGATGATGGTGATGGGGGTAGGTGGAGCGAACAGTATTTTTCTTACTCGTGCCAGGAAGAATTTCGAAATTGGCCAGCCCAGCCCAACTCTTGGTCCAACTTCCCCGACGAATATCAACCGCTCATCGACCAGATACCTGAAAAGGGTGCCAGGCCGAATGCACAAACGAGGGAAAGATTACGCGAGTTAGTGCGTGACAAAAGTCCTGAGCTGATAGACACAAGCGAACCTGATTGGGTGCCAAACCCGGGCGGGGGTGGTAATTGGAAATCAAACGCGAATTCGATAATTCCTAGATTTATTTTGGTGAAAGCGGTTCACGACGCAGGGGACGAAGCGGGATCAAAAGAGGCTTCATCTTACGGAAAGATCGTGAGTCTTGTCGTAGAGCGGAGGATGGTGCGCCGACCTGAACTTATTCAACTGCGTGCGCAGATGGAAGCGGTACTAAAGCTATTTCGTCCCGACCCCGAACACCCGGAGAATCAGGCGGTCGAGATCAAAGAGCTGGAGAATCGTATCAATACACAATTGAACCAGGTCGTTGCGGGACTGGCAAGCATCACAACCAACGAACCGGACATCCGACCGATTCTACTGCCAAGCACCAACCTCGTGCTAAAAGACCTTGCATCCGGTGTTGAAACGCCAGTCGCCCACCAAGGACACGGTCTCCAACGCACCCTGGTCATGACCCTTTTGCAAGTTCTGTCGGAAATCGAAGCGGAGCCTAGCGAAGAGGACGAAGGAGAACTCCTAGATGCCAGATCGGTTATCTTAGCGGTCGAGGAACCTGAGCTTTATATGCACCCACAAATGGAACGGAAAATGCGGGATTTGCTGTATAGGCTAGCTTCCCAGACAGCCTTTCAAGTAATCTGTACTACACATTCCCCAGTATTCTTAGATATGGGCGAGCGCCATACCTCCATAGTCCGAGTGGTAAAAGATGCCGTTGGTGTAGTTTCGTTTTTCCAGGTCACGTCGGACTTGTTTGAGGGCGAAGACGCACAGTCAGATAGGAATCAGCTTAGGCTAATAACATCTTTCCATCCTACGGTCAACGAGGTTTTTTTGCCAGGCGTGTCGTGCTCTTGGAGGAGCAGTCGGCACTAGTTGCATTCCAAAGATGCGCAGAACTGACAGGTTTATTTGAAAGGCACCCCGATGTACGGCGAGATGCCATGTTAATAGATTGCCTCGGGAAGAAAAGTATCCCATTATTTCAGAAGGTACTTAATCATTTTCGAATAAAATACACGGTTGTTCACGATGAAGACGAAGGGAAACCGGATGCGCTAGTGACAAATGCTAAGATCGAAACGCTTCTCTCAGCCGGAGATATGGAAAACTCCCGTTATATGATTAGCCCAAAAGACCTGGAGGACATGCTAGGTTATCACGCCAAGAAACATAAGCCGTATGAGGCACTAATGGCCATAGCAGACCTTTGCCAGAACGATTGTCTTCCCGTTGAATTTTCGCGTGCCATGAACTGGGTGTATTTTGAACAAGAAACTGAGCCTGCCTAGTTAATAGGTTTAATCTACTTGATTTCCACTCCCCTACCCCGTCACATACCCATTCTTCAAATCCCATTCCCGTGCCGCTTTGTCCCGCTCCCCAGGGTCGCCGTAGCCACCTCCGCCGGAGGATAGGCAGTAGACGTGGTCGCCGGGGTTGACTACTACTCCGACTTCCTTGGAACCAAGCAGCCTTTCCCCGCCGTCGGACTGAATTCTGTAGTCGTGGGGCAGTCCGGGGTCCGCACCGAACAGGCCGAAGGGCGGGACGACGATGCCATCCCCGGCCGTGTTCAGCAGGGCCGGCTCGGTCCCCTCGTAGACCAGGTCGCAGATGGCACCCAAGCCGCCGCGCCAGGTACCTGGGCCGCCCGAATCGGCACGCAACTCATGGCATTTGATGAAGAAGGGGAACCGCTCTTCGGTTAGCTCGATGCTGGGAGCGCGAATGCCCCCGGCCACGTTGACCTCACCCACGTTGGGCCATCCGTCGTAACCGTAAGAGGCCCCACCACCGCCCCGGGCCAGGAAGAAATGCCAGATGAATCGGCGACCGGTACGGGGGTCGATGCCGGTCATGGCGTAGCGCAGACGGCGGGAGAAACCAGCAGTCACCGACTTGGGCACCGCCTGGGACAAGGCCTTGAATATGGCCTCGACGATCTCCTCGGCGCAATGGTTCGTGCTCATGCACACCGGGGCCGGGGGATTGGCGTTGACCACCAGCCCCTTGGGCGCGATCACCTGCACGGCCCGCGCCGACCCTTCGTTGCGGGCCACGTCGGCGGGAGCAATGTACATGATGGCGGCGTGAGTCAGAGAGCGGGTGTTGGCGTAGGAGCTGTTGATGAACCCGGTGACCTGGGGACTGGATTCCCCCAGATCGATGGTCATGGAGCCGCCTTCGATAGTGACCTTGGCCCGGATGGGGACCAGCTTGTTGTCAAAGCCGTCGTCGTCCACAAAGGACTCGCCATGGTAAACGCCGTCGGGCCACTCGGAGATGAATTCCCGCACCTGTCTCTCCGTGGCCGCCAAAATATCATTGACCGCCGCTGTGAGCCGGGCGGCGCCGTAGCTTTCCAGCAAAGCCTGGATGCGCTGCTCGGCGATCATTACCGAGCCGATCTGGGCGTTCAAGTCCCCCAGGAAGTTCTCCGGCTGCCGGACGTTGGCCGCCAGCATCTGCAGAACATCCTCACGGGGCACGCCCTTGTCGTACAGCCGCAGCGGAGGGATGCGGATGCCTTCCTGATAGATCTCGCTGGCTGCTGGGTTGTAGCCGCCGTGGGTGCCGCCGCCGACGTCGCTGTGGTGGGCGCGGTTGACGCCATAAAACAGCAACTCGCCCTGGTAGAACACGGGCCGGATGATCGTTATGTCCGGTAGATGACTGCCGCCGAAATAGGGGTCGTTCAGGACGAACAGGTCTCCTTCGGACATGTCCCCTTCGAAATACTCGCGGACGGCGGCCCCGGCGATGGGCAAGGCGCTGATATGAACCGGGATGCCCTCGCCTTGGGCTACAAGTTGGCACTCCTCATCCAGGATGGCGGTGGAGAAGTCGCGGCTGGAGTTGAGTATCTGGGACATGGAAGTGCGCAGCATCACCTCGGTCATCTCCAAGGCGATGGACTCCAGGCGGTGCTCCACCACCGCTAGGGTGATGGGGTCAGGGCGAACTTCTCTTTCACCCGTTCGTGGTGAGCTTGTCGAACCACCATCGGGAGAAGGGGCTTCGTCCGAGGTTTCAAGCGCCACGTGAAGCTCGATTCCGCCGGTCCGGTCGACGGTGACGCGGTCGCCGGTTTCTACCAGTATGGTGGTGAAGTCCGACTCCAGGATGGCCGGTCCATCCAAACGGGCACCGGGCGGCAGCGCGCCGATGGCGTAGACGGGGACTTCATGCCACTCGCCCAGAAACACCCGGCGTGTGCCCACAGGGGCGGCGGAGGCCGCAGCGTCCCGAGAGGAGATTCTCTGGGACTGAGAGATCCTAGACAATCGTCCAACCACCGTGACCCGCAACGTGACCAGCCGCACTTCCTGGTCTTGTTGGTGGTAGGAAAACAATTCCTGGTATCGCTGATGAAAGTTGCCAGACCATTCCGACAGCAACTCGGTGTCCTGCTGGGACGGGTCAGGGACGGCGACATTGACCTCATAGATCTGGTCCAGGTATCGCATGTCCGCCGACCTCTGGACCTCGATGTCCTCTTCGGAGATCCCTTGGGTCCGCAGCTTCTCCTTGCCCTGTTCCTCCAGGCCGCTCAAGATTGACCTCACGGTCGCCAGGTCGATCCCGTCGAGGCTGGCCGGATGAGACCGGGAGAAGTCGTACTTCAGGTCGGTGCACAACATACCGTAGGCCGAGAGAACCGGCCCCGCCGCCGGAAGGTGCACTTTTTTAACCTGCAACTCCCGCGCCACCTGTCCAGCATGTAGCCCCGCCGCTCCGCCAAAAGCGAGAATCGTGAACGCTCGAGGGTCCACTCCTCGCTGCACCGACATCAGGCGGATACCTTCGGCCATTGTGGTGGCGACGACTTTAGAAACGCCATAAGCCGCCTCCACGGCTGTCATCCCCAGGGGCTTGGCCACGCGATCTTCCAGCGCTTTTTCCGCCAATTGTTTGTTCAACTTGGCCTTGCCGCCCAGGAAGTTGTCCGGGTCCAGATACCCCAGTAGCAGGTTGGCGTCGGTTACAGTGGCGTCTTCTCCGCCCTTGTCGTAACAAGCCGGCCCTGGGTCGGCCCCGGCGCTCTGGGGGCCCACGTGGAGGATCCCCCCCGGACCGACCGAAGCGATGCTGCCTCCGCCCGCGCCCAGGGTATGGATGTCTATCATAGGTACCGCTATCTTCCACCCTCCCTCGAACTTCTCGTGGGCCAAGTGGGGTACACCATCTTCTATCAAGGAAATGTCGGTGCTGGTCCCGCCCATGTCGAAGGCGATAATCTTTGGCTCATCCAGAAGCTGCCCTTGGTAAGCGGCCGCACTGACGCCACCGGCCGGGCCGGAAAGGATGGCACGGACTCCCATCCGGCTGCACTCGTCGATAGGCGCGACCCCACCGTTGGACTGCATGATGAGGACTTCACCGAAGCTGCGATAAGGCGCGAACCGGTCCTTTAGATGTTGGAGATACCTGCCGAAGACCGGTCCGACGTAGGAGTTGATCACGGTGGTGCTGAGCCGGTCGAACTCCTTGATCTGGGGGATTACTTCGTGGGAGAGGGAGGTGTAAACATCGGGGAACTTCTCCCGAATCTTCTCGTATACCATGGCTTCGTGTTGGGGGGTCAAGTAGGAAAACAGGAAACAGACCGCCAGGGCTTCAACCCCCTCTTGGCGAAAATACTCCAGGCCTCGGTCCAGGGCTTCCTCGTCCAGAGGCGTGTACACCGAACCATCGGACCGGACTCGCTCGGGGATCCCCAGTCGCAAGTAGCGAGGGACCAACGGCTCCACCGGCGTCATGCGCAGGTTGTACCGGTCTTCCTTCAACCCCTCCCGCATTTCAAGCAGGTCGCGGAACCCATCGGTAGTGATCAGACCGACCTTGGCGCCTTTTCGCTCTACCAACGTGTTGGTGGCCACCGTGGATCCATGAATCACCAGTTCCGTGGCGTCCAGAAAGTCCTGCAGAGGCAAGCCGTAAGTCTGGGCCGCGTCTTCAAGCCC
>Ga0066368_10000411_pt1 | contig 11482 bp, 12 predicted proteins | sample Knorr_S7_td_NADW_FD_71215 | JGI IMG/M metagenome (GOLD analysis project Ga0066368, IMG submission 71215) | Marine microbial communities from Southern Atlantic Ocean transect - Knorr_S7_td_NADW_ad_2505m_LV_A | ecosystem: Environmental > Aquatic > Marine > Oceanic | place: Southern Atlantic ocean... | reverse complement strand
AGCGCCAGGGTGGATGACCGTGCGGCCCGAGCGGTGCGCACGGCATCATGCAGCCGCGCGTACGCCTTGCCGGGCGGCGCAATCACGACGGTCGAGACCTCGTCGGACAGCAGGGCGATCGCGTTGTGCGCGTACTCGGCCGGCCGATACGCCTTGCACAACAGGCTGCTCTCTTCCTCGACCTTCAACGCCCCTTCGCGGGCGGAGAACCAGTTCGGCCCACCGCCGACCATCATCAAGGCGCGCTGGTCCTTCAGTGCGTTCGCGATCTGCGAGACGTTCAGGTCTTCTTCCTGCAGGAACTGGGCGGCAGCGTCCGGCAGCTGCCCGATGGCGTGGCCGAGCGCGTCGGCCTCGTGGGCGCTGAGCGTACCGGTCGACACACCGACCTCCAGCGCCAGCAGATAGAGCAACACGAGCCGGGTCGTCAGCACCGACACGTCCGGGCCGCACCGCTGGCCGGTCGGGAAACAGATACCTTCGTCGCACAGCTCCTCGAGGACGCTGCCCTGGGTGTTGGTCATCGAGACGGTCAGCACGCCGAGGTCGGCCGCATGTCGGGCGGCGTCGAGCGTCTCGATGCTGGCACCGGTTGCCGACTGCAGGATGACCGCGGTCGGCTCGTGCCCCTGGGCCCAGTGGTTGGTGAACTCCAGGGACTCGTGACTCTCGGTGGTCCATCCGGTCCACTGCCGACAGAGAAACGACCCGAACTGCGCACCGTGAAACGCCGAGCCGCATCCGGTGAAGACGAGGTGTCGAATGCCTTGCTCGATGAGACGATGGGCCAACGCCGCCAGCTCGGAACGCAGCTCGAGCACGTGGCGCATCAGGTCGGGCTGACTCCGCACGTCCTCGATCAGGAGATAGGGATGATGCTGGCGAATGTCGTCGGTCCCGCGAATGCGGGCCCACAGCGGCACCCGCGCGAACTCGGCCTCCAACCAGGCGGGCATCGGATCCTCGGGTGTCGGCGTGGTTGCTTCCGGATTCCGTGCGAGCAGCTCGCGGGCCCACGACGGCAGCTTGTTCGTCATCGATTCGTGTCCGTGTGGCGGGCTTGAAGCGACAGAGCGCTGTCAAGCACGTGGTGCGTCATCTGTGATCCAGTGTAACGACCTGCTCGGCGCCCGACGCGTCACGCAGCACCACCGCGTCACGGTAGCCCGCCGAGCAGGACCCCCCGAAGCAGATAGTTCCCCAGACTGGGGCTCTCGCGTCGTCGCGTCGTCCTCGAGCCGGGGGCCCAGCCGAGATGGCCCAGCCGTGGCCCACCGGCGGGCGGTGTCTGGGGAGCTTCCCGGTGACCCGGTGCGTCGTGAAGCCGGCTTCATCCCTGCCATTGTCTCTCAGGACGTTGCCGACCGGTGCCCCTGTTACAATTCACCCGTCCACCCGCCTGGTTCGGGGGCGGCTGGTGCCCACCGCCATGGCACAGAACAGCATTCAGAAGCGCGTCAGCATCCACACCGAAATCTGGCGGGGGGAGGACGGCATCTTCACGCGCGGTAACGAGCGGCTGGCCGACCTCAGCGTGGGCGGCGGCATCCGGAACATCCGTTCACCGCACAGTCTGAAGCGACTGGCGTTCGTCGACGGGAACTCGTGAGCCTCGCAATCCCCACCTACGCCGCCTCCGGTCCCCTCGGCAGTCTGACGCGGTTCCGGCGCGATCCCTTGGATCTGTTGATGAGCGGGTTCCGGGAGCTTGGCGACGTCGTGCGCTTCCGGCTGTTCACGCGCGACCTCGTGCTGGTCGCCCACCCGAACGATGTGCGCCGGGTGCTACAGGAGCACACCGGCAACTACAACAAGCAGACACGCGGCTTCGAAGTGCTACGGGCGTTTCTCCGCAAGGGGTTGCTCACGAGCGAGGGCGACCACTGGCTGCGGCAGCGCCGGATCGCCCAACCGGCGTTTCATCGCACCCGGATCGCCGGGTTCGGGGGCACGATGGCTCAGGCCGCTAGCGAGATGGTCGACCGCTGGCTGGCCGCGTCGGCACCCGACGTGGTCGACGTCACGGCCGAGATGATGCGTCTCACGTTGCGCATCGTCGGTGAGGCGCTGCTCAGCACCGATGTCAGCCACGAGGCGGACCGCGTCGGGCAGGCCCTCAACATCACGCTGCGGCAGGCCAACAACGCGATCGGACGGATCGTCCCGCTGCCCGAGTGGTGGCCGACCCCGGCGAGGCGGCGGGTCCGCGCCGCGATGCGAACCCTCGACGACGTCATCCTCGAGATCATCGCCGGGCGGCGGGCGGGCGATTCGGACCCGGACGACCTGTTGTCGATGCTGATGCAGGCGCGGGACGAAGACACGGGCGAGGGGATGAGCGACGCGCAGCTGCGCGACGAGGTAATGACGGTGTTTCTCGCCGGCCAGGAGACGACGGCCATCGCGCTCGGCTGGACCTGGTATCTGCTCTCGCAGCACGAAACGGTGCGGCAGCGTCTCCACACTGAAGTAGACACGGTGCTGAGCGGCCGGACACCGACGGTCGCTGATCTGCCGCGGCTCGGCTATGTCGAACGGGTCGTCAAGGAGTCGATGCGGTTGTATCCACCGGCCTGGGTCATCTCGCGCTGCGCGATCGAGGATGACATCATCGGCGGATACGGGATTCCGGCCGGCTCAATCGTGCTGGTGAGCCCGTATGTCACCCATCGCCACCCCCGATTCTGGGCGAACCCCGAAGGTTTCGACCCGAGCTGCTTCGAGACCGCTCGGGAGGCCGATCGCCCTCCCTTCACGTACTTCCCGTTCGGCGGCGGTCCGCGTCAGTGCATCGGGAACAGCTTTGCGATGATGGAGCTCGTCCTTGTCGTCACGACCATCGCGCAACGGTGCGAGCTGGATCGGCTCCCGGGCGAAGGGATGGGCACCAGCCCGTCGATCACGCTGCGCGCCGCGACGCCGATCACGATGCGCGTGAGCCCGCGAGGGCCTGCGCCCGTTTGAAGAAGTCTGCGGTATTGAGCCGCGCGCACACCTCGAAGAAAACGGGACGCGGGCCGGTCCACCGCAGGTCGTCAACCGTCTCGAAGATCGCGGCGGTGGTGCGCAACGTCGCGAGGTCGCGAAACCGGGCGGCCAGGTCGCGGTGCGTCGCGAGCTCGGCAGCCAGACGGCTGGCGCCCCGCACCTCGACGTCCCACGCCGCCGCATCGTCGGGAATCGCTTCGAGATGGAGATAGCGGCCGAGCACGAGCGCCGTCGACTTGGCGCCCCATCCCCGTAGCCCCGGGAACCCGTCGGCCGTGTCGCCGACCAGCGCCAGGTAGTCGGGGATCGAGGCCGGCGGCACACCGAACTTCGCCAGCACGCCGGCGTCGTCCCGGAGCGACCCCGCACGCCGGTCGAACTGGACGACTCGCCGACCCGTGACACACTGCGCCAGGTCCTTGTCCGGTGTGCAGATGAACACCTGTTCGACACGAGGGTCGGCGCTGGCCTTCGCCGCGGCCGACGCCAGTCCGTCGTCCGCTTCGAGGTCCGTCATCGGCCAGACCACGACACCGAGCGCCTCGAGCGCCTCCTCCAGGGGATGAAACTGCGCGAACAGCGCCGGGTCGATGCCCTCGCCGGTCTTGTAGCCGGGCCAGAGCGCGTTACGGAACGACTCGATGACGTGGTCGGTGGCCACGCCGATGTGCGTCACGTCGTCCTCGAGCATTCTCAGCACCGAGCCGACCACACCACGGACCGCCCCCACCTCCAAACCGTTGACGTCGGTCGTCGACGGCACCGCATAGAAGTGCCTGAACAGCTCGTAGGTGCCGTCGATCAGGAACACGTTCATGGGGTAACACCATGCAGACGTCCGGCAGACAGGGCTACTCGAGGGGATCTGCGCCAACCCAAGTGTACGGTCATCGTCAGTGTGACACGGACCGAAAATCCGCCCACCGCTGGTCACGTTCAGCGACGAGGTGTCGGAGGCATCGAACGCGGAGGGTACCGAGTTCGGCGACGAGCGGATTCTCGAGTGCGTGCAGGCGTCCCCGAGGGACATCGAGCCCGGCGAACTGGTCACGCAGGTCATGACCGCGGTTCGCGACTTCACCGTGGGCGAACCGCAGGGCGACGACATCACCGTGCTGGTCGTACGCTGTCGCGGCGAGGCTCAGATCTAGGTTGTTCAGCTCTCGCGGCGTGCGACCGTGGTGGCCGTGGGGCAGGGCTCCCAGCCGAGGCTACCCAGATCCTTGCCCAGCTTCTTCGCCGCATCGAGCAACTCCGACGAGTCGTTGAAGCGCTCGGACTCTTCGGAACCATCCGGATACAGCACCACCAGCTGATAGGCATCCGGGCGTCGGTCGCAGTGGATGCCGATGAATCGTGGCAGTCCTGAGATACCGTTGAAGAACCAGAGCATCACCGGGTTGTATCGGGACATCGCCCAGGCATTCGACAGCCCTGCCGATCATTTTCAGTGCAATCCTGGGTCAAACAGGGCGCTGGTAGGAATGCAATTCAGTGCACTGCGCGAACGCGCTGAGAGCGCGGAGGCTGGAGACCCGTGTCCGGCACGTCCGGGATGGTCTCGACGAATCCGGTGCGGCTCGCTACGGGCGTCGGCTTCTGGTCTCGTCGGGCTGGAGATATTGATCGCGGGTGGGTGAATATCCTGCCGGCAGCTGCGTAGAAGGTGGTAGTGAGCCACGTCATGGTCGAGAGTCCTGGGCTGGCGACATTTGCCGGCGACGCCGGCGGGTCGGACCAGGAACTGGTCGACCAGGCTCTGGCCGGCCGGCGCGAGGCCACCGAGACCCTGGCTCAGCGGCATCGCCAGGCCGCGTATCTGCTGGCGCTGCAACTGCTGGGGAATCGAGACGACGCGATGGATGTGGCCCAGGAAGCGATGTTGCGCTTCTTCGCCTCGCTTGGCACGTTCGACCGTGAGCGACGGGTGCAGCCCTGGTTGTTCACGATTGTCCGCAATCAGGTGCGCGACTTGTGGCGCCGCCGGCAGCGTCGCCCCGGAGACGGGCTCAGCGAAGCAGGTGAGGCGCTGACGCGCCAGTTGGTGGACCTGACCGCGAACCCGGAAGCTGACCTGCGCCGCCGCGAGCTCAAGCAACGTGTCTGGCGCGCTCTCGCGGCGCTCCCGGCCGCAAAGCGCGAGATCATCGTGCTGCGCGACTTTCACGACCTGTCATACAGCGACATTGCCCAGGTGCTGGACATTCCGATCGGCACGGTGATGTCGCGGCTGCATGGAGCCCGCCAACAGCTGCGCGCGCAGCTCCAAGCAGGAGGGCGCCATGCCTGAGCAGTGTGGGCGGACGTTCGGCGAGGCGTTGCTCTCCGGCTATCTGGACGGTACGCTCGTCCAGGGAGACGAGCAGCGGGTTCGGTTACATCTCGAAGACTGTGAATCATGCCGGACGCTGGTCGACGGACTGGCGGCGGTAAAGGAGACAATCATGACGTCAACATTCGACATGCCACCGGACAACGAGTGGTCCGAGGGGCCCAGCACGGGCAGCAGCCGTGTGGCGCGCGGGGTGGGGTGGCCGCTGGTAATAGGCTGGGCAGTCCTGGTCTGCGGCTACGCCGTGTGGGAAGGCTGGCAGGAGTCGGAGAACCTGGTCGAACGGCTCATCCTGGTGGGCGGGGTCTCGGGTCTCGGGCTGCTGTTTCTCGGGGTCCTACTCGATCGGCTGAAAGCGATGAAGACGGACCCGTATCGCGAGGTGCAGAAATGATTATAGTGACAGCGAATCATGTGGCCGGTAAGCGGATCGTGCGCACCCTCGGGCTGGTCCGCGGCAACACCATCCGGGCCCGGCACATAGGCAAGGACATCATGGCTACCTTTCGCAACATAGTGGGTGGAGAAGTCACCGAGTACACCAAGTTGCTGGCCGAATCGCGAGAGCAGGCGCTGGACCGCCTGGTGAAGGAGGCGGAAGGGCTGGGTGCCAACGCCGTCATCTCGCTTCTGCTCCAGACGTCGATGATACAGGGCGGCGCGGCCGAGCTCCTTGCCTACGGCACGGCGGTGGTGGTGGAGGACGAGGCCAGCAGCAGCAGCGACAGACCGGACTGGTCGACCGCGTGACGCAGCTCCTGAACGGATCGCACTAGGCGAACGAAGACCGGTCTCCGTTCGCCGGCCCCCGGTCCCTGTCCCTCACTGCTTCTCGGCGATGACGCCGACCATCGGCGGGGTGGAGAGAAACGCAGCGGGGTTCTGCTCGCGGTTGCGCCACTCGGTCTCGAACCCGGCGAGCTCGGCGGTGGTCAACAGGCCACACTCCACGAGCTGCGGCACATAGCCGAAGAAGAAACGCTTCGGCCACTCCCAGAATGCCGACCCCGGCCGGTCTGGTCGGCCGAGACGCGCGACCTATGGGACCGCGCCGGGGCGTCGGTGCCGAGGAAGAATGGCTCGTCGGCCGGCTCGGGCCGCCCGCCCGGGTCGCCAGTCACAACGCTCCCCTCGGCCAGGCGGACGGCTTCTTCGAGTGGATTGCGAAGGCGGCGCCCTGCGGGTCCATGCACTGCGCGACGATGTCGCCATCCGGCACCGCCATCGGACCGTTGAGCACCTGCCCGCCGAGCTGCTTCACCTGCTCGACCTTCGCGTGCACGTCAGGGACCGTCACGTAGTAGAGCCAGGACGCGGGCGGCCCTGGCTGGTCGGCCGGCGTGTTGAACATGCCTCCAAGCGCCTGCCCGGGAACCCGCCCGTACATCTGATAGATGCCGTCCGGCCCCATGTCCATCGCCTCCGTCTTCACCCAACCGAACAGCGCGCTGTAGAAGTCGAAGGCGGCGGCGTAGTCCGAGGTGGACAGCTCGTGCCAGGAGAACTCGCCGATGGCCGGCTCCCCGCCGTGACCCGGCGCCTCGTCGGCCGGCGTGTAGATCGCGAGCACGGCGCTCTGCGGATCCTGGATCACCGCGAACCGGCCGACCGTCGGGATGTCCATCGGCCCCATAAGCTTTTTCGCCCCCAGCCCCTCGGCCTGCTGCAGTGTCTCGTCCACCGACGGGACCGCCACATAGGCCAACCAGTGCGGTGGCGCGCCCGCCTTCTTCGCCTCTTCCGCCAGCTGCATCACCCCACCGATGTGGATCCCGCCGTTCACCCACTCCGTGTAGGGCTGATCGGCCGCGGTGCCCTCTTTCGTGGTCCAGCCGATCAGCTGGGTGTAGAAGCGCTGTGCCGCCACCGGGTCAGACGTCGCCAATTCGTACCAGACGAAGCGGCCACGGGGAAACGCGTCGGTCATGGACTGCCCCTTGATGCGAGTGAATTCCCTCAGCTTGCGGTCCAGGTCATGGACCCGGGATTCGCGACTCGGGTCCTGCTACAACCCCAGCACGTTCGGTGCGATCTTCTCCAGACCCTGCTCGGCCGCCCAGAGGTCGAGCTCGACAGTCGCCAGATCGTCGACCAGCGGCATCGCGAGACCGAGGACCCGCAGGTCGACCGACTTCAGATAGCGACGGCACGTCCGGCAGGACTCGACCCGGACGTGCGGCAGGGCGTCGTGGACGTGAAACTGCAGTCCCTCGTCGCCCGACGTGCCGCACGCGGGGCAGACCGAACGCGGAAACACCCAGGCGGTGGCGCAGAGCGCACAGACGAGGCGGCGAGTCCCCAACGCGTCCGGTTCGTCGTCGAGCATCGACACCTGCGGCGGCCACCCGCACTGGGGGCACGTCGGCGTGCGCGCCGAACCGGAGAGCGTGACCAGATCAGACAGCGCCTCGGCCAACGGCGACAGAAACCCGCGCGGCAGAAACGCCAGCGGCGCCGGGTCGCACCCGAGCGTGCCGGCCGGCGTCTGGAAGTCGGACCCTGTGAGCAGCGCCAGCAGCAGATCGGTCCGCGTCTCGCGACCGGCGGCCGAGACCGTCCGCGCCGCCCGGACGATCGGCTCGGGAGCCGTCTCGGGGATCCCCTGGCAGAACGCCCCGAAACGGGGAGACAGCTCGTCGAGCGGGAGCCGTTCGAGCTGCAGCCGGGGCAGGTCCGACGTATCCGGCGCGCGGACGGCCTGCAGCCATCGGGTCGCATCCGTGGGGTCGCACAGCGGCGCCTGCAGCTCGAGCAACGAGAGGTAGAAGCTGAGCAGCGGTTCGGCGTGGGGGCGTTCGGCACGCAGCGTGCGTGCCCGGCGGGCACGCTGCGCCCACGCGCGATCGCCAGCCGACGCCCGGCTCAACGCTCGACCCGCTCGCCGGACCAGCGTGGGTGATGCAGACGCGCCCAGGCGGTGGTGACCTTCCCGTCGATCATCCCGCGGGCGGTGCCGGGATAGGCGACAGTGCCCAGATAGACATGCAGAATCAGCAGCAGCCCGCCAGCCAGCGCGGCGGCGAAGTGCAGCAGCCGCATCGTGTTCAGCAGCTCGGAACCGAAAGACTCGGGAAACCACAGCAGCAACCCGGTCGCGACGAACAGGACCCCCAGCAGACTCTGCAGCCAGAAGAACAGCTTCTGCCCGGCGTTGTACTTCCCGGCCGGCGGCACCTTGTCGTGCTCGTGCGCGGCATAGTGCTTGATGGCGCCCAGCCACTGCCGGTCCGGCGCATCCAGAAACATGTCCCGGACCCAGAGGACGAACATGACCAGCAACCCCACCCCGAAGACGGCGCCGATCTGCGGGTGCAGCACCCGTGCGGCCGGCCCACCGCCGAGCAGGGTCGTCAGCCAGAACAGCGACGGGTAGGAGAACGCCAACCCGGTGAGCAGCAGCACGACAAACGTCATGCCGACCACCCAGTGAACGACGCGGTGGAGGAAAGTGAAACGGAGAAGGAGCGGTTGGCTCATGACACGAAGGAGACAGGAGGCAGGAGGCAGGAGACAGAAGGAAATAGGTGGGCTGCGCCGCTTCCAGAAGTGCGGTCCGCCCAGGTCAACACCGACCGTTGCCTCTCGAGCAACAGCTGAGGCCAGAAACAGAATAGATGGCGAAGTCTTCCGGCTTCTCCTGTCTCCTGACTTCTGTCTCCTCAGAGATCACGAGTCTTCCTCCGGGCTCATCGGGCCGACGGCGAGGAAGTGCGCCAGCGCCGACAGGACGCCGAAACCGAGTAGATACGACCCGACCCGTCGCAGCACGTTCAGCCCGCCGAGCGGCGCGGGACTGGCCACCGGGTGCGCCGGGAGGCTGTAGTCCTCGAGCCGGTCCCCATGCGGCACGACATACATCATGTGGGTGCCGCCGACACCACCCGGGTTGTACAACGCAGCATGCTCGTATCCGCGACGCTTCATCGTCTCGACCTTCTTCTCGGCCAGCGCGAGCATATCCTCCTTGATCCCCCACTGGATGGCGTTGGTCGGACAGGTCTTCACGCAGGCCGGCTCGAGCCCCACCTCGACCCGGTCGATGCACATGTTGCACTTGGCGACCGTCTTGGTCTCTTTGTCGAACCGGGGGATGTCGAACGGACAGCCGGAGACGCAATTCTGGCACCCGATGCACTGGTCCTGGTTGAAGTCGACGATGCCGTTCTGATACTGGACAATTGCTCCCGGCGCCGGGCAGGCAAACAGACACCCCGGCTCCTCGCAGTGCAGACAGGCGTCCTTCTTGATCATCCAGCTTAGATCGTCGCCAATCTCCACCTCGTTGAACCGCATCAGCAACCAGGTGTTCGACGACAGATCCTTGTGGCTCTGCATGCTGCCGAAGTTGGACGTCTGCTCCACCTTCAGGTCGTTCCACTCCTTGCAGGCGACCTCGCACCCCTTGCACCCGATGCACTTCGAGATGTCGACCAGCTTCGAGTACACCGGTCCGCCCGACCGGAGCGACTCCAGCGGAATCAGCGCGCTGGGGCTGGCCGAGATACGTTTGATCGCGAGGGTGTCGGGCATTATCTAGACGGGGCTTCGCCCCGGGCTTTGCTACGTCGGTCGCGGTTCGGCTCTCTCCACGTTCACGAGAAACGCCTTGAACTCGGGGCACCGGGTGTTGGCATCGCCGATGAAGGGGGTCAGCAGGTTCGCCATCGATGCGTGGGTGCTGCCGGTGCCGCCGGCGAACCCCCAGTGGACCGGAATCCCGACGGTCCAGACCGTCTGGCCGTTGACCGTCAACGGCTTGATCCGCTTGGTGACGATGGCGACCCCCTCGACTTCCCCGCGTTTCGACCAGACCCGGGCACGACCGCCGTTCTCGATCCCCTTCTCGGCGGCGAGCCCCTCCGGGAGCTCGATGAAGAAGTCGGGCATCGCCTCGACCAGCAACGGCACATTGGCGGTGACGAAGTGCTCGTGCTCGACCACCCGATAGATGGTACAGGCGTGCGGGAAGTCGTCGCCCTCTGCCGCCAGCGTCTCGCGGACACCGTCATACCAGTTGATGACCGGGTTCACCGGCACCGACTCGTGGAGCGCGTTACCGGTCGGGCTCTCGACCGGCTCGTAGTGCTCGGAGAACGGACCGTCGGCCATCTGGCTGCTGAAGAGACGCGCCACCCCCTCCTCGGTCATGATGAACGCGCCGGCGGCGTCGGGCGGAGTGGTCCGCCCATAGTCCGGCACATCACCGATCCACTCGCGACCGGTCCAGGCGATGCCGGCCCGCGACGGGTCCCACGGCCGCCCCTCGGCGTCGGCCGAGGCCCGGTTGTAGAGCACCCGCCGATTCGCCGGCCAGCTGAACGCCCAGTCGTGGTGCATGCCGAGGCCGGTCGGGTCGGCGGTGCCTCGCCGGGCCATCATGTTGCCCGCCTCGGTGTAGCTGCCGGTGTAGAGCCAGTTGCCCGAGCTCGTGCCGCCGTCGTCCTGGAGCTGACCGAACGACGAGAGCAGCTGCCCGGTCTCATGGTCGTAGCCGTTGATCTCCTTCGCCAACTCGACCAGCGTCGGCTCGCGCGGGTTCAGGTAGGCCCAGGTCAGATTCTGGATCGGCTCGTCGTACGCGCCGCCGTCCTGCTGGTAGAGCTCTTTCACCCGCCAGAACAGCTCCGACAGCACCCAGGTGTCGGACCGTACGCCGTCGGGCGGGTCGATCGCCTTCTCTTTCCATTGGGCCCACCGACCGCTGTTGGTGAACGAGCCGTCGCGCTCGATCCAGTGCGTGGTCGGCAGATACAGCACCTCGGTGTCGATCTCGGCCGGGTTCATCCCCGGCGCTTTCCAGAACTCGGCGCTATCGAGCATGAACGGGTCGATGACCGTCATCCACTTCAGGCGCGACATCGACTTGAGCAGCCGCGGGATGTCCGGACCGGCCAGCAGCGGGTTGAACCCGAGCGTGATGAACCCCTCGAGCCGCCCGTGGTAGGCCTCGTCCCAGATCGACAGCCAGGTGGCGTCGCCGTCCGGCTTGCCGAGATAGTGATACCCGAACTCGTTGGCCGCCGTGGCGCTGTCGCCGAACCAGGCCTTGAGCTGCGACACCATGAACTTGGGGTAGTTGCCCCAGTAGTTCACCGTATCCGGCACGAGCGGTTGCGGTGTCGATGCTTCGAGATGCTCGGCCAGCGTGGTCTGCTCCGGCGT
>Ga0066368_10000407_pt1 | contig 11520 bp, 9 predicted proteins | sample Knorr_S7_td_NADW_FD_71215 | JGI IMG/M metagenome (GOLD analysis project Ga0066368, IMG submission 71215) | Marine microbial communities from Southern Atlantic Ocean transect - Knorr_S7_td_NADW_ad_2505m_LV_A | ecosystem: Environmental > Aquatic > Marine > Oceanic | place: Southern Atlantic ocean... | reverse complement strand
CACACTCGGACACGTGGCATATTCGTCGGCCGACAGCGGGAGATGTCCCAGCTTATGGCGGCCCTCGACGATGCCATGTCCGGCCAAGGACGTTTGGTCATGCTGGTGGGCGAGCCGGGCATCGGCAAGACACGCACCGCCCGGGAGTTGGCGGCGCATGCTGAGCGGCAAGGCGCGCAGGTCCTCTGGGGCTGGTGTTACGAGGACGAGGGCGCACCCTCCTACTGGCTCTGGGTCCAACTCTTGCGGGCCTACGTCCAACGTGCCGATGCGGAACAACTTATCGCTGAGATAGGGCCCGGCGCTGCCGACATTGCCGAGATCATCCCAGAAGTACGCCAGAAACTACCCGGCCTGGAACCGTCTCCCGCCCTAGAACCGGTCCAAGCCCGATTCCGGCTCTTCGACTGCATCGCCAGCTTCTTGAAGAGAGCGGCTCAGTCTCGGCCCTTGTTGCTGGTGCTGGACGACCTCCATTGGGCCGACAAGCCATCTTTGCTGCTGTTGGAATTCCTCGCTCGCCTGTTGGGTGACAGCCATATCCTGGTCGTTGGCTGCTACCGGGACGTGGAGTTGTCCAGGCAGCATCCCCTGTCCGAGACTCTGGGCCAGCTAGCGCGGGAGCCTGTGTTTCAACGGGAACTGCTTCGGGGATTGACTGAGGAAGAAACGGGGCGATTCATCGAGACGGCCGCCGGAGCCGACGCGCCGGGGGAACTGGTGGCGGCCGTCTATACCCATACTGAGGGAAACCCCTTCTTCATGGCTGAAATAATCAGGCTCATGTTGGAGCAGGGAGACCTATTCAATCAAGATATTGCAGAGGATGGAAACATCCGGATACCGGAGGGAGTGAAGGAGGTGATCGGGCGCCGCCTTAACCGGCTCTCGGACCGATGCAACCAGGCCTTGACCACCGCATCGGTTATTGGCCGGGAGTTCGATTTCAGGTTACTGAGCTCGCTGGCCGACAACATGAGCGAGGACAAGTTGTTGGGTGCGGCAGATGAAGCGGTGACCGCACAATTAATCGAAGAGGTACCCAACAGGATAGAACGCTTCCAGTTCACTCACGCTCTCATTCAACAGACCCTGGCCAAAGAGTTGACGACGACCCGAAGGGTACGGCTACACGCTCGTATCGGCGAGGCGCTGGAGGAGCTGTACGGTGAGCACGTCGAAGAGCAGGCCGCCGAGCTGGCCCACCACTTCGGGGAAGCGGAGTCGTTAGCCGGCCCCGAGAAATTGGTGCATTTTTCGTCGATGGCCGGGGAGCGGGCGCTGTCTAACTTTGCCTATGAAGAGGCTCAAGCCCACTTCCAACGGGCCCTGGAAGCCAAAGTAGTCTCTTTGAACGGCTTGGAGCCGGCGCCGGATGGGGAGGCAGCAGCGGTCTCCTGCCTAGTCCCGTCGCCCGTGCGGTGGACGAGCCAATTCTTTCCACGTATTAGCCCCATGTTCCACGCCTAGTACCTTGGATGAATTAAGTACCATTGGTGGCTGTGCGGTAGTGTTGCATAAAGTTCGCGACCCAGGCAGTGTCTTCTTCGCCCCCACGTATCCCGGCAGTCTCACTGAGCGAGAGGCGGAGGTGCTCCGCCTTATCTCGGCTGATAAGACCAATTTGGATATAGCGGATGCGTTGGTCATCGCCGAGGGGACGGCGCGAAGGCGCGTGGCCAACGTCTACGAAAAAATCGGCGCGGCCAACCGGGTGGAGGCGACTGTATATCCCAACCGGCACGGCCTACTGGGTTCGAGCTAGGAAGAAGGCTCACGGTGTCCGGGCAAATGACCGGCCTTTTATGCCCCAACTTAACGCCACTAACACCGCCAGTCTGTGTTTCAGAGGGAGTTCAACTCTCCCACGTCTCCACCAAGTAAAAGACTGTTAGGCCACCTTATCTAATCTATAAAGCCATGTACCGCTGCCGGGGATGGCTATCCCCGAATCTTAGGCCGGTGCCGCCGGCGATTGCTCTTTCCAGGACGAATGGTTTAGATTACGCCCACCGTCGTTGGTGGCCCCGAAGTATTCGAGGTGAGCTGCTGTTCGGCATTGCTTCTAGATGACTCCCCATGACCTGGGCGGCCAGTAGCAGATCCACACCCTTCCTAAGATCTGCGCGGCGGGTACGGAACCGAAGGCCCGGCTGTCGTCGTGGCTGTTCGGGCGGTTGTCGCCCATTCCGACGTATTCACCTGCGGCGTTCCACCACTCCTTTTGTGGCGGATCTTCTTGGTCTGGATTCGGGATAGGATAGTCCTCCTCCAGCGGGACATCGTCGAGATATACTTGGCCGCCCTCGATCCAGACGTGTTCACCCGGGAGGCCGATGATCCGCTTCACGTAGATACCGTCGAGACCCATGGGGTGGCGGTGCACCACGATGTCGCCGCGTTTCAGCGGCCGGCGAGGGGAGGATGTCCGCGTCAGCAGCACGTATTGGCCGTCCTTTAACGTGGGCAGCATGCTGTTGCCTTCAATCTTGAAGGGCCGCGAGGTGAGGGCGTGGACGAGGGTTTGATAGATAGACATGGACAGGCAGCAGTGTATCAGCTAGACGTATGGGCACGATCCTTCCGCCGAAGGATGCCCATACACACAACATGGCAAAGGCGGATAGAGCGGTCCACGCTCCAGACCGTGGCCGCTGGACGCGACTGTAGGCGCACCCTATAATGACACGACCCCTTCACATAACGTCCAAGGAGAGCGCCATGGCCAATGGAATCGTCCGGGTTGGTTTGGTTGGGGCGGGCGGCAACACCCGTCTTAGGCATGCCCCCGGGTTTAGGGACCAGAGCGGTGTTGAGATAGTAAGCGTGGCCAACCGCAGCCGGGAGTCCGGGGAGCGGTTCGCTGGAGAGTTTGAGATTCCCAAAGTCTACGATAGCTGGGTGGACCTGATAAACGCCGACGATACCGACGCTATCTGTATCGGCACGTGGCCGTACATGCACCGCACGTTGACCCTGGCCGCGCTGGAAGCCGACAAGCACGTTTTGTGCGAAGCCCGCATGGCCATGAATGCCAAGGAAGCCCATGACATGCTGGACGCCTCCCGGCTCAAACCTCACCTGATCGCCCAGATAGTTCCCGCGCCTAGCACGCTGGACGTGGATTCCACAATACAGGGGTTAATAGCCGACGGGTATCTAGGTGAGATATTGGCGGTGAAACTCCGGGTTTCCAACACCGAAGGCCGGGCGAACCGTAACGACACCTTCGTCGACACCGAGGCGCCTTTCCACTGGCGACAGAACCAGTTGCTTAGCGGCTACAACGCCATGAGCATGGGGATCTGGTACGAACAACTTATGCGGTACGTGGGGCCGGCCTCCAAGGTATCGGCAATGACCAAGGTTTGCGTACGGCAGCGGCTGGACGAAAATGGAGTGATGCGGGCGGTTTCCGTTCCCGACCATATCAACGTAATCTGCCAGATGGCCTGCGGGGCCCAGGCGGATCTGAGTTGGAGTTCGGTGTCCGGTTTGCAGAAGGGCAACGAGCTTTGGCTCTTGGGGACCGAAGGGACCCTGAACCTGAGGGGCGCGCCCAACGTTTTGTATGGTGGCCAAAAGGGGGACACCGAGCTATCGGAGATTCCCATACCGGCGGAAAAGAAGGGCGCTTGGCGGGTGGAAGAGGAGTTCATTAAAGCCATCCGGGGCGAGGAGCAAATCACCCGCACCCCCTTCGACGTTGGCGTCCAATACATGGAATTTACCGAGGCCGTTGCCCGCAGCTCGCAGACAGGGCAGGCCATCTCGTTGCCTTTATAACCCTTAAGGGAGATTTTTAGTGCCTGACGAAGAGATTAGAGTCGGCTTGATCGGCGCCGGCGGCAACGTCCGCAACCGCCACATCCCCGGCTTTCAACGGGTGCAAGACCTGTCCATCGTGGCGGTGGCCAACCGCAGCTTGGAATCCGGCCGCGTCATAGCCGACCAGTTCAACATCCCCCAAGTTTACGGCGATTGGAAAGAACTGCTGGACGATGAAGGAATCAACGCCGTCTGCATCGGCACCTGGCCTTATATGCACCGCACGTTGACCCTGGCGGCGTTGGAGAAGGGCAAGCATGTCCTAACCGAAGCCCGCATGGCCTCCACCGCCCAAGAAGCCCGCGACATGCTTGAAGCGTCGCGCCGGTACCCGAACCTGGTCACGTTGCTAACACCAACGTCAACGGCCTACCGCGTCGATACTTTGATACAGCGAATGATTGGCGAGGGCTACCTGGGAGAACTTCTGTCGGTGGAAGTCCATGCCCTGCAAACCAGGTTCGCCGACCGGATGGGCGACTTGCACTGGCGTCACGATTGGGAGATGAGCGGCTACAACTCGTTGAACATCGGCGCTCAATACGAGACCATGGCTCGATGGCTAGGCCGCGCCACCCGCGTGATGGCAATGTCCAAGACCCACGTGCCTACTCGTAAGAACGGTAGCGGCGATTTCGTGTCGGTGGGCATCCCCGACCATTTGGACGTGATGTACGAACTGACCAGCGGTGCCCAGGTGCACATGCGGTTCAGCGCCACCACCGGCCTGTCCACTGGGAACCAGATCTGGCTGTACGGAGCCGAAGGGACGATCCATATCGGCCCCGGGCAGACGGTATTCGCCGGACGCCGGGGCGATAGCCAACTTTCCGAAGTGCCCAACCCCGAGGAGCAGCGGGCCGGTTACCGGGTGGAGGAGGAGTTCACCAACGCTATCCGGGGCCGGGAGCAGGTGAAACACAACTCCTTCGAGATCGGCGTTCACTACATGGAGTGGACCGAAGCCGTAATCCGTAGCGCCCAGACCGGGCGTTCTGTTTCGTTACCTTTGTAAATCTTGCTAGCAATCATTGGAGGAGACTTTTCATGGCCATTGAACCGATTCGCGTAGGACTGATCGGCGCGGGACGCAACACCCGCGAGCGCCACATGCCGGGTTTCGACAAGGTCCCAGGATTAGAGGTCGCGGCGGTAGCCAACCGCAGCCGGGCATCGGGCCGGGTTGTTGCCGACCAGTTCAATATCCCCACGGTATACGACAACTGGCAGGAACTGCTGGAAGATGAAAGTCTCAACGCAGTGTGCATCGGGACCTGGCCAAACATGCACCGCACCCTCACCGTGGCCGCTTTGGACAAGGGCAAGCACGTGCTCTGCGAAGCCAGGATGGCCACCAACGCTCAGGAAGCCCGCGACATGCTTGACGCCTCTCGAAACCGTCCGGACCAGACGGCCCAGATAGTACCTTCGCCCCTGACTTTCAAAGTAGACCCGCTCCTGCAACAAATGATTGGCGACGGTTACTTGGGGGAGTTGCTGTCGGTGGAGGTCCAGTCCTGTTCTCCCAGCTTCGCCGACATCGACGGTCCCATGCACTGGCGCAACGACCGGGATATAAGCGGGTTCAATATTCTGAACATGGGCATCTGGTACGAAGGGATGATTCGCTGGGTCGGCCGCGCGACTAAGGTCATGGCGATGGCCAAGGTTTGCGTGCCCAACCGCCGGGATGAAAACGGCGCCTTGGTCCCGGTCAACATCCCCGATCAGGTCAACGTCCTGTGCGAGCTGGCCAACGGGGCCCAGGCCCACTTGCGTTTCAGCACCGCCACCGGTCTGGCCACTGGCAACGAAGTCTGGTTCCACGGCACCGAGGGGACCATTCGTGTCGACAACGGTCTCAATGTTTTCGCTGGCAAGCGCGGCGACACCCAACTAGCCGAAGTTCCCAACCCGGACTCCATGCAGGGATTTTGGAGGGTGGAAGAGGAGTTCGCCAACGCCATCCGCGGCACCGAAACCATCACCCGCACTCCCTTCGACGTGGGCTTGCACTACATGGAATGGACCGAGGCCGTGACCCGCAGCGCCCAGACCGGACAGGCGGTGGCACTGCCGCTTTAGGGTCGAAGTACGTGGGCCGACGGCGTAGGTTCAACGTATGGTTCATGCAAGGCTTGCGCCTAGAGTTCTCGATCTTGTGCAAGGATGGGTATGGATAAAGCTCTTTTCGAGTCTGAAGGAATCTTCCCGGACCAATGGCTGCGCCAAGCGGCGGACCGGGGTTTCATCGACTCTGGGGAGTTTAAGATACCCGATGCCAACTTCCAGCCGGCCAGCCTGGACCTTCGTCTTGGGGCGAAGGCTTATCGCCTGCGCTGTAGTTTTTTGCCCGACGACAAGACGGTGAGGGAAAAGCTCGACGACTTTGTGATGGGCGAGCTCGATCTCCGGGACGGCGCCATACTCGAGAGGAACCGGCCTTACCTTATCCCTCTGATCGAAGAGCTACGCCTACCACAGAACGTCTACGCGAAAACCAACCCCCGCAGTTCCACGGGCCGTCTGGACATCTTCACCCGGGTAATCTCAGACCGGAGCACCCGGTTTGATGAGATTTCCCCCGGATACCACGGCAAGCTATACCTTGAGGTGGCCTCCCGGTCGTTCACCATCCATGTGCAAGAGAGGGTTTCCCTGAACCAACTCCGCCTGATCAGCGGCAAGTACCGGTCCTCCGAGAATTCTGCCCGGGATTTCCACGAGCATTCGCCGATCATCTTTGCCGGTGGCCAACCGGCGGACGCCAGCTACCTGGATGGAGATAACGGTGTTTTTCTAAGCATCGACCTCAACGGGGACGAAAATAAGATCGTTGGATACAAGGCCAAGAAGAACAGCCTTCTCCTGGATCTGTGCGCCATCGGGGGGCATAACGTCGAAGATTTTTGGGACCCGGTGTACCCGGAAAAGAAGAACAGATTGGTCTTGGAACCCGAGGAATTCTACTTGCTATTGTCGGCGGAGACGGTGAGGGTTCCGCCCCTGTTCGCCGCCGAGATGAACGCCTACGAGCCAACCAGCGGAGAATTGCGGACCCACTACGCCGGGTTCTTCGACCCTGGATTCGGCTACGACAGCAAAGGCCTTTTGTTGGGGAGCAAGGCCGTTTTGGAAGTCCGGGCCCATGACGTGCCCTTCATGATTGAAAACGGCCAGAAGTTGTGCCAGCTAGAGTTCCAGACGATGGCCGAAGCCCCTACTGTGCTGTATGGCACCGACGTCGGGTCGTCCTACCAGAATCAGGAATTAACCCTCAGTAAACACTTCCGCCGCCCGGAACCTCAGACCCCGGTCCAATTCCCCCTGGACCTCCGTTAGGCTCGTCCCGGTCGCCCCGGGCTTGTCCAAGGGCGGTCCCCGCTAGCCGTCGTTCAACAGGCTGACCACGAACGGCGTAACCCCGGATTGTCAGTAGACCGGGGGACGTGCTTGCCCTAGCGAGAGCGTTTCTTCGGGAACAAGTCGGGGAACTCGAACCCGGGAGTCGAGGGCACAAGCGGGTTCTTGGGCTGGGTGAATTCCTCGGGCCTGGGTTGTGGGAAGTTTCTCGACCGCGGCTGTAACTCCCGGTCGGCGGGCCACTCTCCCAGGTTTAACGCCACTTCTAAGTTTTCTCCATCCCGCACCAAGCCCAAGGTGACTTCGTCGCCGGGCAGGTGGAGATTTAACATGGCAATTAGGCCGGCAACGGATCTTACCGGAGTTCCATCCACCGCCACGATGACGTCCCCGCCTTTGGGCGGACGGCCGCGGTCCGCCAGACCCGCCGCTACCAAGCCCGCCTTGTTCGCGGGGCTGCCGCTCATTACCTGGGTGACGTAGACCCCATGATCCACCGTCAGGTCCAATGCCTCAACCAGTAATGGCTCCAGAGACGCGGCGGTGATGCCCAGCCAAGGAGGACGAATCACTTGATTTTCTTTCAATCTGGGCAAAAGATTTACTAGAGTATTGGCGGGGACGGCGAATCCGATGCTGCCCCGGCCCAGGTTTCTGGGATTGAAGTCGTTAAGGGAAACCTGGATCGCGGTATTGATTCCCACCACTTTGCCTTGGCGGTCCAGCAAGGGTCCGCCCGAGTTCCCCGGATTGATCAACGCGTCGGTTTGTAACACTCCGGAGATCGGGCGGGAGAGATCGCTGTTGAGGGTCCGGTCGACGCCGCTGATCACGCCCACCGTTATCGAGCCGCCTAGACCAAAGGGACTACCGATGGCGATGGCCAGTTGGCCGGGTTTAGCGTCTCCGGAATCGCCCAGCGTCAACGGCTTTATGTTCTTGACTGCTTCCGCACTCACCTTGAGCAAGGCTAGGTCGTTGGCCGGGTTGGTGCCCAACGTTTCTGCCTCGGCGCTGGAGCCGTCCATGAAGGAGATCCTTATCCGGTCGGCGCCTTGAATCACATGGTTGTTGGTTACGATGTGCCCTTTCGAGTCAACCAGAAATCCAGACCCGAAGCCGAGCCGGTTAAAAGAGTCTTCCAACTTGCGGTCGACGTTGATATCCACCACCGCCGGGCTGGCCTGCTCGTAGATTCCCTGCACCAATTGCTCGTCGAACAAGGCGGCGGAAGCGGAAGGCGTGACGTTGTTCAACCCCGGCCCCTGCCAGGCGAAGACGACTACCAGAATCACTGCCGCCGACAGCGAGGTGATCGCCAAGGCGAAAGCTTTTGACACGCCGTACATAATATGTCTTCCTCTTTGGGGTGGTAGGTCCCAGAGATACGAACCCAACGTACGTTATATTTAACCGCCTGTAAAGGTTCTGTCGATCGCCGCGTGACCAGCATTAACGAACAAGCTTGTGAAAAGCGGGCACGGCTATGTTGCTAGGTAAATACGAACGATTGGCCGATGCGGTTCTCCCGGCTGCAATTCCCCGCAATTATTATTTCATTAGACGCTGAAGATGCGCTTTGCGGTGCATTCGTTAACGGGTTCTGCCAAAACCACCGCCGGTTCCCAAAGCGCCAGTGCGATTCGGTATGTGTATCAGCAGCCAGACCGTGGCCGCCGAGAACAGAAGTCCCGAAGCGTAATAAAAGACGACCGTGTATCCAAACTGAGTGACTATCCATCCCGCAATCAACGGAGCGGGCAGGGTAACCACTTGCTGAAACAAGCTCATGAAGCTTTGGGTCGTGCCCTGAACCTGGTCGGCTGCCACATCCAACACCGCGGCCGTCGCTATGTTGCCCGTACCGTAGAAGAAAAGGCCCATGGCCGAGATTATTAACGCTAATGATATGCCCGGCCCCGGCATGGGCAAAGCGAGATACAACAATCCCAAGGTGGCGAAGGACGGGAGAAGCACGGTTTTGCGGCTGAACTTATCGGATAATATCCCCATCAACGGTTGGGAAAACATGCCCATGGCGTAGAGCAGCGCCCAGTGAAATCCCAACCAGAAGGAGGAGTAGCCCATCTCCTCGGCGAGATACAGTGGCAGGAAAGTTGTCACGCTCAACCGCGCCATGCCGACGAAGCTGCTGGCCAGCATCACCATAAAGATGGTGGGGCGGACCAGAATCCCTTTTATGCCGGCAAAATACGACCGGCGGCTGAGCGTAGATGTGCCGGTGGAGTAGTTCTTGTGGACGGTCTTCCACATCAAGAGCGCCAGGACCAATGCAGGGATCAGGTGCCACTGGGCCAGGTCCCGCCAGCCTACCAGGACCAATAAAGCGCCCACGCAGATCGGGCCGACGCTGTCACCGATGCTGGCGCCTACGCCATGCAATGCCAGGGCGGTGCCCCTCCGGTTTGAGAACTGCAAAGACAACGTGGAAACAGAGGACGGGTGCCACAGGGCGGACGCTGCTCCCAGCATGACTAGAAAAACCAATACCCAGAAATACGTTGGAGCAATGCTGGCCAGGAAGTATGCGAGTCCACCCATCGCCAGGGCGGAACCAAGAATCACGGCCTTGTGTTTGTTGAAAGCGTCGGCCGCGAACCCGGAAGGCAGGGTTAGCAGCCCGCTGGCGGCTTGCTTGGCGGTCATCAATCCACTTACCTGGACATACGTGAGACCCAGGTCGGCCCGGATGAGGGGAAGAATCACTGGGAACATCTGCTGGTACCAGTGAATGACCGTGTGCCCCAGGGTTAAGGTCCCTAGTAGGTACCGCTTCTCCATCTGCGATTTGGATTGATATCGCTGGGTTGGGAGATCTTCTGCCACAGATATTGTCCTAATTCAGTGTGGACTCGGGGGTGCTGGGCTGGTTGAGATCAGCGTGATAGGCCAGGTCAACATGCTTCAAGGCGGCCAACCGATCGTTGATGCCGGAAATGACGTCGCCAGTCACGCCCACGAGCCATTGGTGGTGCACGGCCATATGGTAAAGAATAACATTGCGTCAACAATATCATCAATAGGGGACGTAGAGCGCCTCGTTCCCCAACTTCTGGCCGTTAATTCATTCCCAAGTCAGTTTGTTCGGTTCGCATGCGCAAGATAAGGGCCGTATGCCCCGCCTTTTCCCGGCATATGGAGGATTGGAAGAAGAGGGGAGAGGTTGGAGCGTTTCCCCCAGACCACAGTGCCTCAGGTTTCTTCGGGTTGGCGCAAGGGACTGACACCGCAACGTAGAAAATCAAAGGAGAATGGCTCACAATTAAATTGCGGTAGTGTATTTGGTTGCTATAAATACAATGTCCTGACATCCAAATCTCTGCGCTGTCAATCGATGAGGGGTTAGATGTGGACAGTCAGTTCGAAATGAAGCGTATCCTCATCACCGGAAAAACCTATCCTAATCCGGCTAGGAAGGGAGTTGAGGTGTCTTGCGTCGGTGGCGTTACAGAAGAAGGAAATTGGATCCGTCTGTTTCCGATTCCGTTCAGACTTTTGGCAGACGACAAGCAATTCAAAAATATGATGAAATCGAGGTAATGGCCAAAAAGGCGCGGAGTGACCAGCGGCCGGAAAGCTATCAAGTTGACCCAGACTCTATTAGTGTGGTCCGGAGTATGTCTAGCGGTGGTAATAAGTGGAATGAAGTGAGAGAAAGATTACTTCCCTTAGTATCCGCTTCCATGTGTGTAATACAGGAACAACGAAAAATCACCCGGGTTACCTTGGGCGCATTTCAACCTACAGGCCAAATAAAGTTAACGATTGAAGCGACAGAGACCGATTGGACACCAGAACAACTCCAGAAACTGGTCAATTACGGGATGTTCGATAAAATTCCTCAGAGTACCCTCGAGAAGGTCCCTTACAAATTCGTCTATCATTTCAATTGCGGAACGTCGGAATGTAATGGTCACAACATATCGTGTATAGACTGGGAGATGTGCCAAACCTAAAGGAGATTCCGGCGTATTTATCCTCGTGATTGGGAATTACACTTTCGGGAGGCCTACGATAGCAAGCTGTTCGAGAGCTGTGATGTCTACTTTTTAGTGGGAACAATCCATGCGTACCCCGATAGCTGGATAATCGGGAACGTGTTTTATCCACCCCACGGGCTGGCTCGACAGCCATCACTATTTCGGCATTAACCTATCTGATTTTGGACGCGTACACATATATTCCAAGTGAGTAAGTTTGAATCAAATACGACCCCACATCTGAATTAACCCCGATGAATGGGGGGAGAATAAGCACTTTTGGGACAGTATGGACGAGATTGGCCCTACCCGCCAGGCGCGCCGCCGC
>Ga0066368_10000401_pt1 | contig 11615 bp, 7 predicted proteins | sample Knorr_S7_td_NADW_FD_71215 | JGI IMG/M metagenome (GOLD analysis project Ga0066368, IMG submission 71215) | Marine microbial communities from Southern Atlantic Ocean transect - Knorr_S7_td_NADW_ad_2505m_LV_A | ecosystem: Environmental > Aquatic > Marine > Oceanic | place: Southern Atlantic ocean... | reverse complement strand
GGTGAAGGTGCTGCCTCTGAGGGTGATTTCCACGCTGGTTTAAATATGGCTGCGGTACATGAAGCGCCTGTTATCTTCTTTGCACGTAATAACGGCTATGCGATTTCAACACCTGCAGAAGAGCAGTTTAAAGGCGATGGTATTGCATCACGTGGTGTCGGTTATGGCATTAAAACAATCCGTGTTGATGGTGCTGATGCTCTTGCTGTGTATGCTGCAACCAAAAAAGCCCGTGAGATTGTTACCACTCAAGGTGAACCTGTTTTAATTGAATCAATTGCTTATCGTTTAGGTGCTCACTCTACAAGTGACGATCCAAGCGGTTACCGTAGTAAAGATGAAGAAGCGAAACATAAAGGCTGTCCAATCGAGCGTTTCCGCAAATGGTTATTAAAGCAAGGTTGGTTAGACGAGGCGCAAGACGCTAAAGATAAAGAAGCTATTCGTGAAGAGATCTTAGCGGCTCTTAAGCGTGCAGAGAAGGTTGCAAAACCTGCTTTAGAAGAGCTTATTTCTGACGTATACGATACGCCAATTCCATCACTGCAAAAACAATACGAACAATTAAAAGAGCATATTTTGCAGCATCCTGATGCTTATCCAACAACTGCAGGGAGATTAAAGTAATGGCTAAAATGAACATGCTTCATGCAATTAACTCTGCCCTTGATATCACCATGGCAGAGCATCCAAATGCCTGTATTTTTGGTGAAGATGTTGGTTATTTTGGTGGTGTATTCCGTGCTACATCCGGCTTACAAGAAAAATATGGTAAGCACCGTGTGTTCAATACACCATTAACAGAACAAGGTATTTTAGGTTTTGCCAATGGTTTAGCGGCGTTTGGTGCGCCGGCATTAGCCGAAATTCAATTTGCAGATTATATTTTCCCTGCATTTGACCAAATCGTGAATGAATCAGCTAAATTCCGTTACCGTAGTGGTAATGAATTTAATGTTGGCAACCTAACAATTCGCACCCCTTACGGCGGTGGTATTGCGGGTGGTTTATATCACTCTCAATCACCAGAAGCTTATTTTGCTCATACACCAGGTTTGAAGTTGGTTGTACCGCGTAACCCGTATCAAGCAAAAGGCTTACTACGTGCTTCAATTAAAGACAATAACCCTGTTATTTTCTTTGAGCCGAAACGTTTATACCGTGCATCAACTGGCGAAGTACCAGAAGAAGATTACAGCATTGAGCTTGGTAAAGCTGAAATCGTACAAGAAGGCACTGATGTCACTGTACTTGCTTGGGGTGCGCAGATGGAAATCATTGAAGATGCCGCTAAAAAAGCAGCAGAGCAAGGTATTAGCTGTGAAGTAATCGACCTACGTACCATTTTACCGTGGGATGTTGAGACTATTGCTAAATCAGTGACCAAAACGGGTCGTTTAGTGGTTAGCCATGAGGCACCTATTACCAATGGGTTTGGTGCAGAAATCGTTGCAACAATTCAACAAGAGTGTTTCTTACACCTTGAATCGCCAATTGCTCGCGTGTGTGGTTTGGATACACCATACCCATTAGCACTTGAAAAAGAATATGTGCCGGATGCACTTAAAGTGCTTGCTGCGATTAAGCAATCAGTAGAGTTTTAGGAGTCAGTATGTCTAAAGATTTTATCTTGCCAGATATCGGCGAAGGCATCGTAGAGTGTGAAATTGTTGAATGGTTAGTGGCAGAGGGCGAGTCAGTAAAAGAAGATCAGCCTATTTGTGATGTTATGACCGACAAGGCGCTTGTGCAAATTCCTGCTGTTCATGATGGTGTGATCAGTAAGCTTTATTATGCAAAAGGTGATATTGCAAAAGTTCATGCGCCACTATTTGCGATGGATGTTGATGGCGAAGCACCAACACAAAGTGAACAAATGCAAGCTCCAGCAGTTACAACAGGGTCGGCTGAACACTTAGAAGACTTTATTTTACCAGATATCGGTGAAGGTATTGTTGAGTGTGAAATTGTTGAGTGGTTAGTTAGTGAAGGCGACGAAATCGTTGAAGACCAAGCTGTGTGTGATGTAATGACAGACAAAGCATTGGTACAAATTCCGGCTAAATACACAGGTAAAGTAGAAAAGCTTTATTATCAAAAAGGCGATATTGCAGCGGTTCACAGCCCATTATTCCAAATGAGCATTGCCGGCCAAAGCGCAGAGCCAGATGTAAGCTCAGCGGTAGTTAAAGCACAAACAAATGCAGCGACTAAACCTGCACAGAAGCCTGCGGCTTCAACAAACTCTAGCAAACAACTTAATAAGAAAGCAGTTGCTTCACCGGCTGTTCGTCGTAAAGCCCGCGAACTTGATGTTGATTTAACACAAGTACCAGGCTCTGGTAAAAATGGCCGTATTTACAAGCAAGATATCGAAGATTTCTTGAATGAAACGCCAAGCCAAGCAGCATCACAACAAGCTGCGCCAAAAGCGGCAGAGACTGTATCAACTGTGGCGTCTGCTGGTGGTCGTCGTGTTGAGCAAATTAAAGGCATTAAAGCGGCAATGGCGAAGCAAATGGTTGCCTCAGTTTCGACAATTCCTCACTTTACTTTCTGTGATGAAATTGACCTAACTAAACTGATTGCAATGCGAAGTGAGCTAAAAGAGCAGTACAAGCAACAGGGCGTTAAGCTCACGATGATGCCGTTCTTTATCAAAGCACTGTCGTTAGCGATTAAGCAATTCCCAGTACTTAACTCGCAAGTGAATGATGATTGTAGCGAGCTGACTTACTTTGATGATCATAACATCGGTATGGCCGTTGATTCTAAGATTGGTTTACTCGTACCAAACATTAAATCATGTCAATCTAAGAGCATTGTCGATGTTGCTAACGAAGTTACCCGCTTAACTGAAGCGGCACGTGATGGTCGTGTTTCACCAGATGACTTGAAAGGCGGCACTATTAGCATTTCTAACATCGGTGCGATTGGTGGCACAATTGCAACCCCGATCATCAATAAACCTGAAGTAGCGATTGTTGCTTTAGGTAAACTGCAACATTTACCTCGATTTGATGCGCAAGGTAATGTGATTTCAGCAGCAATCATGCAAGTAAGCTGGTCTGGCGACCACCGTGTGATTGATGGTGGAACAATTGCTCGCTTTAACAACTTGTGGAAGTCTTATTTAGAAGATCCTGCAAAAATGATGATGGCGATGAGCTAAATCAGTAAGCATTAAAAAACCAGCCTCGGCTGGTTTTTTTAATTCTACGGCTTATATGCCGTAAAAATACAGCCCATAACCGAGTAACAGCGCAGGTATTGTTGAATACACTGTCGCCATTAGTGCAGCTTTTGGTGCTAAGGCGATAGCTGGGAATAGGGCATCGCCATCATTTGAAATTGCATTGGCTGCCATCGCACTAAATGGAATAATACCTTGTATATACAGTGTCATCACAACGATTTGTGGCCCGCAGCCAGGTAATAAGCCAATAGCCACAGCCACCAGCGGTGCTAGATAAGCATACTCAGAAAACCAGGCAGTTAAATCAACGCCAACTAGATTAACGAGAATTTCGAACAGCATAAAACTGGCAACAACCCAAGCTGTGACAAAGTGCGTGTCCATTAACACTTTCGTGAGTTTAGAAGGAGGTGTGCAAGGCGCTTCTTCACTGGTTACTTGCTTATAGCTGCTGCCATTTGATGAAAGTGCCCATACAACCACAGTAAATAACGCCATGATTGAGCCAAACAGGGTGATGCCAGTGTTAACGCTATGACTAAATGCGCTCAGGTCAGAGTTGGTCGCTATGACAGAAGCAATAATTAAGCTTGGTACTAAGGTAAATTTCCAAATAGGTCGGCTAAACTTCAAAGCCCTTGGTTGGCATTGTGGCTGCTCGCTGTATTCACCTGCTTCATCAGGTTGAAATTGATTGGGGTTATGAAAGGTATTAACTATCTGACCGCTAATAATACCCACAGCAACACCGATTAACATCATTAATAAACCATCAAGCGGGCGGGTTGCCAAAAGTAAAAATGCGGCATCGCCCATGGTTGCTGTTAATACGGCAACGACAGAGCCAAAGCTAGCTTGTTTTTTGGTAAATTGGGTTACAACGATTATCGCACCCCCACAGCCAGGTAAAGCACCTAAAATAGACGCAAAGCCCACCTCTAAAATGCCTGATTTAGCGCGTAAATAGCTAAGCTGCAATTGAGGAAGTCGATCAATAAGGTAGTAATAGATTAATAAGGTGGCTGCAACAAACACAGATACTTGAAAAAAAGCATCACTTAATGCTTGTAGGGTAAACTCTCGGGTTGCAGGTATTGCTAGGGCTATTAGCAATAAAAGAGGTAAAAATAAGCGTTTATTGTCCGTAATATAACACCTCGCTTTGTGTGGAAAAAACCTCGTTTGTGTCAATGAAAGCATACAGTGCAACCTATCAATTAATCAGGTTACACTGTATTATTAAATTAAATGAAAATCAATCTCATTTGTATTTATTTGCGTTGGAACTCTGAAGTCGCATTCCAAGTCGGCCATTCTTTACGTTCAGAGATATCAAAACCTACTTGATAGAATAACTGAAGGTCCTGAACGGCACCTGATAAATCCCACTCATCGCGGTAACGGTCACATGGCTGGTGGTAACAACCACGAAGCACTAGGCTCATACGCTTACGGTAATTTGCCGTTTCTTCATCAAGAGCTTCACTACCACCACCGGCATACATTGCAGGGACACCCATGTTTGCAAATGCAAAGTGATCAGAGCGGTAGTAACCACCTGAAGACGGTTTAGGGTCGCCAGATACTGTACGGCCTTGTGCTTTTGCAGCTGTTTCTAGCAGGCTATCCATTTCTGATTTACCAATACCAACAACACTGATGTCTTTTACTTTACCTAATAGGTTTAAGCTATCCATGTTGATGTTGGCAACCGTTTGCGACGCAGGGATCACTGGGTGTGCAGCGTAATACTTTGAGCCAAGTAGCCCTTGCTCTTCTGCAGTAACAGCTAAGAATGTCATTGAGCGACTAGGGTGCTCAGGTAAAGTAGCAAATGCTTCTGCAACTTCAATTAAACCCGCTGTGCCTGTCGCATTATCGTGGGCACCATTATAGATTTGGTCGCCTTTACGGGTTTTATCAGTACCAAGGTGATCCCAGTGAGCAGAGTAAATGATGTGCTCATTAGGCTTTTCGCTACCCGGTAACGTCGCGATAAAGTTATACGAAATTGATTTTTTGATTGTGTTGTTTACTTCAACGCTCGCAGTTAGGTCGCCCATATCAACATGGTAAGCACCTTTTGCCGCATTAGCTTTCATGGTATCGAAATCTAAGCCTGCTTTTGTGAAAAGCTCTTTAGCAACATCAGTTGTTACCCAGCCTTCAACAGCCACACGATCCATGTTGTTATTTTCTTTTTGGAAACCAAATTGCTCACCGCTCCATGAGTTTTCAACTACAGACCATGGATAAGAAGCCGGTGCTGTTTCGTGGATGATAATCGCACCTGCTGCACCTTGACGGCTTGCTTCTTCATATTTGTATGTCCAACGACCGTAATAGGTCATGGCATCGCCCGTGAATAAATCAGGGTTTTTAGTTGCAAAACCCGGATCGTTTACCAGCATCACAACAGTTTTGCCTTTGACGTCTAAACCTTCGTAGTCGTTCCAGTTGTACTCTGGTGCATTAACACCGTAGCCAACGAATACTAATTCAGAATCTTTAATACTTTGTTTTGCACTAATACGGCTGCTACCCATTACCATGTCTTTTTTGTATTGGTAATCTTTACCGCCAATGCTAAGAACCATGTTTGAGTCTGCTTCAAGTGAAACAAGCGGTACTTCTTGTAAAAAGCTATCACCGTTACCCGGTTCGAAACCAAGTGCTTTAAATTGCTCTGTTAAATAGGCAAGCGTGAGCTCTTCACCTTTAGATGATGGTGCACGACCACCGAACTCGTCAGATGCAAGCACTTTAATGTGCTCTGCAAGTTGCTCTGCGTTAATGCTTTGATAGGCTTTTTCGACATCACTTGATGTGATACTTGTTGAAGCACAGCCAGCAAGAATGGCACTTGCAAGTACTGTGAGTGGAAAATAGCGTTTCATAATAGCTCTTTTTTTGTTTTATGGTGGCATTAGTATATGAGGTTCTATTAATGAGAACCAGTTTTTACGGTAAACTACCCACAATACATCAAGAAGTTAAAAATTAAGCAATGAAACGATTTACTGCTCCTGAGCAATGGTCAACGCAATACCTTACAACGGGTGCTTTTAGTGACCTAGCAACACTATTTAAGATCGATAAACTGTCAGATTGGCCATCTTGCCAATGGTTTAGTCAATACCTCAATGCCGAAACGTCACAAGGCACTGCGATTAGTTTTGTTGAAGATGAAAAGTTTGCAGATGAAACCCGTTATTATGAGCAAATCATATTTGAGACAGGGCAAGTACCAACAAGACAACAAAATTGGCATGACCTTTTTGGTGGCTTTATTTGGTGTTTATTCCCAAAAACCAAAGCCTTGATCAATCATCAGCATATTGAAGAAATTAAACTGCATGGTCTAAAAGAGCGTAGTAAACACCGCAATGCGCTTACTTTATTTGATGAATGCGGCGTGGTTCTCGCGATTACTGAGCAAAGCTGGCAGCAGCAATTACGCGACCACCAATGGCAGCAGGCCTTTGTAGAACAACGTGAACAATGGGGTAAAAGTATTAGGCCATTTATGTTTGGTCATGCTAATTACGAAATGCTTACTCAGCCGTATATTGGTTTAACGGGTAAAGCATTATTTGTAATTGTACCTAATGACATATTTTGTAAAGATTTAAGCGAGCAATATGCGTATCTAGATCAACGGCTTTATGAGATGATAAAAGTCGATGATTGTTTACGTGATAATAAAAATTTATCACCTTTACCCTTGTTAGGCGTACCAGGATGGTGGACTGACAATGAAAATCCAGAATTTTACAGTAACACTGATTACTTTAGACCGAAACGAAGGAAACGCACATGATTGAAGTGGCAGGGCTTAAAAAGAAGTTTAAGCTAACAAAAGATCATAAAAAAAATAAAACGGACAACATAGACCCCCGTGAAGATAAAGAGTTTTTTCATTCTGTAAGAGACGTCAGCTTTCAATGTAACAAAGGTGAAGTACTCGGTTTACTCGGCCCAAATGGTGCTGGTAAAACAACCACCCTTAGAATGATTTCAACAGCCTTAAAACCCGATGAAGGCAGCATTACCATTTCTGGTCACGATATTGTTAAAAAACCTTTGGTTGGCCGCAAATCAATTGGATTTCTATCTGGTAGTACAGGCTTATACGGTCGTTTAACGGTAAAAGAAAACGTCGAGTATTTTGCCCGCTTACATGGCATGAGTAAAAAAGCAGTAGCAGCACGTTGTGACGAGTTGTTCACCTTACTTGATATGCACAATTTTATTGATAAACGCGCCGAAAACCTCTCAACGGGTATGAAGCAAAAAGCCAATATTGCTCGCGCAGTCGTTCATCACCCTGACGTGGTTATACTCGATGAGCCAACGACTGGCTTAGACATTATGACTACACAAACCGTAATTAACTTTATTCGCGGCCTTAAAGAGCAGGGCACACCTGTTATTTTCTCAACCCACCATTTAGATGAAGTTGCCTTACTGTGTGACCGTGTTGCGGTGATAAACCAAGGTATCAGTTGCTTTGATGGCACTTTAGATGAGTTTAAACAAACGGGTCAAAGCGAAGAGCTAAACCAAGCGTTTATGAATATTTTGACGGAGAGTCGTAATGTTTGAAGTATTTAAAAAGGAATTAAGAGAGCTATTGCGTGACCGTAAAACATTGATTTTCGTGGTCGCATTACCAGTTGCTGTTTTCCCATTATTATTTGCAATAATGGCCTTTATCAGTTCACAAGCGGCGTTAGAGGCAGAACAAGAGGTCCACACTTACGCCATTATTAATGGTAACTATGCACAAGAGTTTACAGATAAGGTGTTTTACCATAAAAGCTTTGCTTTATATAAAGGCGACGAAACCTTTAATACAGTAGAAGAGCTCACCAAAGCGGTTAAAGCAGGCACCATCGACATGGGGATCTACTTACCGTCAGACGCAAAGCAAACACTAGATGATGCCAAGCAAAGTGAATGGCAAGTTGTATATAACGACGCTAAGGCAATTAACTTTTTGTTTGACCGTGTAAAAGAGCTTGCAAAAGAGTATGGCGATAAACTGCGCACGACAAAGCTGTTAAGTTTTGGTGTATCAGAGCAGCAGCAAGCCGCCATTATTGAGCCTATTAAAGTGGTGAAGGTCGACACTGCTGATAAACGTGAAAATCTCGGTGAGAAAATTGGTGGGTTTATTCCTTACCTACTCATTCCTCTTGTATTAATGGGCGCAACATATCCGGCGATTGATCTCGGTGCTGGTGAAAAAGAGCGTGGTACACTCGAAACCCTTCTACTTACACCAATCACCCGTACACAGCTGGTGTTAGGTAAGTTTGTAACCTTACTCGCTTCTTCAATTGCAACAACCACCATTACCGTACTCAGTATGGGGGTGTGGATATCAGTGGCCATTGCATTTGTAGATTTAGCAGTTGTTAAAAACGCATTTAGTTCTTTAACGGTATTAGATTTAGGGCTGATTTTTGTGTTGTTATTGCCTATAGCTGCAATCTTCTCATCATTAGCGCTGGCTATTTCTATTTATGCGCGAACCTTTAAAGAAGCACAAAACTACATGGCACCACTAAGCATGGGTGTCATTTTTCCAATTATGGTTGCTTTAATGCCGAATGTTGAACTGACGAGCAAAACCGCTTTTATTCCTGTGACAAACGTTGCGTTGGCAATAAAAGAAATCATTAAAGGCACCGTCGATTACACACTTGTGGGTTTAATTTTCCTAGCGACAGTGATTGTCGCAGGTGCATTACTCGCATTTTGTGTTAAATGGTTTAATAAAGAAGATGTCTTGTTTAGATAAGCGATTTATTGATTTTACCTAATGATAAAGCACCATTTTGGTGCTTTATTTGTTTATGAGCTTATCTAAGTGCTTGCTAGTCCTTATTAATTAATATTTTTTCTGTATACTCCTCCTTTGCTATCAATCTCTCCTATACTCTAATGCAGAGTAGAAAAGAAGGCTTTCGATTCAATGGATTCTGGACATTCAGCGCATTTCTATCAACGTCATAAATTACCAATACTGGCATTATGTATTCTTTTAGTATTGGGCATTTTTGTTACTGTAAAATATGAATATGATCTACGAGAAGATGTGTTCACTCGCACCTTTGAACAGATGCAGCGAGAGCTCGACACTAAAGAAAGTGTATTAAAAACAAGTTTAAGAGAGAATATTTCAGCACTTAACTTTTTAGATTCAACGCCGCCAGTGCTTGCAATCATGCGTGCTACAAATGATCAAAATATCGATCCCGTTTTAGGCACGCCTATCTCAGCATGGAAAGACCGCCTAGCAAAAATCTTTACTGGTTTTATGTCAACAGATAAAGACCTCGCACAAGCTCGGTACATTTATATTGCTGATAATGGCAAAGAAGTTGTGCGGGTTGATAGTTTAAATGGTCAGGCTTATAGAGTGGCTGATGACAAGTTACAACACAAAGGCCAACGTGATTACATGCAAATTACGGCAAAGCTTGAAAATGGCCAAATTTACATTTCACCCATTAACTACAATCGTGAAAATGGCCGTTTACAACAGCCTTATATCAGCACATATCGGATAGCCAAATTAGTAAAAGATAATGAAGGTAAGGCGTTTGCAGTGTTGATCCTCAACTATTATGCAGCCGATTTGCTTAATAAGCTTACCAGTAACACCGCTGATAATCTGTCAGTGTATTTATTAAATGCGCAGCAACAATTTATCTATCATCCAAAGGAATCATACCGTTTTAGTTTTGAGCTGGATGATGCTCATTACTGGTCTGAAGAATTTAGCACTGAACAACAAATGGCAGGCGTTGATTTTTTTGATGTAGTTAACTTGCCCGAAAAATTATATGTTCAGAAAATTATTGAGTTTAACAATGGCGTTCAAATGCAGCCACTGACACTGGCTATCTCAATAAATACAGATACATTACTCAATGAAATACATCAAAAGCGATTAAGGTTTATTGGCATATTATGCTTAATTATTTTTGCAGTCATGATGTTATTTATAGTGTATCAACGTGACATCAACAGAAAAATTGAGCTCAGTTTTTTAAAAGAAAAAAACAGCAAAATAATTGAAAGCTCAACAGATGCCATCATTATGGTTCAGCCAAATGGCGTTATTTGTAATGCCAATGAAACAGCAAAAACATTTTTTGGTATCAAAGAACAAACGACCCATTTTGATACTTTATTTAATTATAATGATGAAGATTTTCAAGGGATTGGACAAGCCATAAAAGAGGGGCAGCGATGCTCGTTTGAAGCGGTCCACATTAGCGAAGATAACACACACTACTTTTCTATCACTATGGCACCAGTCTTTGATGCTGCAAAACAGCAGTACCAAATAGCTGCCATACTGCGCAATATCGATTCACTAAAGTGTGCTCAACATCAACTTGAAAAGCTTAATGTTACTTTAGAAGAAAAAGTAAAAAGTCGCACAGCAGAACTTGAAAAGGCGACCGAAGAAGCATTAGCGGCCAGTAAAGCGAAAAGTGAATTTGTCGCTAATATCTCCCATGAAATCCGCACTCCGATGAACGGTGTTCTCGGTATGCTGGAAATGCTTGAAGAAGAGCCATTATCTACTCAGCAAATGCAATACTTACACTACGCGAATACCAGTGCAAACTCATTGATGACATTGATCAATGACATTCTAGATTTTTCAAAAATTGAAGCTGGTAAACTTGATTTAGATAGTCACGCGTTTGATGTTGTTTCAGTGTGCAGTGATTTAATAACGTCGATGGCTGTACAAGGACAGAAAAAAGGCCTTGAAATACTGTTTGATGCGCATGCTATTACTCAGCGAACCGTGATGGGTGATAGCCACCGCTTAAAACAAATTCTCAATAATTTATTGAGTAATGCATTTAAATTTACCCACAAGGGTCATGTTAGCTTAACGGTAAAAGAGCAGCTGCATTCAGATAATACGCTTTGCCTAAGCTTTGTTGTTGAAGATACAGGTATTGGTATTTCAAAAGAAAACCAAAGTAAATTGTTCGAAGTGTTTACACAAGAAGACTCAAGTACAACGCGCCATTATGGCGGTAGTGGCTTAGGACTTTCAATCAGTCGAAAACTCGCTCAGTTAATGGGGGGCGATATTATCGTAGAGAGTGAAAAAGGTCAGGGCAGCCGATTTTGGGCAAGTATTTGTGTATCAATAAGTGAATCGCCAAAAGGTCAACATCAGATCAATCTACTTAATGATAAACAAGTAGGCTGTGCGCTTCACTATGATTTACTAGCTAGCAATGTTGAGCTGCAACTAGAAACACTATGCCAGCATCAACGACCTACAATAACACGTTTATCCGATGTATCTGAAAACGCCTTTAAACAATTAGACTTACTGATTATCGACCACAAACACCCTGATTTTAATACTGTTTTA
>Ga0066368_10000399_pt1 | contig 11630 bp, 8 predicted proteins | sample Knorr_S7_td_NADW_FD_71215 | JGI IMG/M metagenome (GOLD analysis project Ga0066368, IMG submission 71215) | Marine microbial communities from Southern Atlantic Ocean transect - Knorr_S7_td_NADW_ad_2505m_LV_A | ecosystem: Environmental > Aquatic > Marine > Oceanic | place: Southern Atlantic ocean... | reverse complement strand
CTGTTGAGCTACGCTAATCTAAGCAAATAGTAGTCAACAGTTAAAAGAGGAGCCCATGAGCAAACAGCCAAATTCAAACGGCTTGCTGATTGCGGCTCTTTTTCAATCTCGTGGTGTCCTCGCCACACTGATCGTCAGCCAAGTCATTGCTATTTTGCTCGCCTTCTCACCCATGAGTTTAGGTGATGTTTGGTTACGCCTTGCTATATTTAGCTGTTTTTTACATCTTGTCTTTCTTTCAAGCTTGTCGTTGCTATATGTGTGCCGGGCCTTACTTACAAAACTTTCACATTCAAAGCAGCTATTTATTCTGATATCCACTTTACTGGCATTAACGTCTGTTTTTAGCTGGCTGTTTTTGTCAGTGTTTTCAGATGTGTTCGCTATGGAGTCGAGAGTTAATTTTATTGTCAGTAATTTACTGATCATATTTTTGGTCACCGCGTTGTTCAGCCAATTCCTGCTTATTCATAATCAAAAAGAGCAACAAACGAAAGCGTTAGCGCAGGCTGAACTTGATGCATTACAAGCCAGAATACGCCCCCACTTTTTGTTTAATAGTTTAAACACTGCTGCTGAGCTGACACATTATGATGCTGAGGCGGCTGAACAAGCAATTTTGGCGCTGGCGGCGCTTTCGCAGGCCGCAATGCGCAGCGGTAAAGCCATAAAGCTTGCTGATGAAATCACTTTATGCCAGCAGTATGTGGCACTTGAACGTTGGCGCTATGGTGAACGCCTAGCATTAAGCTGGAAATTGCCTGACGAGTTGCCAGACATTGATATTCCGTGTTTAACAATACAGCCGATTATTGAAAATGCGGTATTTTATGGAGTCGAGCCCGCAGAGCAGGGCAACATTTCTGTCGAGATGCATCAATCGGATAAAGCTTATACCTTCATTATAACTAATCCTGTAGCTGCAGAAGTGAAGAACTCACGAACAGGGAATGGGATGGCACTGGATAATATTCGCCAGCGCTTGGCACTTTTCTATCATCAAAAAGCACAGCTGACGACCACAATTCGTGATGATGTATTTAGAGTGAAGCTGGTAATACCAAAGCAGAGGGATACATGATAAAAATTTTGATTGCTGATGATGAACCACTAGCAAGGGCACGAATAAAACGTTTATTAGCCGCAAATGAAGATTACATCGTTGTTGGTGAAGCAAGTAATGGTGAGCAAGCAATAGCACTTTGTAAGCAACTACAGCCCGATTTAGTGATGCTCGATATCAATATGCCTAAGCTGTCTGGCCTTGAGGTGGCTGCAGAGCTAAAACAGTTTTCGATCCCACCTGCAGTTATGTTTTTAACTGCCCATTCAGAGCACGCATTAACGGCATTTGAGCTCGCTGTAGATGGCTATTTAGTTAAACCTGTGTCTGAGCAAGCATTAGCTAAAGCAATGGCACAACTTAGTAAATTAAATCGTACTCAAATAAGCCCCCCTGAAAATAATTACATTAGCTATCAACTTGCAGGTGTAATAAGGCGAATCAATATAGATGAAGTGGTTTGCTGTATCGCAGAACAGAAATACACGCGGGTCGTATTTTTTAAAGGCGAGGCGCTTGTTGAGCAAAGTTTAAAACAACTAGAGCAGAGCTATTCGCTGCAGCTACTTAGAATTCACCGAAATACCCTTGTCAATAAGCAACATATTGTAAGCCTTAATAGTCCGCTATCAGGTGGGCATACAGTCACGATGAAGCTTCTTGAAGAGCCTTTGGCAGTTAGTCGCCGAGAGCTAAAAAATGTTAAAGCTGTAATGGGTAAATAATAAAAATCTTCATTGCAGCATCTTATCTTCAATAACCTCTTCCATTAGTAGTCATTATCTGACTTTGAGTAAGGTTAAGTACCGTTTATCGCGCATTTTGACCGCTCGTCCATATACAGATTGTTATTTATTTGTGTCGTAATACTCTTACTTTATGTAAAAGTATCCATGAACTTCACCATGATTAAACATTCTGAGCAGCAAGGCTTTACCCTTATAGAAGTACTTATTGCCTTTGTTATTTTAAGCTTTGGTTTATTAGGCGCGGTTGCGCTGCAAGCAAAAGCTAAGCAGGCAAGCTTTGATGCGCTACAGCGCTCTGCTGCAATTGCACTTGGAAATGATATTCTTCAGCGTATGCGGGCTAATGATTCATCAGGCTTTGCTGGTTTGTACAATGGAGAATTTAGTAGCCAATCATCAGCTGGTGCTACGCAACCATGTTTTAATGCCGCATGTTCTGCACAGCAAATTGCAGCATTTGATAAGCAGCAATGGATACGTGCTATTAAAGCACGAGAGAATACCGGCGCTTTAGATGACGCAACTGTTTGTATAAATAGCACGCCAGTCGCTGCGGGGAATGCAAATGAGTTTAATATCCAAGTTGTCATCAGCTGGCAAGGTAGGCAAGAGTTTTCAGCCAGTGAAGAGAATAGTGACGTTGACTGTGGTACTGCAAATGATAGCCGCCGTTTAGTTGTTCTTGATAGTTATATTTATTTAAGGTCTTGATATGAATAAGCATAATGGATTTACGCTGGTTGAGATGATGGTCGCTTTATTTATTGGTGGCCTGGTTCTTGGTGGCGTGATGTTTACGTATATCAGCATGAAAGTAACTACAAAAGATACCATGGCGATTGGTGAATTACAGGAAACAGGACGTTTGGCATTAAATATCATGCAACGTGATATAGAGCAAATCGGCTTTTGGGGCACCTTTTACGAAGATTCCTTTTCAAGTGACAATACTAACAGAACTTCAGTGAGTAACCCAGGGAATGATTGCTCTGCTGGTTTGAACAATGCGAGCTTTCCAGATGCTAATGCAAATACAAATTTTCGCTCGGTTTATGCAATAGAAGCGAGTTCAGCCAATGCTTTAGGTTGTATTAATGATGCTGAAACTAACTCTGATATTTTACAGGTGAAATTTTTAGAAGGGCTACAAATTCAACCTAATCGAACACGCAGCGACACTTTCTATTTTGTCGCAGAGCAAGAGTTTGGGCTTTTCACTCGTGGGACAATCGCTGCTGCTTCAATTAATGGTAATGCAACAATTTGGCGTTATCGACATCATGTCTACTACATTTCTGAGCAAACTTTTACTTTTAACAAAAAAAGGGTCAAAGTCCCTGCGTTAAAGCGAATGAGGCTAACAGTAAATGATGACATGAGAAAAGAAACTATCATGGAAGGGGTTGAAAACCTGCATTTTGTATTTGGTCTCGATACAACGAATAACAGTCGTGTAGATACCTATAAAAGTATTGCTGATATGACAGAAACTGATTGGGAAAATCGCCGGGGAATATTAACGGTACAGGTATTTTTATTAGCCAGAACACTGATGCCTGATACAAATTTACAGGTAACTAATCAAAAATACACCTTAGGAGAAGGCGCAAGCAGTCGAGTGCTGACATTTAATGACAATTATAGGCGGGCTCTTTTTACAACAACAATAAGACTTAACAATGTGGGGGCTAATTTATGGCGCATGTAAATCTACCCAAAAAACAACAAGGTGTTGTATTAATCGTTGCGTTGATCATGGTGGTTGCGGTTACAGGTATTGCTGTCACTCTAATGAATAGTAGCTCAATCGATATAAAAATAACGACCGCTGTACAAGAGCGTGAAGTCGCCGAAAATGAATTATTTGGTAATGTTCAGCAAGTTATAGCTGCAGAGGCCGCACAAGGCGGTAATAGTGCTTTTCTGATGAAAGCGGCAGAAATACCTGAAGGGGGCTTTAATATGGGAAGCATAGGCGATACAACCAATACTATGACTAACTTAAATAATGGCGCTTTGGACTTGCCTTGCCCTCGAAAGTACAACTTCACTTCAGGGGTGTCATGCAACATGATTCAAGTCGATAGCACTATTACTTACGGTAGAAAAAGTATTCATGTTTTGACAATAAGCACAGGTGTTGCCCAAGAAATGGCGAGTTTAAATACTGGTGGTTAAGAAGGAAGTCGATTATGAAAGTATCTAGCTTAATAGAAAAATTTATCCTTACCAGTGCAATAGTCATAGCATTTATCTCAAACGCAGATGATACCGAGCTATTTGTTAACTATGACAAAGATCTTGATGAAAAAACCCGCGTTATTTTTGTATTGGATACCTCTGGGAGTATGATGCAGTCTGCTAATACAGGGGTTAAATGTTATCACCCAGTTGATGGTTACTGGATGGAATGCCCAGATAGCCGCATAGCAGCGGCTAAAAAATCTCTTATACAAGTAATTGATGAAAACCCTGATGTTGAATTTGGTTTTATTCGTTTTTCTCCATTTAGTAATGGTGGTTACGTCAGAGCAAAATTGGGAACTGAGCACAGCAAATTAAAAGAATTAATTATGGATAATAGCGCAGTAGGGGGGACGCCCATCACTGAAACACTATGGGAGACATATCAATATTTGACCGGGCAAACTGTTGACTTTGGTGCCCTATTTCCAGCTGAGCTGCGCGATACCACAGCAGAAAAAGGTGATAAATACATTTCACCTTTAGATTCAACCTTCACAAAAAACGCCAGATGTAACAATGATATTCATATTATGATGATAAGTGATGGTTCACCTCAACATGATAATGAAAGAAATGAAAATATTGAGTTACTACACCAACATTACTTTTCTGAGCCTGCAACAACATATCTGGATGATTTCAACGGTGAGAGTTATTTAGCCCCGCTTGCAAGAATAATTCATGGTACAGAAGATATCGAGATAGATTTGTACCCTAAAACGTCGAAGGTTCACGACCGCGGTATCGTTAATACAATTGGATTTGGTAATGGCTTAACAGAGAGAGGACAAAAAAACCTAGAGGAAACGGCTAAAGCAGGTGGCGGAAGCTATATCCTTGCTACTAATCCTGCGGAACTCTCTGAAGCGCTGAGGTTAGCATTTGCTGCTTTGAGAGAGGAAGGGGGAACCTTTTCTTCGCCATCAATAGCATCAAACAATACTGATCAAACGCGAAGCAGAGATGCACTTTATTATACTATGTTTTACCCAAGTACAAATGCACGTTGGCGGGGGAATTTAAAAAAGTTAAAAGTTTCTGGAAGTCAGATCATTGATTCTCAAGGTAATGCAGCATTAGATAGTAGTGGTTCAATTAAAAGTGACGCTAGGACCTTTTGGTTACCAAGTAGTGAAGAGCCAGATGGTAATGATGTTAAGTTAGGGGGGGTTAATTCTTATTTAACGAAACAAAATAGTGTTGCCTATGCCAAAGGGCGACGACTTATTGTTTCCAACTTAAAAGATAACATTCTACGTCATTTTACAGGTTCGAGCATTATGGCGTTTTACGAAACAGTTGAAAAAGCCGCAGCCGCTTTTGGTGATCCAAGTTTGGGAGGTGCTGATATTCATAACCTTTCTTATTGGTCTCGTGGAATTGATATCTATGATGAAGATGGTGATGGCTCAAGATGGGAAACGCGCGAGGATGTATTCGGTGACCCTCTTCATTCAAAGCCTGTAACTATAGATTACGGCAATAATGATATTCGTATCCTTATTGGGACTAATGCAGGCTATTTGCATATGTTTCAAGATAAAAATGACGTACTGACAGAGAGCTGGGCATTCATACCCAGAAGTTTATATAAAATTATCAAACCATTAAGAGATAACCAGAGAAGTACAAAAGTCTATGGTGTTGATGGACCTATCTCTGTTTTCTTTGATGATAAAAATAATGATGGAGTAGTTCAGGCTTCGGATCGTGTGTGGGTATTTTTTGGTCTCAGACGAGGTGGCAATGAATATTATGCGCTTGATATAACAAATCCAAATTCACCTAAATTAATGTGGGGAGGACCAATCGCTGGCGGTTCTGGCGCGTTTAAAGAGCTTGCGCAAACTTGGTCAAAACCTGCAGTGGCTTTTATTAAGTTGAAAGGCTACGAAGAGCGCCCTGTACTAATTTTTGGGGCGGGGTACGACACTAATAAAGATAATAGCTCGTTGAGTGAGGACTCAAAAGGCCGAGGTATTTTCATTGTTGATGCAGAGACCGGGAAAAAAGTATGGGCTTTAACACCGAATGAAAATGGTTTTCAAGGCAAACACAGCATAGCGGCAGATATCACCTTACTTGATTCTGATTACGATGGATATATAGACCGGTTATATGCAGCTGATACAGGTGGTGATGTATGGCGAGTTGATATGCCCTCAGATAATCCGAAAAGCTCAAAACAACCTTGGACTCATTTTAAGTTAGCGAGTTTAGGTACTAAAACAGCAAGCCAAGATCGCCGCTTTTTTTATAAGCCAGTTGTTGCTCGCAGTTTATTTAGCAAAGTAACTGAAACAAACATTAATGGTAAATCGACTATTACGCGAATAGATACCCCGTTTGATGCAGTATTACTTGGAAGTGGGAACCGAGCTAAGCCGTTATCTAAAAAAGCAAATGATCAGTTATTTATGATTAGAGACATAAATACCGTTACGCAATCATTTAGGGGGGATGATGTTCCAGAGACGATTTATCAAAGTGACTTGATGAATGTGAACTCTGATCCTTTTGGTAATAGCTTAGATGACGTAGAAAAATTTACACGACTTGAAATTGAATTGGCTCAATTTAAAGGATGGTATTACCAATTACCACTTGATGGTGAAAAATCACTCGCAGCTAGTACCGTAATCGGTGGTGTTGCATATTTTACAAGTTTTACACCTCCAACTGATTCGAGTAGTTCTGCAGCACAATGTTCTATAGCAAGTGGCTCAGGTGGTTTGTATGCCTTTCACCTTCATTATGGGACAAAAGCATATGAGCAACTTAAGTTTGAAACAGGGATTGATGTACCTGACACCGCACAATTATTTTTTGATGTGGATGCCGATGGAGAGAGTATCTTTAAAATAGTTGGGCCTAGCATTATTAATCAGGAAGCACCGTTTGTACCCAAAGGTGTTGAAGGGCCTGCTTTAAAAGTTGTTGATGGCAAAATTAAATTAATGAGTGATGAGCCATTAGGCTTTAAAGTTCAACAAACGTATATTTATAAGCGAGAGTTGTTTGACTTTGATAACTAAAGCTAATTAATAAATTCAGGGGCTTTATTTAGTTTACACTTTAATAAGTTTACTATTTAAAATTGAATGAATTTTAAAAGGCATTATCCGAATGGATGGTGCCTTTTCACTATTTTTCATTTCTATTTATAATAATTTCATTTTTAAAAAGTTGTTTTTTATCAGTTTGTTGTTTCTGCATATTGGTAGTGCCTAATCCATATTTTTTGTAACTAAGCTTTTGTAGTAAAAAACGTCTTACTTGGTATTTTATTTTTAATTACTATGTATTAATACTAATTGATTGTCTATAATATAAGGAGTGGTCGTTTGGGCTTTAAACGATGTTTATATGGTCCTTTATTTTTACTTAAAATCATTAATATAAGAATAATTAATTATTATGAAAGATGTTTCCGGCGGAGATGTGTGATGAGGATAAATAGCTTAACTCGCAAGTTACTGACTAGTTGCTTTGTAATGTTCAGTATGCATGCTCATGCAGAAGACATTGAACTTTACGTTAACCATAATCTTGACTTAGATGAAAAACCACGCGTCCTCATTGTTTTTGATACCTCAGGCAGTATGGCGTTTTCTACAAGTTCAGGTGGGAGTTGTGGTATTTCTGGCGGAAAGTATATTCCCTGCTCTGACAGCCGGTTAGGTGTCGCGCAAGATGCTATTACCAAACTTATAGATGGTAATGATGATATTGATTTTGGCTTAATGCGTTTTAACAGCACCAATGGTGGCTATGTACTTGCAGGCATTGGCTCGCCAATGTCAACGTTGAAAACGACGATTGCCAATTTACCTGCTGAGGGTGGAACGCCACTGACTGAAACGTTATGGGAAGCATATCTCTATATTACCGGGCAAAGCTTATTCTATGGCGAAAAAGTGAATGAGCTATTGCGTGACACTTCTGTAGAAAGTAAAACATCAACAACAAACAGGGTTTATAAATGTTACTGGTGGGGATGTCGTTGGGAAAATGAAACAGTTACCAATTACACCTATATATCTCCTTTTGATAACCCTGATGAAGTAAAGCGCTGTGATAACTCAGTTAACGTAATCTACATGACTGACGGTGACCCATCTGCTGGCTCTGATAACGAGCAAGACTCTAATATTAGCGCATTACATAAGTCGTATTTTGGTAGCGCTTTATCAAATGATGATAAAATTGCTGGTGTATATTTACATAAGCTCGCAAAAATCATCCATGGTACTGATAACGTTGAAGTTGACCTTCGACCAGACACCTCTGAAATTCACGAAACAGGCCGTGTATATACGATAGGCTTTGGTAGTGGGATGAGTGATAATGGTAAGCGCTTATTATCTGAAACAGCCACCGAAGGTGGTGGTAAGTACCTGCATGCCAACACCGCAGAGCAACTTTCTGAGGCGTTGAAAAACACCATCACCCAAATTCGAGAAGTCAACGATAGCTTTACAGCTCCCTCGGTGGCAAGTAATAACGTAGACCAAACCCGTAGTCGCGAATCAATTTATTATGCGATGTTTTACCCTAAAACAGGGGCTCGCTGGCGTGGTAACTTGAAAAAGTTAAAAGTGTCTGGCGATCAAATTATTGATAAAGATGGTAAACAGGCTTTAAATGAAGACGGTTTAATTGATAAAGATGCTAAAACCTTTTGGTTACCAAGTGGTGAAGGTGCCGATGGTAATTCAGTTGAGTTAGGTGGCGTAAACCAATATTTATCAAACTCTTCGAGTGTGCCAAATGAAGGGCGAAAAGTACTAACCAATGTCAACGGTCGCTTGCTTAACTTTACACGCTATCGTGTTGTCTACCATTACGGAACAATAGCCAAAGCAGCTGTTGACTTTGAAGCCGAACCGGATGAAGTTGAAGATCTTATTAATTGGTCAAGAGGTCTTGATGTTGATGATGAAGACAAAGACGGCTCAACTACTGATTCGCGTAAAGACATCTTCGGTGATCCACTACATTCAAAACCAGTAACGATTGATTACGGTAATGATGATATACGTATCTTAATTGGCACTAATGCTGGATACTTGCATATGTTCCAAGATAAAAACGATGTTCTTAGTGAGAGCTGGGCATTTATTCCAAGAAGCTTATATAAAATTATAAAGCCACTTCGTGATAACCAAGCTGATACCAAGGTATATGGTGTTGATGGACCTATTTCAATATTTTTTGATGATAAAAATAGTGATGGTGTAGTTAATGATTCAGATCGTGTTTGGGCATTTTTCGGCTTAAGACGGGGAGGTAACAAGTATTATGGTCTTGATATCACAAACCCTGACTCACCAAAATTACTATGGGATGAGCCTATAACTGGTGGCACTGGAGATTTTGCTGAGCTTGCACAAAGCTGGTCTAAGCCAACAGTTACCTACATTAACCTTAGTGGCTACAAAGATAAGCCAGTACTTATTTTTGGTGCAGGTTATGATACCAACAAAGACAATGTTATTCGAACTAACGATAGTAAAGGGCGAGGTATCTTTATTGTTGATGCCGAAACAGGTAAAAAAATATGGGCGTTAACGCCAAACGAAAATGGATTTGCGGGTACCCATAGTATAGCTTCTGATATCACCGTTTTAGATTCTGACTACGACGGCTTTGTTGATAGATTATATGCAACTGATACTGGCGGCGATATCTGGCGCGTCGATATGCCATCAGAGAACTATAATGATGCAAAAGAGCCATGGACACATTTTAAATTAGCGAGTTTGGGCAGTACTCTTGCTACTCAAGATCGTCGTTTTTTCTATAAGCCGATGATAGCAAGAACGATGTTCAGTAAAGTATCGAAAACGACGTACCAAGGTAAATCAATTACAACACGTATTGATACGCCATTTGATGCTGTATTAATTGGCAGCGGAAACCGCTCAAAACCGTTATCAACGACCACAAATGATCAACTTTTTATGATCCGCGATATCAACACGGTAACCCAGTCCTTTAAAGGAAGCGATGTACCGGCGTCCATCACACAAGCTGATTTAATGGACGTAGGCTCAGATCCATTCGGAAATGCTCTCGATGACGTGGATAAATTTACTGAACTAGAAGTCGAGCTAGGTGAATTTAGTGGCTGGTATTACGACTTACCAACGACTGGGGAAAAATCACTAGCAGCAAGTACCGTGATAGGTGGAGTTGCTTACTTTACCAGTTTTTCACCAGCATCTACTGTAGATTTAGTGAATCAATGTTCACTAACAGGGGGCTCTGGTAGCTTGTACGCTTTCCATTTACATTACGGTACAAAAGTATATGACAACTTAAAGTTCACTACCTCTAATGATGTGCCAGATACACCTCAGCTCTACTTTGGTGTTGGTGACAGCTGTGTAGATGGTAATAGTGATGGATACTGCGACGACAATACAAGTGAAAAGGTAAAAGAGCAAAGTCAATTCCTATCTATAGGACCAGGAATAAAAGGTGAACAAAACCCATTCAAGGTTCAAGAGATTTTAGGCCCTGGACTGACAGTTGAAAATGGTAAAATCAAGCTCGTTAGTGATGCTGTGCCGATTGGCTTTGGCTTTAAAACGCAACAAACTTTTATTTATAAACGTGAACAATTCGATACTAATCAATAACCCACTAACCTCAGCCTGATTTTCTGGCTGAGGTTCATAAATCCCTTTTTACAGGGCTTTCCAAGGTATTGATAAAATCTGATTATTCTGATCATTTTATGTAAAGCGTCAATTGCAATCCAAAAGATCAGAACCTATTATGGATATCAGCTGTTTTGAAGGTGTATAAATATATTTTTGGTGAAATCTATATGAAAACTAAGAAAAAAAATAACCAGTTAGGGTTTACTTTAATAGAATTATTGATAGCTGTAGCGATAATGGGCATTCTCGCAAGCATTGCCGTGCCAAGTTATTTTGAATATGTGAAGCGTACTGCAAGAACTGGTGCTATTACGGCCTTGATAGATGCAGCAAATAAACAAGAACAATATTTTGTAGATAACCGACAGTATGCAACCAGTTTAGATGTGCTTGGCGTTGCAAGCCAGACTGAAAATGGATATTATCGACTAAAACTAGATGTTAGAAATGAAGTTGGTCGAACTGTCTTTTATGTTTCCGCAATTCCAATTGCAGGCCCACCGTTAAAAGATACAGAATGCACCACACTTATCATAGACGACCGTGGTATTCAGCGGCATAAAGGCACTGCTACATCTTCAGCAGTTTGCTGGGGGCGTTAGTTCTTCATAACTGCTATTGCTGGCATTTGTCTGTGTCTTTTAACCTAACACGGCCAGGTTGGCTGACAGTCAAAGCAAGCCCTTCAAGGCTTGCTTCTTTGTATTCGGGGCAATACACAAATGTGCCGGTATTAAAACCCGCAGTACCATCTGGGCGGAAGTTCACAGAGTTTCGTGGGTAAGTAAGCATATCTTGCTTATTGATTGCCTCAAGGCGAAAAATAACAGTATCATGCTCATCAAACACGCCAATATCTTCTGTATCTACAAACACGGTAAGCTCTTTGTGCCAATACTCTCT
>Ga0066368_10000397_pt1 | contig 11646 bp, 12 predicted proteins | sample Knorr_S7_td_NADW_FD_71215 | JGI IMG/M metagenome (GOLD analysis project Ga0066368, IMG submission 71215) | Marine microbial communities from Southern Atlantic Ocean transect - Knorr_S7_td_NADW_ad_2505m_LV_A | ecosystem: Environmental > Aquatic > Marine > Oceanic | place: Southern Atlantic ocean... | reverse complement strand
CCATCAATACGCGCGTGCCAGTCGAGCGCCCTCTAACACTTTTCCTGAATAGCCAGGAAATCGTCACAGTAATGACGATTGGCGACTTCCCTGAGGATCTCGCGCTTGGCTTCCTTCTAAACCAGAACATGCTGACTCATGAAGACTTAGTCACAGGCATTGAACACGAACCCGATATTGATGTGGTAGTAGTGCGGACTGAGCGTGAAACCGATTATGAGGAAAAGCTATCTAAAAAAACGCGAACCTCCGGTTGCGCACAAGGCACTGCGTTCGGCGACGTGATGGAAAAATTTGAGTCGGTAGCACTGCCGGACACGACTCTGAAAACGTCCTGGCTATACGCACTCAGCAAAAACATCAATACCACTCCAAGCCTCTACCTAGAAGCGGGGGCAATACATGGTTGTGTTTTGTGTGAACGTGACGAACCGCTCGTCTATATGGAAGACGTCGGACGTCACAATGCAGTCGATAAAATTGCAGGATATATGTACCGAAAAGGATTGAGCGTGGACGAAAAAATACTATACACCACCGGACGATTGACCAGCGAGATGGTCATTAAAGCGGTTCAAATGGAGATCCCCATCTTGATTTCACGATCTGGCTTCACCGCCTGGGGGGTCGAACTAGCACGCCAAGCAAATTTAACCCTAATCGGGCGAATGAAAGGTAAGCGGTTTATTGCATTGTCAGGCACCCATCGAATTGAGTACGACGCTGATCCTGACACGATTCCTGCTGAACTCAGTCACTTACAAAGAAAAGCGAGCACAAAGCGCAATGCCGATTAAAGTCGTTGGCGTACTGCTGGCTGGCGGCCGCTCCCATCGAATGGGGGGCGGTGACAAGTGTTTAAGTAAGCTTGGCGGTCGGACCCTACTCTCTCGAGTAATCGAGCGAGCAAAGGATCAAGTCGGACCGATGGTTCTAAATGCTAACGGGGATCCGACCCGGTTTTCGTCCTATGGATTACCAGTAGCCGCAGATGTCATAGCTGGGTTTTCTGGCCCACTTGCTGGTGTTCTCACTGGCCTCGATTGGGCGGCCAAACACGCACCAGGTTGCCAATATGTGGCCACTTTCGCGACGGATGCTCCTTTTTTCCCCAATGACTTAGTGAAAAAACTTCACAATTTAATTCAATCTGGGGCAATGCTCGCTTGTGCCACCTCTAATGGACGCCACCACCCCGTCTTCGGCCTCTGGCCCGTGTGTGAACGCTCGGCCCTACGGGACGCCATGACCGAGGACCATATCCGCAAAGTCGACGTCTGGACTTCCCGCTACAAACTTGGGATCGTCGATTTTCCTATCCACCCAGTAGATCCTTTCTTCAATCTCAACACTCCCGAAGACATGGCCTGTGCTGAGGACTTTTTAACCCATATAGAGTAAAGTTGGGTGATAATGGATGGCCAGGAACAAATTATGCTCGGCGTGGTGTTGGAACGTCGTGCAATTGACAATCCTTGGCGACGCCATGATTGGCGCGCGGTCGCCGTTGTACCCGGCGCCGCTGGATTTACGGAATGGCAAGAAATGGCAAGGGGAGCGCAGTGGACCCGCTTTTACGCGGCAAACCTGCCGCTGACACTTTACCGCAAAGAAACAGAGGGTTATCGCGTTAATTTGTCGCAACCTAATCCATCTCTTTATGTTGTTTTGCGGGGTATAGACGAAGAACGCCCAACACCATTCCTGGTCACCGTGTGTCCGTATGAAGCTGCAGATTACGAAGTAAGTGGCGACGAACGAGCCGACAAGGTGCCTCTGCCACCGGAAATTTTAGCGCTGGTGGGCCATTTCATAGACGCTCACCACACCGAGGAGAAATTTACCAAACGCCAACGTAAACCGCACGATTCCGGCCAAAATAACCCATCGGCACCACACATGCGTGGCCAACGATATGGCTAAAAATTCACACAGCTGGGTCCGCCGCTGGTCTGAAAAAAAAACTGAAGCACGCCAGACGCAGCCCGCAAAGGCCCATAATGCAATAGAATCCAGTTCAGAAAACATGGGGCCCGACGGGAATTCACCTTTGGACCCCAACGATCTGCCTTCTCTGGAAAGTCTCACGGCAGATTCAGATTTCACTCCGTTTCTTCACGCGGATGTACCATCCATTCTTAAAAAAGCAGCTCTGCGTAAACTGTGGAAAAGTGACCCCGTGTTAGCCAATGTAGACGGTCTTAACGACTATGACGAAGATTTTGCCAGAATGGGATTAGGCAAGGTGGTTCAAACTGCCTATCAAGTAGGCAAGGGTATGATCGGTCGTAAAGAAGAACCAGAGCCTGCCGAAGATTCAGACCTTGCCGCAGGTTCGGAGCATGTAGAAGATATTGGGACCACAGACGAGGCTGAGCCGGATGGCAGCCCTAACTTCGATGTAGATGCGGACCACACTAAAAAAAAGACCTAAGGTCTAGTGTGCTGACCCCATTCTGGTTGACCAGCGGTTACTGATCCGACAGTATTAATCGGGATTCATCTGACAACGCCGAAAGAGCGTTGCAAAGTCGCTCGAGTGAGGTGGTAAGGTCCCGTGATCGAGTCGGGCAACATTTCCACGGCTGAGCCATTTTCCGAAGACGTGGTGCACGCCGCGTCAGCGGGGGAAACGGCACGTGCCGGTACATATCGATTACTAGCTCTCTTGCTAGGTGATACCCCGGGCAAGGAGGTCCTTGATATTGTCGCAAACCTACCACCTGGCGACACCCAGATTGGGCACAATATTGGCGAACTGGCAGCACGCGCAAGAACCATCACGCCAGCGGCAGTCGCACGAGAATATCATAATTTGTTCGTGGGGTTAGGGGAAGGTGAACTCATCCCCTACGGTTCCTACTATCTTTCCGGATTTCTACATGAAAAGCCACTGGCTCGGCTGCGTACAGATTTACGCAAACTCGGTATTGAACGAGACAGTCGGGTTAGCGAACCAGAGGATGGAATTGCGAGCGTTTGCGAAATTATGTCGGGGTTGATCGCAGGAGATTTTGGGATCCCTGCCAACCTTTCAGTTCAGAAAGATTTCTTTGTGAAACATCTTGGGTCCTGGGGACCACAGTTCTTCATAGATCTCGAATCTGCCGAAACAGCAAATTTTTATCGGCCCGTGGGAGCGCTAGGTGGTATCTTTTTTCGCTTAGAGACTGAGGCCTTCTCGTTGGAATCCTGACTTTGCTAAAGGATGTTACATGATGACCAAGTCACAGAAACTATCTCCGGACAAATCGATCGACCGACGCAGCTTTTTTAAAACCGCAAGTGTTAGTACAATTGGCGGAGCAGCTGCGTTAGCTGTCGGCAACGAAGAGAGCGAAGCCGCACCCACCAATGAGGAATCGAACGGCGATCGAAGTCGTTACCGAGAGACAGAGCATGTCCGGCGGGCGTATCAATTGGCACGGTTTTAATGGGAGCCTAAAGCGATGTTAATTAAACGCAAAGAAGGTACGACTCAAAGTCATTTACGCAAGACCGCTGTTGGGACACCAGAATTTTTAGACCGACGTACTTTTCTTAAACGCTCCGGGCTTACTGCATGTGGCACAGCCGCACTGGCAGGGACACTGCCACTTGCACGTGTACGCAAAGCCCAGGCAGCGGGCAATGCTGGCGCAGCGGGAGAAATTGAAAGAATTCTGTCCGTTTGCACACATTGTTCGGTTGGCTGCACCGTCACTGCGGAGGTGCAGGATGGAGTGTGGGTCGGTCAGGAACCATCGTTCGACAGTCCCTTTAATCTTGGCGCACATTGTGCCAAAGGCGCCAGCGTAAGGGAGCATGCCCATGGCGAACGGCGCCTAAAATATCCAACGAAGATGGAAGGCGGCGAATGGAAACGGATCAGCTGGGATCAAGCGATTGAGGAAGTCGGCAACCGGCTAACAAGGATCCGTGACAACTCAGGGCCCGATTCAGTGTATTGGCTAGGGTCTGCCAAGTTTTCTAACGAGCAAGCCTATCTATTCCGGAAATTTGCCGCGTTTTGGGGCAGCAACAATGTGGACCATCAGGCCCGGATCTGTCATTCCACTACGGTCGCAGGTGTCGCCAATACCTGGGGTTACGGCGCCATGACCAATAGCTACAATGACATACACAATTCACGTGCGATGTTATTTATCGGCGGCAATCCCGCTGAGGCGCATCCGGTCTCCTTACTTCATATTCTGAAAGCAAAGGAACAGAACCACGCGCCCCTAATTGTCTGCGATCCGCGTTTCACACGTACCGCCGCGCACGCCGACGAATACGTACGCCTTCGTCCAGGCACGGATGTAGCGCTGATTTGGGGTTTACTGTGGCATATTTTTGAGAATGGATGGGAAGACAAGGAGTTTATCCAACAGCGCGTGTGGGGCATGGATCAGATCCGTGCCGAAGTCGTGAAATGGATTCCGGACGAAGTCGAACGGGTAACCGGAGTGCCAGGATCACAGCTTAAAAGAGTTGCCCAAATTTTAGCTGAAAACCGTCCTGCAACCGTGGTCTGGTGCATGGGAGGAACCCAACATACAACTGGCAACAATAACACCCGCGCGTACTGCATCCTGCAATTGGCGCTTGGTAACATGGGGAAAGCAGGTGGCGGAACCAACATTTTCCGCGGACACGACAATGTGCAGGGCGCTACCGATCTAGGTGTGCTGTGCAATACCCTACCCGGCTATTACGGGCTATCCGCTGGGGCCTGGAAACACTGGGCCCGTGTTTGGGAAACAGATTACGACTACCTCCTTAACCGGTTTGCATCTCCAGAGATCATGTCGGCCAAGGGAATCCCGGTCTCTCGTTGGTTTGATGGCGTGATTGAGGATCCGGCACAAATTGAACAACCGAACCCAATCCAGGGCATGGTGTTTTGGGGCCACGCTCCGAATTCGCAAACACGTTTGCCAGATATGAAGCGGGCACTGGAGCAACTCGATACCTTGGTAGTGATTGATCCCTACCCAACCATGACCGCGGTGATGCAAGACCGCAGTGATGGAGTGTACTTGCTGCCCGCGGCAACCCAATTCGAAACCTATGGGTCGGTCACCGCCTCTAACCGTTCTATCCAGTGGCGAGAAAAAGTTGTCGATCCATTGTTCGAAGCTCGCCCCGACCAAGACGTTATATACCTTCTGGCGCACAAATTCGGCTTTGCTGAACAGATGTTCAAGAACATTGGGGTAGAGAATGAAGCGCCAGTCGTTGAGGACATTACTCGCGAAATCAATCGCGGTATGTGGACTATCGGCTATACCGGCCAATCGCCAGAGCGATTACGCTTGCATATGGCCAATCAGAAAACCTTCCACAAAACCACATTGCAAGCCATCGGCGGACCTTGTGATGGGGAGTATTATGGAATGCCATGGCCCGCCTGGGGTACACCGGAAATGGGCCATCCAGGCACACCAATCCTCTACGACACTTCTAAATCCGTGGCCGACGGCGGACTGTGCTTCCGGGCACGGTTCGGTGTAGAGCGAGACGGCGAAAATCTACTTGCTGAAGGTAGTCATCCAGTTGGCTCAGAGATTGAGGATGGTTATCCCGAGTTTACCATGGCGATGCTGCTGAAACTTGGTTGGGACAAAGACCTTACTTCTCAGGAACGCAGCACCATCAAAGGGATCGGCGGCAACGATATCGGCAAAGTCAATTGGAAAACGGATCTCTCAGGTGGCATCCAAAGAGTTGCTATCAACCATGGCTGTGCACCGTTTGGAAACGCCAAGGCGCGCTCGGTGGTTTGGACCTTCCCAGATCCCGTGCCGCTTCACAGAGAACCTTTGTATACACCGCGTCGAGACTTAGTCGCCGATTATCCTACCTATGACGACAAAGTCTTCTACCGACTTCCAACACTCTACAAATCAATCCAGGAAAAAGACTTCGTTAAGGATTATCCACTGATCCTGACCTCGGGTCGACTAGTTGAATATGAGGGTGGTGGAGACGAGACACGTTCCAATCCGTGGCTGGCCGAACTGCAACAAGAGATGTTTGCGGAGATCAACCCGTTTGATGCCAACAACCATGGCATCGGTGACGGTGACGACATTTGGCTCGAGGGAGCAGAAAAGGCGCGGATTCGTGTCAAAGCAATGCTCACGGAGCGTGTTGGCCGGGGTGTGGTGTTCATGCCATTCCATTTTGGCGGACACTGGATGGGTAAGGACCTGCGCGACAAATACCCTTCCGGCACAGATCCTTACGTACTCGGAGAAGCTGCCAACACTGCTACGACCTACGGCTACGATAGCGTCACAATGATGCAAGAAACAAAATGCACCCTGTGCCGCATTGAACCTGCATAACTGCAACGCAGAGGAGCGTGACAAATGGCTAGAATGAAGTTCCTGTGCGACGGTGAACGCTGCATTGAATGCAACGCATGTGTCACCGCATGCAAGAACGAGCATGAAGTACCCTGGGGCATCAACCGTCGCCGGGTAGTAACTATCAATGATGGTGAACCAGGCGAGATGTCTTTGTCGGTAGCGTGTATGCATTGTTCTGACGCACCATGCGCAGCGGTCTGTCCGGTTGATTGCTTTTTCACCACTGAAGACGGCGTAGTCCTACATTCGAAGGACCAATGCATAGGGTGTGGTTATTGCTTCTATGCGTGTCCTTTCGGAGCACCGCAATATCCGCAGGCAGGAAATTTCGGCACCCGTGGCAAGATGGACAAATGTACCTTCTGCGCCGGTGGCCCTGAGGATTCCAAATACGAGTATGGTCAAGATCGGCTGTCCGAAGGTAAGCTACCCTTGTGTGCTGAAATGTGCTCGACCAAGGCTTTGCTCGCCGGCGACGGCGACGAAATTGCCGATATTTATCGGGAGCGCACTATTGCACGTGGATTTGGCTCCGGTGCCTGGGGTTGGGGAACCGCGTATAGCCCTGACGACTCCTGACCCGTGCGCCCGAGCTGGCCATTCCTTACGATCGTTGTTTTGCTTGCTTTTGCTGCGTGTCGAGACGAAGAGCAAGGCCGCACCCTCCAATATGATAAGGGTGTGTATTCGGGCGCACCAATGCCAGTCATTGATAAGGAAACAAGAGAAGACCTGCGCGCCCGGGCTCATCATCAGGACTTTTAAGAGTGAAAAGGGGGTGACTTTGGAAACAGGCACACCTCTCCTAGTGCAGCATAGAGCTCCGGTCGCAGCCAAGGGGGATGACCCGAAATGAGTAGAATCCGTGCCCCATGGTGGAAAGCTGTATTGTTACTGATGGCACTCGGTCTGGGGGGGAGCTTTTTACCAATAACAGTACCAGCCCAAGATACGGATAATCAGCTTCGTCCGCCAAGCATAGGCCAGGACAACAACGCAGAAATGTGGCGCGCCATACGCCAGGGTATCCAGGGAAAAGTCTCGATTCCAGACAAAAAGGCCGGCGTTCTGGTCCAGTCAGAGGGCGAGGAATGGCGATCAATCCGCAATGGGCCAGTCTCAAACTACGGGGTATGGCTGATTTTAGGTACGATCGCTGTTCTCGCCCTATTTTTCACAGCGAGGGGTCGAATCCGTATCGAGAATGGCAGAACTGGCAGGACCATACTGCGCTTTGCCAGTTTTGAACGGTTCATCCACTGGACAGTCGCAGTCAGTTTTATTCTTTTGGCCCTAACGGGTCTTAACCTTCTTTACGGCCGGTACGTAGTCAAGCCTTGGATGGGAGCAGATACTTTTGCAATGGTGACGCTCGCCGGCAAATTTGTGCATAACTATATCGGCTTGCTGTTCATCCTTGGTCTGACAATCATGTTCCTTATCTGGATTCGACAAAACGTACCCACCCGAATTGACCTTATTTGGCTCGCCAAAGGCGGCGGCATGTTTAAGCGTGGCGTTCATCCGCCAGCACGGAAATTCAATGCGGGCCAGAAGATCGTCTTTGCAGCTGTGATAATCGGTGGCGCACTGCTTTCCTATTCGGGTCTTAATTTAATGTTTCCGTTTACATTAGAGACAACCGTCCAAGATATGCAGCAGACACAATTGCTCCATGCCATAGGTGCCCTGGCACTAACCGCCGTAATCATCGCTCATATATATATAGGCACCATCGGCATGGAAGGAGCGATTGATGCCATGTGGTCGGGACGTGTCGAAGAAAATTGGGCACGGGAACACCACAACCTTTGGTTCAAAGAATTGGATACTCAGACAGAAACTCAGGAAACCACCAACGACCCCAATGCTCGGGGCACTCCTGCTGAATAAAGTAACTATACTTCTCTAAATAGAACGGAGTTAAATCGCCATGGCAGAGGCCAAGCGGTTGCTTGAAGCTCAACGCGAAACTGAGGTTAATTTCTGCGTAAAAGATATTCGCTCGATGATCTCTTCAAACGGTGTGACACGTTCAACCCTGTCTGAGGTGAAAGCACGCCTTCTTGAGCTGGCCACACACCAAGAACTCTTCAATACTGATATTTTCCCTGTACAAAATGGTGATAACGCGAGTTCCCTATACCTTTTGTCCGAGGACGTTAACCATGAATATGCATTCTATGCATTGTCTGAGATACGGGGGAAAATGACACCGCCGCACGACCACACTACGTGGGCAGTCATCGCAGGTATTGAGGGCGAAGAGCTTAATAAGTTTTACGACCGTTTAGACAATGGAAAAGACGAAGGCCAAGCACAGATTCGCGAGTCACATTCGGAGGTCGTCGGTGTTGGAACGGGCGTTATACTCATGCCAGAAGATATTCATTCCATTCATTGTTTAGTCGAGCAACCAACGCTCAATTTCCACTTCTACGGTCGCAGCATTGAATATCTTCCCAAACGAAAGGCCTTTAACATGGCCGAGGGAACCTACAAGCACTTTCCAGCCAATCCACACATTTATAAGTGACCAACAGGATTCACCCCAAAGTCCTGAAGGGGCAACTCGACAATCTCCTCCACGAATTAGCTATCCTCGACGTGCGCGAACAGGGTGTGTTTGCGCAAGGTCACCTTCTATTTGCGAGTAACACCCCTCTTAGTCGACTGGAGATTGAAGTGCCACGTTTGGTACCCCGCCGTTCATCCCCAATTGTGTTATACGGCGACGGTAACGAGCGCGAAGATTTAGCGTTACGAGCCAATGAGCTACTCAACCATTTTGGGTACAGCAATGTAAGCACTCTCGAGGGAGGCGTGAGGGGTTGGCGAAAAGCGGGGTATGAGCTTTTCTCTGGAATAAATGTACCAAGCAAAGCATTCGGTGAATTCATCGAAGAAACCTGCCACACACCCAACATCACCTCCGCGGATTTAGTCAATCTCCGCAAAACTGGCACCGACATGGTAATACTGGATAGTCGACCAGCCTCAGAATTTCAACGAATGAGCCTTCCGGACGCCATAAACGTGCCTGGCGCAGAACTGATATATCGTATCCGCGAAGTCGCACCAAATCCCGACACTTTGGTGGTCGTAAACTGTGCCGGGCGCACCCGCAGCATCATTGGCGCACAATCACTGATCAATATTGGTCTTGAGAACAAAGTTTTGGCGTTGAAAAACGGTACTATGGGCTGGCATCTTGCCGGTTTTGAACTGGAAAACGGAAAAGATCGACGGGCCCCAAAACCGACTCAGAAGAATCTTGCTTGGGCTCAAAACGTGACCCAACAGCTCGCAGAGCGCGCGGGTGTTCAGTATATTGACTGGGAGACCCTATCTCTTTGGCGGAACGAGTCTGAGGCACACACACTTTATCTTTTGGATGTTCGATCCCCAGAAGAATATGAATGCGGCCATCTTCCGAATTCCCAAAATGCCCCTGGCGGACAACTGGTGCAAGCCACGGACACCTATATAGGTACGCTCGGTGCACGAATAGTATTGATTGACGACGACGGAGTACGTGCGAAGACAACCGCATCATGGTTGAGTCAAATGGGCCGACCAAACGTATATGTGCTTACGGATTCCATTGGTTCTCACACGTTGGAAACCGGACCAGAACGTTTTAAAACCTTACGAAAAGCACTTCTTTCTTCCGCCCTTGAAGTTGATCCCATTAGCCTGGCTGCACAAACTCGGGACCGCGAGATAGCGCTACTAGATGTAGCCGATAGTCGCACCTACAAACACGGACATATAGCTGGTGCCTGGTTCACGGTTCGCTCCCAAATCCGAAGTTGCTTAGACCGCATCCCTGCCGCACCGGAATATGTCCTTACTTCGCCATGTGGCTTACTTGCTCAACTGACGGCGCCGGATATCTCCAGCTACGTCCACGCGCCAGTTAAAGTGCTTTCCGGCGGCACCGATGGCTGGGTAACAGCGGGATTGACACTGGTCAGCGGGTTCGAACGCATGGCAGCCGAACCAAATGACGTGTATTGGTTGCCCTATGATCACGAAGCGGAAAAAGCAAAACACCAAATGCGTGAATATTTATCCTGGGAGACAGGCTTGCTACCTCAAATTGCCCGTGATGCCAGTGCCCGTTTTGAAGCCCTTGCATCCAAATGAGTGTTGCGGTGTCCCCGGGGCTGCCAAATTTTCCAAACCTCCCGTCCCCTACCCTAAACGAGACGTGAACTCCGGCGCACGATGACATTCATAGTGAACGGTCCACCGGAGCAACCACACAGCAAACTTAGGTTGCTGATATATGCCCTTTGGTGCCTGTTATTTACAATGCCAGTGAACGCGGAAATGACCGGGCATGTGGGCTACGTCAACTCACTTGCTGTCACCCAAGACGGCGAAACCGTTGTTTCTGCAAGTTGGGACACAACAATTAGACTGTGGGATCTTTCCCGACACACGGAGTTAGATCTCTTTGACGGCCACACCATGAGCGTTAATGATGTGGCCTTGTCACCCTTTGGGGAGCTACTCGCCTCAGCCAGCTGGGATCACTCGATACGGCTTTGGCGTTATAGAGAAGGAATTGAGGTTGCCCAACTCATCGGGCATAAAGATGCGGTATATGGGTTGGATTTTTCTCCGGACGGACGTTCCTTAGTTTCCGCATCGTGGGACTACACCCTCAAGCTTTGGGACCTGAAAACGCATGAAACTACTCATACTCTTCATGGTCACAAAGCAAATGTCATGGCGGCACAGTATTCCCCAAAAGGACGCACAATCCTTTCCGCTAGTTACGATCATACAATTCGAAAATGGGACGCATCGAACGGAAAAATGTTGCACGTGTTTAGGGGTCACACCAACAGCGTTAACGATGTTGCCCATATCCCAAATACCGATACGGCGATGTCGGTAAGTACAGATCATACGGTGCGGCTCTGGGGCTTGGACAATGGATTAGAATTAGCGCGACTTACCGACCATACAAGCTTTGTAACTTCTTTAGATGTGAGCGCTGATGGTAAGTACGCTTTATCGGGTGATGGTAGGGGCCAGGTGATACTTTGGGACGTGCCATCAACATCGGCGATACGCACATTTAATGCGCACGACGGCGCAGTCTGGGCAGTCGCTTTTTCTCCAGATATGAAGAGTGCACTCACTGGTGGAGCTGATAATTTGATTCGCCAGTGGCGCCTGGATACAGGAAAACAGGTCTTGCCATGACGCGCGTCTGCGTCACAGCATTGCTCAGCATGCTGCTCAGTGTTACATCCGCACCCGCTCAGCACATGGA
>Ga0066368_10000391_pt1 | contig 11730 bp, 10 predicted proteins | sample Knorr_S7_td_NADW_FD_71215 | JGI IMG/M metagenome (GOLD analysis project Ga0066368, IMG submission 71215) | Marine microbial communities from Southern Atlantic Ocean transect - Knorr_S7_td_NADW_ad_2505m_LV_A | ecosystem: Environmental > Aquatic > Marine > Oceanic | place: Southern Atlantic ocean... | reverse complement strand
AACCTAACTTAGCCTCCCCACCAAATTCTTTGTCCTTAAATGCGTATAGCGCATCGTGTAAAGCCGTACGCCATAGTTTAGGGTGGAACATGAAGAGTTTTTTGTCCCCCAGAATTCAAACAGCGTGTTCCCTGGCTTACGTTCTGTCGGACGACCACTCAATCCGCCGGTGCGGCCAGAAGTTCCATGTGGCTGAGTAGGCGGACGAAGCGGGCCAGCATATCGTGTTGGTAAACCGCTACGTCCATTTCGCGGTAATCGTAGAAGCCCTGACCCTCGCGCATCCCCCTGCGGCCGTCTTCCATCATCTCGGCGATTACCGGTGGTGGTTCGAAGCGGCGGTCGGGGAGTGCGTCCTTGAGGTAGTTTGAAGCGTAATAGAGGATATCGACGCCGCCCCAGTCGATGAATTCAATCAGGCCCATGGTGGCGTAGCGTACGCCGAAGCCAACGCGCACCGCCTCGTCGATCTCGGCCGGGCTTGCCACGCCTTCTTCAACCATGCGCACCGCCTCGTTCATGGCGGCGGCCTGGAGACGGGGGACGATGTAACCGGGCCGGGCAGCGCAACGTACCGGGCGCTTGCCGACGTGCTTGAGCAAGGTCATCAGTGAAGCCGTGCTCTCCCGGGCAGTTGCCGGGCCGGGGCTCACTTCCACCAGGGGAATGAGATAGGCGGGGTTGAGCCAATGGGCGTTGAGGAAGCGCGCCGGATTGTTCACGAAATCGGCCAATTGGGTAACCACCATGGTCGACGTGGTCGACGCGATTACGGCCTGTTCATTGGCTTGGGAAATACGCTCCAGGGCAGGCTCCTTGATCTCCAGGACTTCGGGCACTCCCTCGAAGATGAAATCAGCTTGGGACAGCGCCTGGTCGGCTTCCGGCTCGGCTTGGAAGTGAATGCGGGCCATGATGGGCGGGATCTTGTCGTCGGGCAACACGTCCAGCGAGGCCAGAAAGCGAAGATTTTTTTCGATCTGCGCCAGTGCGGTTTTGGCAAAGAGGGCGGTCTGAGCATCGGGGCGTGTTTTCAGATCGACCAGCGAAACCTCGTAGCCTGCATAGGCGAACACCTGGGCGATCCCCTGGCCCATTCGCCCGGCGCCGGCCGCTACGATCCGAGGCAGGGCGCTCAACCGGGCCCCCCTTGCAACAAGTCGTGCATCTCGTCCCGGCTCAAATCGGCGAGCCCCAAGGTTTCCAACGTCCGTCCCGCGGTGCGAAAATCCTTGCCGACCACGGCTGAGCCCAGTGCGAGGAGGCCGCGCGCCACCGGTGTTTCGGTACCTGCCCATACGCCGACAGAGACCAGGAACGCCAGGCCGAGCGCTACATCCTCCAGCATGTAGCGATGGGTCGTGAGTCCAATATCCTCGCGCCAATCGCCGCTGTCGGTGAGTTTTTCGTGGGACGTATTGCCGTACATCCATTCATCACGCGTGTCGTCATAGTGATCTGCGAGCGGGAAGTGGGGTGGGCGGTAGCCCAGGGCCTCGCGGATGGATACGCGCTCTGCGTCCAGCGCATCGGTGACCCGGCGAACAGATGGCTGGGTGCCTTCGTTATGAATATCCCAGACCTTGAAATGTTCCAGTGGGCCCGCGTTCATGAGAATCAGGGGCGGATGGATAATGGGTCCGGCGTTCATCAGCGCAGCAGACAGCACGTCCTCAATGGGCTCCACCGATGGGTAGGCTGCGCCGATGATATCAAGCGCACGGCTGCAATCCGAAGTCGGCAACACGCCCGTGGGGAGCCGCGTCGCCCGGACTCGGATCGCGATGTGGTCGGTTGCCTGCTTGCGGGCTAGATAGGGCAAAGTGCCGGTCTCCGCAAAAGTGACCCTGGCACCGGTGCCTGTCCGCTTGACGGCGTTCGCAAGAATGTAACTTCCGAAAGTACCCGGGGGCAGGAAGACCACCTGACCATCGGTGAGTAGCGGCGCCAAGTCGCGGCCCAGCACCACCTGCGCAGTCGCCGGGAGCGGGATGAGGACCAGTTCGGCTCCCGTTACCGCTTGTGCCAGATCGGTGGTGGCAAGTCCCAGGCTTACGTCTCGCGTGCCTTGGGTATCGGTGAGCGTCAGTGCGGAGCGCTTCAGGGTCGGTGCGAAGGCTTCCCTGTCGCGCCGCCACAGCCGCACCCGATGGCCCCGCTCACTCAAATCGGCCGCCGCCGCGTGACATCCGTGTCCGCCACCTATCACTGCGATTTCCATATTCGGCTCCTGTTCGTAGGCCCCTGAGACTAAATAGCAACCCCAAATTCAAACTGAGCCAGCCGGGACAGGCAAAAGTCTATACAAAATAGGAATGGCACAGAAGGTCAAAACCCCGAATCTGGAATAACCAGCATTAAGGGCATTATCCCTTGGTTACTGCATTAAGTACTGGATTGGGTTGGATGGGCGTGAACCGAAGTACACGGTAAGAGACAGCCCTGGATAATGGCAGCCAACATCCAAAAAAAGAAACCCTGTCCGATAGGCGGGGTTCACGATTTTTCAAGCACCCAACCCATGCAACAGCATGTTGAATTAGCCGCCATTGGGCTTTAGCGGGGGAAGTTTGCCTGGGAACTGGCGCTTGTTATCTTTGTATCAATGGGATCGAGCCATCTCCCAGCGCTCGCCGAAGCTCGTGCTTCAGTACCTTTCCCATAACATTGCGTGGTAAAGCAGACAAAAAACCCACCGCTTTGGGATGTTTGAATCGGGCAAGACGCCCCTTGAACGCTGACAGAATCTCCTGGGCGGTAATTTTCGCGCCCTCATCAATTACGACAATTGCCACTGGAATCTCACTCCAGTGGTCGTCGGCGGCGCCTACTACTGCCGCTTCGATGATTCCATCAATTCCGTCTAGAATCCGCTCGAGTTCAGCGGGGTAGATGTTTTCACCACCCGAGATCACCACGTCAGTCTTACGGTCATTGATAAAGACATAACCGCGTGTGTCCCGATAACCGATATCTCCCGTGCGAAACCAGCCGACCGCAAATGCGTCTCTACTGGCATTACGATCTCCCCAGTATTGCTGAAAAAGATTCGACCCTCGCAACAGCAACTCCCCAGATGCTCCCGGCCGCACATCATGACCGCCATCGTCTACGATGCGGAGTTCCGTGTGCAATGCCCCCTGTCCAGCCGAACCAACCGAGATCATTGCATCTTCGCGTCGCTGGTAGAGCGCCACCGGCCCCGTTTCCGTCGAACCATAGACCTGAATGACCGGAATGCCGCGATCATGCCAAGTCTCGATCAGCGAATGAGGCACAATAGACGATCCGGTCGTCACCATGCGTAAGCTGCTAAGGTCGGTAGCCTGCCAATCGGGCTGCTGGATCAGGGCCGCAATGGTTGCTGGCACCAGTACCAGCAGGTTCGGTCGTTCCTTTTCAATTGCCAGCAGTGTCTCTGCCGGGTCAAAACGCTGGTGAATCGTTATGGTTGCTCCAATATAGATCCCGGGTGTCGTATGAATATTCAGGCCGCCGACATGAAACATTGGCAACACCGTCAAGATATGATCCGCTGGCGTCAACTCATGCATATCAACGCTGTTCAACGCGTTAACCAGCAGTGCGTTTTGAGTCAGTAAGACGCCTTTGGGTTGCCCAGTAGTTCCCGAGGTATAGACCAGGAGTATTGGCGCATCCAGACTGCCTTCAATATTTGACTCCGGCAGCACTACGCCACCGTCTTTGGGCACTGGAGCCACGCGGGTACAGTCAAGCGACGTACACCCAGATCGTCCAGCGACCAATCTAACTGCCGCTTCCTGGTGTAGAGAATCTGCGATTAAGACTTTGGGCGTTGCGTGCCCGAGCACGTAGTCGAGTTCAGGCAGGGCTAGTCGCCAGTTCAACGGCAGATAGATGGCGCCTAATTTGGCGCAAGCAAACAGTAAGATTACGCACTCAGGAGTATTAAACCCCAAGTACGCAACCCGGTCTCCCGGATCAATCCCGTGGACGTTGTGCAGATAATTAGCACAGCCCAGTACCCGAGCATGGAGTGCCCGGTAACTGATTTCATTGCCCTCGAAACGAATCGCTATCCGATCAGGAGAGTTTGCCGCATGCTGCCCGATCCAGGAAGAAAGATCACCCGTCATGCGTCGTCATTTTCACCAGATTCATAAAGCGCTTCGCGGCCGATCCGGTCAAGACAAATCTCTGCAGTCCAGGGCAGCATCAACGACCCGCAGCGCGAGTCACGATAAATTCGTTCCAGTGCCAAAGATTTCAACATCGACTGCCCGCCGCAGGTTCGGATGGCAAGTTGCGCAATTTCATTCGCATTCTCCATGACCGAATGCTGAGCAGCGTAGGCTCGCAAAACCTGCTCCTTGGTTGGATTCGGACCCGCTTCGCTCATGGCCTGGAACCAGATTGCTTTGGTTTGTTCCAGCATGATACGCATATCCGCAACCGCCAACTGCTTGGTTGGATACATACGCCGCTTTACCGGAGGTGCGCCGGGCAGTTCGCCGCGCAGATACTTAACGGTGAAATCATAGGCCGCCTGTGCTAATCCCATGTACGCCGGAGTCAAAGTCATAAACATATGGGGCCAACGGCTGGCTGCCTGAAAGTACACACCAGGCGGCAACAGTTCGGACCCATCGGGAACAAAGACCTCTTCAAACAATAGTGTGCGACTGACAGTAGCCCGCATACCGAGGGGGTCCCAATCCCCTACGACACGGACACCTTCGGCCTTTGCTGGAACCGCAAGGTACAGGGTATTGCTGCGGCTCGGCTTGTCGTCGGCATGCTGAAGTTCGGTGCAAAGTGTTCCATAGTAGTCGGCACTGCCAGACAGAGACGCAAAAATCTTCTTGCCGCGAATCACCCAGCCTCCATCGCATCGAACGGCTGTCGTGCTAAATGCGACGGTGCCGGCAGCAGCGGAGCCACCCTCTGAGAAAGGTTGAGAATAAATTGCGCCATCATCAAGAATCCGCCGATAGTGAACACTCCGCGTTTCGTGATGTCGCTCGCGCACAACGCGATCCATCTCCAAGTCATCGGCCACCGCCCCTGACCAAAGGCAAGAGCAAACGTGCATATTCCAAGTCAGGGCTGTAGAGCCACAGTATCGACCCACCTCGGCCGCCGTCAGTGCATAGGCCCGAAGATTTGCGCCGTGACCACCGTATTTACTGGGAATACAGATTCCAAGCAATCCGGCATCATGAAAATCGCGGTAGTTCTCTATCGGAAACTTCGCCTCACGATCATAACGAGATGCCCGATCAGCGAACCGTGTCTCGCCGAGTTCTCTGGCCTGTGTGGTGAGTTGCCGCTCTTGATCCGTGAGACGCCAAGCGTCGCTGTCAAAAATAGGGACGTCGGTCATGGGGTTAGTTCATCGTCGTAGCTGATTGGTTGTTCGCCCGTCTGGCGAGGAAATCGAGAACTGCGTAATTGAATTCGTCCGGGTTTTCCATCGGGGCCAGGTGCCCGGCACCGGATATCACGGCGAATTCGGCCCCCGGAATGTGTCCCGCCATTTTCTCCATCATAGATGCGGGAGCGTTGCTGTCGTTTTCTCCTGCCAGCACCAGGGTCGGTACGGTGATGAGGGGCAGATGATCTCTGCCCTCGAACTCCACGAGGCACCTTATGGCTGCTGCGTATCCTTCACTCGGTACTCTGGACATACATTTGTGGGCCAACTGCATGCCTCTTGGGTCTGGGGTTTCCCCGACCAGGCTGGGCAGCACTTTCGTAGCTATCTCGGCCATCGACTGCCCGTCCTGTAGTGGTTGCAGCCGCTCGGAGACAAACTTTCTCTGAAAAACCCCGTCTCTGTTACCGAACGCCGGGGAAGTTTGGGTGAGAACCATTGTTAGGAACTTGTGCTGCGCTGTTCGTGCCAACTGTTGCACGATCATGCCACCAATGGAATGGCCAACCACATGTACAGCAGGTTCGGCAAGCTCATCTAAAAGCTGATGGAGCCGCTTGGCTAAACCAGGGAAAGTCATCGGGGTCAACGATGCTGACCTGCCATAACCCGGCATATCCCAGGACACAGCATGATACCCGGCCTGCGCAAACGCTTCGAGTTGGAACGCGAAACTGTCGGAATCAGCGCCAATCCCATGCAGAAAAACCACGGTCGGACCTTCACCTTTCTCAAGGTAATGTACATTGGCCACCTTCTTTACCCCAGCAATTTGCCCTGCGCCACAACTACTTCGTCATCGAGCTTGATGGTGCACCCCAGCATTGGCAGGTCGAAATGGCCGAGCGAAAATCGTTCTGCATGTTCATTGGCGCCTGTCGAGAATAAAAAACTACCCGCCAGCGTTCTTAACTCAGTGCCATTGGTATCGTTTCTATCGTAAACAGTCAGGGCTTCGTAACGCGCTTTTCGATTAAGCCCCCAACCGACATGGGAGACGCCATAGGCTTCAGGATCACCCCAAGCATCATAGTAGTTGCGCATCAGAATGGCATCGACACCAGATCCTTCAACTGCGGTTACATAGTCGTCCTCAATCACTAAAGTAACCGGTGACTCGAGGTATCGTTTGAAAGTCAGGTTGATATCACCGATATCCAGAACTACATGACCCGAAACAGAATGCCGACGCGGAAAGGCAACCACTACTCCGCCTGGCCAATGAGCGATGGTGCCGGGCCGATCCGTCCAGCCCCAAACCCCTGCAACCGGACAATTCGCAAGACCGATGGTGAGTTGGGTTCCCGATTCCGAGGTCACAACCATGTTCTTAGCCGCTTTGGTTTTGCGAACAGCATCCTGCACTTGGGAGCGAAGACGCTCGTCAGGCCGCAATCGCTCCAACGCTTCCGGGTGTTCGTTGGAAATCGTAAGTACCCTCGCTCCTTGTTCCAGGATGTTCGGGAGTTGGGGCGCATGCAACAGACCTTCTACGGTCAGATCAACCACCAGGGCAGTGCGTGCCAGCGCTGCAACGATCGGGGTTCGATCCCGTAGCGCATCAGACGACCCTGTGGAACGTATTGGTACGCTACTGATTAATTCCGGGGTAGGTAAAACCAGGTGAAATACCTTTGCTCCAAGTGCAAGTAGCGCAAGTTCCGCAAGTTGCACATTGATCTGGCGTGACTGCGATTCTGAAAGAATTGCGACCTCGTCTCCGGCTGCTACTCGACAAAGATCAAACACCTCGCGAAAGACGTCAATCCATTTTGCTTCGACCCGCTCGATTAGCATCAGTGCTTTCTCGTCATTTCAATGTAACCCTCTATCCAACCGGGTGCCCAGACAGTCAATCTCTGATGAGGGGAATCAAGCCCCAGAACACTACTATTCTTCGATTAACCATACCTACAATACTAATTTAAGGTTGAAGGATCAATTTTAAGGTTTAAAGATCAATAAACGATTAATGCCGGTTGATACTCAACGAAGAAATGAAGAAACTAGCACATGGTAGATAAATGTAACGAATAACTATACACACCGAGGATTTCTACCGGACAACGGGAGGAACGTAATGATGAAAAAGAAAATGAGAGCAGGACTGACTCTGGTTGGAGTATTTACTCTTTTCGGTTTTTTGCCTAACCAGGTCTTGGCTACTGAAATCACCCTGACGGCTGCAAGTTGTTTCCCAATCGGCAGTCCGCCCAGCAAGCCATTTGAAGCATTCGTGGCAGAGCTCAATGCCCGCGGTAAGGGTGTGGTACAGATCGATCTAAAAGGGGGTGCACCGGCGATTGGCAGTCCGTTCACGCTGACCCAGAAAATGTCCAAAGGTGCTTACGATATGGTCGGCTGTCCCGAGGCGTACTTCGGTAATGTACTGCCCGAGGCACCGGTGCTTCGGTTCTCCGATCATACTTATGCCGAACTGCGTAAGAATGGTGCGATCGACTATGTGCAGAAGCTCATGGCTGAAAAAAATATCAGATACATCGCCCGCTATCATAATTTCGGGCCGTTTTACCTGTGGCTCAATCAGCCGATCGCAGGGCCCGATCTGACCGGCCTGAACCTGAGAGTGTCTCCCGTGTATACCGCGTTCTTCAAGTCGCTGGGTGCCACCGTCCAGCGCTCCAATTTCGCGCAGGTCTATACCTACATGGAAAACAACACTGTACAGGGATACGGTTGGCCGGCGCTGGGTTGGAACCCGGCCTGGGTAAAGGTCACCAAGTACCGGGTAGAGCCTGGTTTCTACCACGCATCACTGCACGCCCTTGTCAATCTGAAGAAGTGGAATTCGCTGAGCAAGGCTCAGCAGGACGTCCTGACGACAGCTGGTCTGGATTTCGAAGTAAAAACCGAACAAGATTCTGCTGTTGGCGGGTCTGTGATGAAAAAGCAAAAAGACTGGATGGCCAGTGAGGGTATGGAAACCATCACGATGGAAGGCGCCGATCGGACCAAATGGGTGGCGGCCGCATCGGATGCAGGATGGGGGGAAGTACTGGAACGCAGCCCGGATCATGGCGCAGCGCTGAAGAAGTTGTTTACCAAGTAATCGTTAACTGACCACACGCACCCCGCGATGGGGAGTTGGCCGGCCGGCTGGCTTCCTGTCGCAGGGTCGTCCCCCACACTTTCAACGCTAATCATGGCCGGGTCCGATATGTACAGGCGGATCGATCGTTTCGAAGCTGGTTTCAACCGGGCCATGTTGTATCTGGCTTACCTGGTGGCGCTCTCTATCGGACTCATTGCGGTCCTCATTCCACTCAATCTTCTTCTGATCAAGACCCAGTTGGGTAGTATCTGGTGGCTCTACGAGGGGGTTGAGTACACCCTTTATTTCGGAGCTTTCATAGGCGCGCCTTGGGTGCTCAACCAAGGAGCACACGTCCGGGTTGATGTCCTCACGGCCGGCATGTCTCGAGAATCTGCACGAAAAGTCGAGCGGGTGGTGGATATCGCAGGCGCCGCGCTGTGCGCTTTGCTGTGTTTTTATGGTTCGCGTATAACCATCTGGGAATTTCAGGATGGCACGATGCCGGACAAGGACCTGCGGATCCCAACCGGCTACATGATGGTTATTTTTTCGGCCTCATTTTTCTTGCTGGCCGTGGAGTTCATATTACGGTTTCGCCGGGCGGGTCACCAATCGGACGAGACCGCTTTGGACAAACCCAGAGTGGGTTTCTGACACATGGAATGGTATCTGGCACTCGCCCTGTTGCTCGGCACGGTCTGCACAGCGATGTTCCTGGGTCTGCCCGTGGCCTTTGCCTTCTTTGCTGCCAACGTGCTTGGTACTGCGCTGTTCATTAATGGTGATATTGGCCTGGTCCTGATGCCATTGGAGTTTCACAACGCGATTAAGTTCACGCTGGCGCCGATTGCCCTGTTTTTGCTGATGGGGGAAATCCTCCTGCAGACCGGGGTAGCCTTCAAGGCCATCGGGGCAATAGACCGCCTCATTGCACGGGTACCAGGACGGCTCGCGGTCGTTGCGATTGTCGGCGGTACCGTTTTTTCGTCGCTTTCCGGGTCGACCATTGCCAATACCGCGATTCTGGGGTCAGTGCTTCTGCCAGATATGATGAAACGTGGTTACCAGCCGAGTATGGCGATGGGGCCGATCATGGCTGTCGGGGGCATTGCCATGCTGATACCGCCGTCAGCGCTGGCCGTCTTGCTTGCGAGTCTGGCAGAACAGTCGGTCGCCCAGTTGCTTATTGCGGGGATCGTGCCCGGGATCCTGATGGCGGTGCTGTTTTTCGGGTACGTCGTAGGCCGTTGTGCAATCAATCCTGAACTCGCGCCTGCCTACGAGGCGGAAACGGATGCCCTTGATCAAGCCGTGACCATTTCGCTGAATGTCATGGATCGTTCGTGGCTGTCTTGGACCTATGCTGGACGCTATCGCCGAGCTGTCAACCGGATCCTGCCGTCGGTGCTTTATGTACTGCCGCTGTTTGTAATTTTTGTTGTTGTTGTGGGCAGTATCTTCTTCAAACTCGCTGCACCGACCGAGGCCGCTGCGCTGGGGTGCCTGGCATCGTTGGGTGTTTGTTATGCCTTCCGTATGTTCAGGAACACCATACAGGTGTCCGGCATTGAAGGAGCTGATTTTGACTGGCGGGCGATTGCGAAAGCGCTGTTGGAGACAGCCAAAATCAACACGATGATCCTATTTATCATCGCGGGCTCGCTGGTGTTCAGTCAGGCGCTGGCGAACTCCGGAGCCACACAAGGGTTGCTGCAGTACATCGCGGCAATGGACCTGACGCCGTTGACCGTTGTGATCATGATGATGCTGGTGTTGCTGTTTCTCGGGGCCTTCATGGACCAGGTGAGCATGCTATTGCTGACGCTGCCCTTTTTCCTATTGAGTTCGCAGTCCCTGCAGATCGTTTTCAACATCGATGTGATCTGGTTGATGGTCTTGATGCTGATCACCATGGAGATCAGTCTGCTGACTCCGCCCTTTGGCCTGTTGCTTTACGTGATGAAAGGGGTAGCGCCGTTCGACGTGACTCTGGGACAGGTGGTCAGAGCTGCGTTGCCGTTTATTCTGATTGAGCTGATGGTTCTCATTCTGCTGATCTTTGTACCGGAAGTTGCGACCTGGTTGCCGAAACAGCTTGAATAAAGTGGCAGTTCGGACCGTACTGGATGATCTGGTTGAAGACGGCGTGATCACCGGGGTATACGCGGACAAGCTTTGGCTCCGGGGGTCAAACAATCGATTAGTAGTTCGGCGAGTACCTGAGGATTTATGATCATCATGTCGTGGCCCCACGGTCTCAGGAAAGTATTCCACGTCGGGTCTGAAGATCGCTCTTTGAAGAAGCGATCAAAGAAGGGCGCGTTATACCCTTTGGCCGGATGTACACTTTTTGCTGTATGCTGATGTGCCGGCCGGTTAATTGAATAGGCTGCGTGACGGTCATCACTGGCTGCGGTGTCAGTTGGCGGTCGACCCATTCTCCGAGTGCACCGTCGACATTAATCATCACGACCGGCGGTGTCCTGTGTCCCAGTGGCAGCACCCCTCCGATAGAAAATCCGGTCTTATCGCGAACAAACTGGGCATCGGCCCGGTGGATAGATTTACCCAACTGCGCCGAGACTTTCCTCTCGTCCACCCGACTGGCCCCACTTACAATCACCAGAACGGGCTCACCATCGTCCGTGCAAAAAACCAATGACTTGGCAATGTGATCAACGGTACAACCAATCGCGAGCGCTGCCTCGTTGGCGCTACGCGTCGGCGTCTCGAACTCCAGGACCGTAAATTCAGCACCCAGTCGATCTTGAATACCACGTGCGGTGCGGTTTTGAACAGATTTCATCAGTCGTCATGTGGCGGAGAGGGTGGGATTCGAACCCACGGTAGTGTTGCCACTACGCAGCATTTCGAGTGCTGTGCGATCGACCGGACTCCGCCACCTCTCCGTGATGTTTAATAGATTGAGATTTGACGCTTCGATACGGTTGAAATCAACCCCCTTGGATGCCGTTTGATTCAATCGCCTCCAGACCCTTTCGATGTGCCAGGCTATCTCGGCAAACATCAAAGGTCATTTTTAAACCCGAGTTTAACGCGAGTTCTTCGCAGCAAGGATATCCCAACGGGATTTTGGGCGTATCCACGCGACCTACCAGCACACCAAACGCTGATGGTGAGTAATGTATACAGTGCGGTTCTGCTCTCCTGGCATATCACCCCATCCCCTCTACCGTTGCCCGTGTAGGGCTTCGCGATAGCTATCTCCAGAATTCGCAATGACTTATCATGGGGTTGG
>Ga0066368_10000388_pt1 | contig 11734 bp, 13 predicted proteins | sample Knorr_S7_td_NADW_FD_71215 | JGI IMG/M metagenome (GOLD analysis project Ga0066368, IMG submission 71215) | Marine microbial communities from Southern Atlantic Ocean transect - Knorr_S7_td_NADW_ad_2505m_LV_A | ecosystem: Environmental > Aquatic > Marine > Oceanic | place: Southern Atlantic ocean... | reverse complement strand
GCATTCAATAATTAGGATACGGTAGAGATCAATGGCCGAAATATCCAAAGTTGTGCTCGCCTATTCCGGTGGTCTCGACACCTCGGTGATTCTGCGCTGGCTACAGGAAACATACGGTTGCGAGGTTATTACATTTACCGCTGACCTAGGCCAAGGAGACGAACTATCCGCCGCCCGGGCCAGCGCTGAAAATATGGGTGCAGCTCAAATTTACGTTGAGGACTTGCGCGAAGAATTCGTGAAGGATTTTGTGTTTCCAATGTTTCGCGCTAATGCCGTTTATGAAGGAACTTATTTGCTTGGTACCTCAATTGCCCGGCCACTGATAGCTAAGCGGCAAATTGAAATCGCTCAAGATGTGGGAGCCGATGCGGTCGCCCACGGAGCCACTGGCAAAGGCAATGATCAGGTCCGGTTTGAGCTTGGCTACTACGCACTCAATCCAGACATAAGGGTTATAGCCCCATGGAGAGAGTGGAGTCTCAATTCGCGCTCAGCACTAGTTGATTATGCTGAAAGCAACCAAATTCCGGTCCCGCGCGACAAGCGTGGCGAGCCCCCCTACTCGACCGATGCCAATCTCCTCCATGTCTCCTACGAAGGAAAAGCACTCGAGGATCCTTGGGTGCCCCCCGACGAGGATATGTTCACTCGCAGCGTCGGACCCGAATCGGCACCTGAGCAGCCGACCTGGATCGAGATTGGGTTTGAACATGGCGACCCAATTTCTATAGGTGATAAGACCATGTCCCCTGCCACCCTTCTCGCGGCGCTCAACCAAGTGGCTGGTGCAAATGGTATCGGACGCGCCGATATCGTTGAGGGGCGCTTTGTAGGCATGAAATCACGGGGGGTGTATGAAACTCCTGGTGGGACCGTGCTGCTAGCAGCACATAGGGCAATCGAAAGCATTACACTTGATCGCGCAGAGATACATTTAAAAGATGAACTCATGCCGCGATATGCTGAGTTAATTTATAACGGTTTTTGGTGGTCTCCCGAACGTGACATGCTGCAAGCTGCTATCGATAAAACGCAGGCCTCAGCGACGGGAACAGTCCGCCTCAAACTTTACAAGGGAAATGTTATTGTCGAGGGGCGGCAAGCGCCAAATAGTCTATATAACAAAGACATCGCTACTTTCGAAGCTGATCAAGTCTACAATCAAGCAGATGCTGAAGGTTTCATTCGGATTAACGCTTTACGTTTGCGTGCCCTTAAGGAACAGCGCGGTTAAGTGCAGCGGAGAGAGCAACGGGGTCTCCGCTCACATGAAACCGCTTATGGCGCCCGTAGGCACCGGCACAAAGTGTGACTCGCCTTGGCGCGACACCACATATCTTTGCGAGCTCTTTTATGATTCGCTTATTAGCGTACCCCTTGACTGCTGAAACGGTCACGGAAAGGCTTAGGAAATTTTTATTCTGACAATCTTTGTAAATACCGGTTGCACCCGCGCGCGATGCCTTCGTAGTAGCACGAATAAAAACGGTCACACCATCTTCGGTCGCAATGAATGGCCGACTGGACACGCGATGTCAAACCTGTGTTTGGATGAAAGAATTTAGCTCTGCAGAATCCGCACCAACCAACCCAACACCACGACATCCCGCAGAAAAACTAGCCCCAAGATAGCTATAACAGGGGAAACATCGATCCCACCTAAATTAGGCATCCGTCGACGGATTGGCTGCAAAACAGGATTGGTTAACCGCCGCAGCGCAGTTCCAATCAGATAAACGAAATGGCTACTCGTATTGATGACGTTGAGGGATACCAACCAGTTCAGGATTACGTCGATAATGAACACCCACATGTAGAGTTTAATGCAGTAGGCGACAAAAAAAAGTAGCTCGGGCATGATGCAGCTCGGTGGTTGGCCTATTACGACAACAGGGATTTACGCTCAGTATACACCCTTATATAAATCATACCGTCACCGCGCGGAAGCAGTCCATGGGCGTTTTTGGGAAAATGCAAGACGTCCATTATCCATCGTCAGGGGCCGTAGCTCAGTTGGGAGAGCGCGACGTTCGCAATGTCGAGGTCAGGGGTTCGATTCCCCTCGGCTCCACCACTTCACTCCACCACCAAAAAATACGGTATATCAGCTATTTACGGGGAGCCTTTAGTTACTAGTTCAACTTTACTATCATATTAAACAACAATGAGAAGAGTTAAAGCGAACAGCATCAAACATGATGACACCCCCTAAAATGAATCAACTGCTGCCGGCCATTGCGGAATACACCAAGAAAAGTGGGCACGCTCCTCCTCAGAAATCTCAATATAGAACGAATTATGAAATTCTCCCGTAGCAGGCCATTGCAGGCAAGTTTTACGACTGAAACTAGGATAATTACGGACCTCACTACATCTCGCTGCCACACACCAACAAACCCTAACAAAGCTTTCGATTACAAGGTAACCCGATAATGCGTTTTCGATCCTTCCCGCCCAGATATTCGTTAGCCCAAATGCGCTTTAACATCTATCCTATAATGGGGAGAATTAGGCGCCTTTGCCGTTGGCGGATGCTAATAGCTGCCTTCTTTCCACTGTTACCCATCACCGCCGTAGTGGGCTGCACAGGACAAGCAACCAAGGTAGAGTCGTATGAATCCCTGCCGGGACCCGCGCAAAATCGGGTCAAAGCCGTAGTCGATAGCTACATCTCATGTTCGGTCAACGTAGCACTCAAGCTTGATAAGGGCCGACGTAACGTGGGCCGCCTAGCATGGACAGCCTCGGAGTCCTGCCCTAATGAGAAACGCGACATTGTCCGCACCATGGTCAAGCAGGGAGCGAGCCACGACGCAGCATTCGCGCACGCCAGTAACAGCCAAGTGCGGGCAACAGCAATGGCCATAACAGCAATCCAAAATAGACGTGCCCGATAGCAATCGTTTTTAAGCTGCTTCCTCGGATCTACCGCGATAAGCCAATGCACAGTGTTCAGCACAGTAAGGACGTCCAGCGATCCTTTGCTTTCCACAAAATCTGAACTCCGGCTCCCCTGGATGACCAAAAGGCCAACGGCACATACGATCAGTCAGATCTGCCGTGCCTACAAACTTTGGGGAAGGTTCAGATTTGCCCGGATCATTTTGTTTGGAGAGACCCAACCGATGTGCTTTGCCTATCACAGCATTGCGACTAATTCCGCCCAAACGTTGCCCAATTTTGCGTGCCGGCACGCCTTCCAACCACAACATGCGCAACGTCTCTACAGCCCTATCAGTCCATTTCATACTTCTTGCTTTCACCTAAAATGGTTCGATGTTCCCCAACGAATGAGGACGTCATTTTGCCTGTTCATCGTATTGTTTATTATCAGATGTTTCTACTAGCTTGCCGTTACAAATCGACATGGCCTCCTTGAAATAATCCTCCCGGAACCATCAGCATGCAACACCACCTCGGACCTAACGTGCCGCTTATCGGAATCGAAGGCGGGCGCGCCAAACTTAGCACTCCGGCATTGACTTTAGATCTCGCCTCAGCCCAAAAAAACATACAGGCAATGATGGGGCATTGCCAGCGTACCAATCAAAGTTTGCGCCCTCACGCCAAGAGCCATAAGGCGAGCGCCATCGCACAGCGCCAAGTCGAGGCCGGCGCTCTCGGGATCTGCTGCGCCACCATTCGTGAAGCTGAAACAATGGTGGACAATGGTATCCCTGGCGTCCTAATCACTTCGCCAATAACAAGCGAAGCCAAAATCGACCGATTAGTTGCTCTGCACCAGCGAGCTGAAAATCTGATGGTAGTAGTCGACGATTCTTTGACAGTTGCAGCAATCTCAACTGCCCACGAGAAATACGGCAGTCACAACCAACTAGCATTGCTAGTTGATTTCGACGTTGGGCTTCAACGCACGGGTGCCAGAGATGCCCATGCCGCACGTAAGTTGGCACGCTGCATTTCCGATACGGAGGGATTATCTTTTATCGGCGTCCAAGCCTATGCAGGACATTTGCAGCATATTGAGGATTTTGATAAGAGATTCAAACAAATGGCTGGCCAAGCAGAACGGCTTAGACAAGCGGTTAGCGGCCTCCGCACCGATGGGCTGGCACCGAAGATCATTACGGGCGGTGGCACAGGCACGTACGACATTGACCATCGGTTCAATTTGTTCACGGAATTGCAAGCAGGATCATATCTTTTCACCGATATTCAATACAACGCTGTCCAACTCAGTCCGAAGTCGACACAACTTTTCGAACCGTCGCTGTTGGTGCAGGCGAGCGTGGTCAGCACGACGCACGATAGCCACGCAGTCATCGATGCTGGGCTCAAGAGTTTTGCAACTGACGGACCGACCCCCGAACTCTTTGATGGCGCACCAAGCGGCGCAAAGTACAGATTCATGGGAGACGAGCACGGAGCAGTAGTTTATCCGGCAGGGGTCAATGAACGGCTGAAAGTCGGCGATATGGTGTCGTGCCTAGTTCCACATTGCGATCCAACCGTGAATTTGTATGACCACTATCATTGCATTGAAGGTGATCGTCTCATCGAGATTCTGCCAATCGATGCACGTGGTAATCCATAACCCCGCCAACTAACCCGCTGGTTCAGCCCCATTCCTTAACCGATAACAACTTGCTGAGCATGGTGCGAGGAAACCGTCGCAGGATATGTGTCATGTCGAAAACATAAGGATCCCGGAAAGCTTGGTCACAGCAGCTAGATGCTTTATCGTCATAAGCCACTTGATATTTGATATAGACTCGAATGCCTAGATTCGGTGTTGGCCAACCCCTAACGCGTAAGGAAGATCTTCGCCTGCTCACTGGCCGAGGTCGATATGTCGATGACCTGTCGTTTCCAAACCAAGCGCGTGCTGAGTTTCTACGTTCGCCCCACGCACACGCGCGGATCGTTCAGATTGATGTAGAGAAAGCAAAGTCGGCATCCGGCGTGTGTGCCGTATATGTCTCGGCAGATATAGCAAACGCAGGTTTGGGTGGACTGCCTGTTTGGTTCATGCCGGAAAATGCTCCGCCGGGCTACGCCCCAGAATTTCCTTTGTTAGCGCAGGATGTGGTTCGCTATGTGGGAGAATCTTTGGCCATGATTGTTGCGGAATCGGCGGAGCAAGCCGCTAGGGCGCTAGACCTAATCGAGGTGAAATACGAGTCGTTGCCCACGTCCGTTGGGCTTGAAGAGGCCACCAGTGACGGCGCACCCGAGTTATGGCCTGGCAAAGCCCCCTTTAATGTTGCTTTCCTTTGGCAAGGAGGCGACATGAGCGCAGTTGTCACTGCACTTCGTCAGGCTGCACATTTGGTCGAAATTGACGTGATTAACAACCGTGTCGCGATTGCCGCTATTGAATGTCGTGCGGCAATTGGCGTGCATGACGCCATAAAGAGTCGCAGCACGCTTTATACCACCTCCCAGATGCCACACCCTTTACGCGCCGACTTGGCGGCAATTTTCAACGAATCGGAAGATCAATTTCGGGTTGTAATCGGCGATGTGGGTGGGGGGTTTGGCTCAAAAAACTCAATGTATGGCGAACAGGCACTTGTGATCTGGGCCGCACGAATGCTTGATCGCCCGATTAAATGGGTGGGGGAACGTAGTGACGCATTCATCACTGATTTCCACGGCCGCGACAACGTTACCCATGGAGAACTGGCGCTCGACCAGGACGGCAATTTCCTTGGAATGCTAGTCGATGTAACCGCAAACCTTGGCGCCTATATATCGGGCCGAGGAGCCATGTCACCTGTACTTAATCAACCGGCATTAGCGGGCACCTATCGAACTCCGGCTATCCACGTACGGGTTCGCGGAATGTTTACCAACACTGTCCCCACGGATGTGTATCGCGGTGCGGGACGCCCCGAGGCAATCTACCTCCTTGAACGCCTCATCGACAAAGCAGCGGATGAACTGAACATCGATCGTGTAGAACTGCGTCGCCGCAACATGATCCCGGCCGATGCCTTCCCGTATGAAACTCCACTAGGTTTGACGTATGACGGAGGGCTTTTTGAGCGCAACCTTGATGAAGGACTTCGTCGGATGGATTGGGACGGTATGGTGTCGCGCCGCGCCGAAGCAAGGGCACGTGGGCGGAGGCGCGGAATTGGACTTGCAAACTATGTTGAACGTTGTGGCCATGGCATAACCCAAGACGCACAGATCAAAGTCGCGGCTGACGGTGGAGTCACCGTTCTAATCGGTACTATGTCTAGTGGCCAGGGACACGAGACAGCATATGCCCAAATCAGTGCGGAACTGTTAGGTGTCCAGCCAAGTCAGGTAAAAGTGATCCAGGGAGATACTGACCTTGTCGCCCAAGGCAAGGGAACTGGCGGCTCATGGTCCATACCGGTAGGTGGTGCAGCAATGTCTAAGGCAGCCGACGCTATCATCGATAAAGGCAAGGAAATAGCGAGTCACCTTTTAGAAGCTTCGAGTGCCGATATCGAATTTTCGGGCGGCTACTTCACTGTTGCAGGAACCGACCATGCAATGGATTGGAGTTCTGTAGCCGCAAGCGCTTATGATCCAACACTATTGCCCGAAGGCATGACCCCAGGATTAGAAGGCACCGGCGAGTTTGTGCCTTCCAACCACACTTTCCCCAACGGGTGCCATCTCTGCGAGGTGGAGCTCGATCCCAAAACAGGGTCACTGGATATCGTGCGCTATTTAGTTGTTCATGATTTCGGGGTTGTTCTCAACCCCCTTCTTCTAGAAGGCCAGGTCCATGGCGGCGTCGCACAAGGTCTGGGTCAAGCTGTGTTCGAACGTACATATTATGACAATGCGGGCCAATTCCATACCAGTTCATTTCTGGACTACAATATTCCTCGTGCCGACGAGATACCTTCAATCGAATTCATCAGCAATCCGACCCCCTGCCCGGCCAATCCGCTTGGGTTTAAGGGCTGTGGTGAGGCCGGCGCGGCGGGTGCACCGCCAGCAGTGGTCAATGCCGTGGTCGACGCGCTTAAAGAGTTTGGGGTAAAACATATAGATATGCCACTGACCCCGGAGCGGATCTGGCGCACGATAAACAATGCCGCCACCAAGCAAGACTTTCCATGACAATTGAAACACTCACTTATCGCGGCGTTAAAACGCGCACGGTCCTGGTGCCGTTGAAGCGACCCGTGGTGTCGCGGGTCGGCATGTACGAAGACTGGCCATTAATTCTAATTGACCTAGAAACCAACCAAGGAATAGTTGGACGCGCGTATCTCGAACCCTATCTTGCGCAATCGGTTCGATACATCATTCCGGCCATCCATGATCTGGTTGCAGCGCGCAAAGATAAACCAATTGCCCCGTTTGACGATTTTCAAGCGAACCGCAAGGCGCTTAGTCTGATCGGCCTTCAAGGCGTCTCAATGATTGCGGTCTCGGGTCTTGATATGGCTTGTTGGGATGCACTTGCCAAAGCATCTGATCTTCCGCTTGTCCGGCTGTTGGGTGGGGACCTGGGACCTGTGCCAGCGTACAACAGTAATGGCCTCTGGCTTACTCCACTGGAAAGCCTAGAGGAAGAAGCAGCTGAGTTAGCGGCAGAGGGAAACTTCACATCTCTCAAATTGCGCGTAGGAAGAGATAGGCTTGCGGAGGACTTGGCCGCAGTGGATGCTGTCCGCCGCGCTGTTGGCGATAACGTCAATCTAATGTGCGACTTCAATCAGGGCCAAAACCTTGGAGATGCACTAGTGCGATGCCATGCACTTGATGACCAAGGCCTCTACTGGTTCGAGGAGCCAATCCCGTACGACGAGATAACGGGCTACGCCCAATTGACTCGCGAACTCGCAACTCCAGTACAATTGGGGGAAAATTTTTATGGACCGCGCGCATTATACGAGGCGATCGAGGCCAAAGCTGGCGATTACGTGATGCCAGATTTGATGCGTATCGGCGGCGTTACAGGCTGGTTGCGCTCGGCCGCGATCGCGGGCGCATCTGGGGTGCCAATGTCAACACATCTGTACCCCGAGGTTTCTGCCCATCTAATGCGGGTTACTGAAACGGCTCACTGGCTCGAGTGGCAGGACTGGTGTAATCCAATTCTTACACAGCCGTATACGCTAGAAAATGGTCACCTCTTGGTTCCAGACCGACCCGGAACAGGGATAAATTGGAATGAAGACGCGGTATCTCAGTATCTGATGGAAGCTTGATCCGGAACCTAGAACTATGCCCGAAATGGAAATTCGCGCACTCACCTTCGACGTGTTTGGCACAGTCGTAGATTGGCGAAATTCAATCGCCCGCGAAGGAGCAACATGGGGTCCCAAGAAGGGCCTGGAAATAGACTGGTTCGCCTTTGCTGATGCGTGGCGCGGGCTATACCAACCCGCCATGGAGAAAGTGCGCGAGGATCAAATGGGCTGGGTCAACTTGGACGCGCTTCATCGTATGAACCTCAACCAACTAAGCGATCAATTTGGACTGGGTGGGTTAAGTGAAACCGATCTCAAACATCTGAACCAAATTTGGCACCGGCTCGACCCTTGGCCGGACGCCGTCGCTGGTATGGAACGTCTGAAACAAAAATTCACTCTGGCATCTCTGTCTAACGGAAACGTTGCCCTAATTGTGAACATGGCGAAACGTGCCCGCATCCCATGGGATATGGTTCTCGGCGCAGAGGTTGCCGGCCACTATAAGCCGCAGCCTGAGGCATATAGCATCAGTGTGGGCCTCCTTGGCCTCGAACCTCAACAGGCGCTCATGGTCGCAGCTCACAATGGCGATCTAGTAGCGGCGGCGGCGGTCGGACTACGGACCGCTTTTGTGCGCCGGCCAACTGAATATGGCCCGAATCAGGATTTTGACTTTGACCCCAAACACAAATTTGATTTTGTAGCAGAAGACTTCCTCGACCTTGCCGACCAGCTGGACTGTTAATTGACAAATATCCCATTTAAGCGAGACCTAACATTCGACTACGGCAGGCCCGCCGATCTATCGCCGTTTATCAGACGCGTCGTCGCACGCAACCCAAGTATGTTCACTCTTCACGGAACGGGCACCTACATCGTTGGACGAGGCAAAGTCGCGATTATCGACCCCGGACCAGATCTCCCAGAGCATATCGACTCATTACTTGAGGCAGTGCGTGGTGAAACTGTTACCGACATCGTAATCACCCATACTCATATCGACCATTCCCCCGCCACGCCCTCCGTAAAGGCAGCAACTGGTGCTACAACGTGGGGGTTCGGACCGCACGGCACTCCAAGCGGTACATACCAAGTAGAAGAAGGTGCGGACCGTGATTTTGTACCCGATTATGCAATAGGCGATGGGGATGTCGTCAGCGGTGATGGTTGGTCATTGGAGGCCATTCACACTCCGGGTCACACCTCAAATCATCTCTGTCTCGCGTTACGCGAAGAAAACATCATGTTCTCGGGTGATCACGTGATGGGTTGGTCAACATCAGTAATTTCACCACCCGACGGAGATATGGGTGATTACCTGCAGTCGCTTCGTAAGCTAATGGTGCGAGAAGAGATACGGTATTGGCCTACCCACGGCCCAGCAATTGAAAATCCGCGACCATTCGTCGGCGCATTTATTGACCATCGTGAGAAAAGAGAAGTTCAAATTTTGACATGTCTTGATGAAGGGTTGGTTGCCATCCCTTCGATGGTTGAGCGGTTATATACGAAAGTGGATCCACGTCTGTACCGCGCAGCCGGCCGTTCTGTGCTGGCTCACCTGATACATATGGTCAACACTGGCCGCGCAAAATGTGAGGGCAAGCCCGAAATCGATACTCTCTATCACCCAATTCAACGGTAAGGTCTGGCTGCCATGCATTGTGTCCAGATGGCACTCGTGTTGGCATAATTGTCTTAAAATTCTGTTCGCGTGTTTGGTGCCAGTGACCATTAGCTGCAAGTAAGGATCCGCGCTATTCCCGGTCGTAAGTATCCTGCCCATTGCGGCGCTGATAGACCGGGATTGTCCGGATCTTTCCGGCGACCGGTGGATGTTCAATGAGGTTCATGACCTCCTTGAGCACGTGCCCAGTGATCGAAGGGATCGGCATGGTAACGGCTTCCGTGAGCGGCACCCATTTTATATCGAGCAGTTCTCCGCTACTTTTAATCTCTCCGCGCGAATGAACTTCGTCAGCCATAAAAAAACGCGCGTGGAATCGTCTTGGCCGTCCCGGTGGAGTGATTGCCCTACACACATAATCGAGCCGATCGAGTGCAGGGCCTAAACCCTGCGTAGAGAAGTCGGCCCAAGCTGTACCATTGCTAGTCGGATGACCGTCCGGCATCGGACGCGCTAACATCAAGCCCGTCTCCTCGTAGGTTTCACGGATCGCCGCTACCGAGAGGGCACGCGCACGGGCTGCCCCACAAGTTTTTTCCAACCTCGCCGCTACGTCGGGATCTAGAGGCGTTGCTGGACGCACTCGACTATCGCTCGGATCAACCCTCCCGCCCGGAAACACATAGCGGTTCGGCATAAAGGCATGAGCACCATGGCGTTGGCCGAGCAATACTTCTGGTTCGCCACAAGAATGGCGGACTAGAACCAGGGTGGCGGCATCCTTTGGTCGAAGTGATTGGCTCATAATCTTGGAAATTGACGTGAGGGTTAGGGCCGGCATTATAGCCTTTAGGCCGGCGGCTTGCGACCATCCAAACAGATTGTCAAAATGTATTTAATCTCTCTTTCTGGCAAGCAACCGCCGCCGGAACCTTCGTAACTGAACACTGGGATAAATTATGCCGCAGATCAATACGGATAAAGGTGCACTTCACTTCGAAGTTTTAGATGCGACACCACCCTGGCTGGACACCCCAGAAACAATCTTGTTCCATCATGGCGTCGCCATCGATAGCGGCATTTGGGCAGGCTGGCCCCCAGCTCTGTCTGATCGTTATCGTATCCTCACATTCGATGTGCGCGGGTATGGCCGCTCAAATATTCCGGACGAGAGCTTCGATTGGTCGTTTGAGCTGCTCGCCGAGGATGTGCTGGCCGTCGCTGACGCGGCAGGCGTCGATAAATTTCATTTTGTTGGTGAATCCATGGGAGGCGCGATGGGACTTTACCTCTCTATTCACCATCCGGGCAGATTATTGAGCGTTACTCCATGCACCAGCCCACATAACGGTGGCGCAGTTCAATGGTTGGTGGAATGGCGGGATTACATCGCAGAACACGGCATGGATGGCTGGTCCGAACGGATGATGGGACGGCGGTTCTATCCTGGCGGCCTAACACAAGCCGCGGAAAGTTGGTTTGCAAACACGCAAGCATCTAGCGCACCCCAATCTGTCCTTGGACACGGAGAAATGCTTCTAGAGATAAATCTCAGCCCCCAACTCTCCTCTATTACAACTCCCGTCCATTTAATCGCTGCAGACAATAGCCCGTTTCTGCCACTAGCTATAACCCTTGAAATTCGCGACGCAATCCCGGACGCGGAAATGGATGTGATACCGAACGCGCGTCATGGTGTTGTGTTTTCACATGCAGAACAATGTGCACAATCTCTGCGTGGCTTTTTGGACCGCACCGGACTCGGACTGAAAATCGCCTGATCGAGAATGCCAAACGTACATCGGTTACAAAATAACTCGCCAATTGCTGACAAAGTTTCAACTCATGTCTGACCAACCATAGATTTACCGGGAACAGGCATGTCAGCAACAAGCACTGTGCCCGTCTCCGATTCAGTAATGTAAAGTTTTTTTCGATCATGCCCACCATAAGC
>Ga0066368_10000377_pt1 | contig 11854 bp, 8 predicted proteins | sample Knorr_S7_td_NADW_FD_71215 | JGI IMG/M metagenome (GOLD analysis project Ga0066368, IMG submission 71215) | Marine microbial communities from Southern Atlantic Ocean transect - Knorr_S7_td_NADW_ad_2505m_LV_A | ecosystem: Environmental > Aquatic > Marine > Oceanic | place: Southern Atlantic ocean... | reverse complement strand
CATAGACAAACGTAGGGGCACGGCATGCCGTGCCCCTACGTTTGTCTATGGCTAAGTCCGAGCTAGAAACGGAGCATTCCCGTCAGCGCTTTTACACCGCCTCGGGGACCGACCACTGCCAGGCGCATCTTCTCGTCGTTCAAGAATTTTTCCGCCACCCTGGCGATATCAGCAGGAGTCACGGCGTCCAGGGATTCCACTACTTCCTGCGGGGTCCGGACGCTGTCTTGAAGCAGTTCTTGGGCGCCGAGCCAAGATGCAACGGCGCGGGTATCTTCCATACGGAGCAATAGCCCGCCTTTGGTATATTCCCGAGCTTTATTGAGTTCCTGTTCGCTGGGCGCTTGATGCATGCCCTGAAACTCTTTGACGATTGTCTTCACGGCGTCGTTGGTCTTGCTGGGTTCGACTCCGCAGTAGACGACTAGAGCGCCGGTGTCCCGGTAGTTGCTGCTGGAACTATGAACATCGTAAGCCAGTCCTTGTTCCTCCCGAAGATTCAAGAACAGGCGGCTGCTCATGCCGTCGCCCAAGATCGTGTTCATCAGGTTGAAGGCATACCGGTCCGGGTGAGTTAAGGACAGACCCGGCACGCCCAGGCACAGGTGGGTCTGGTCGCTGTGACGCCGCTCGACCTTCACCAAGGGGCCATCGACGTTATCGGTGGCCGGCTCCCAGTCCAAGGATTCAAGAGGCTTCCAATTTCGGGTGGTCTCGGCCAGCATGTCCACTACTTCTTCATGGGTCACGTTGCCGGCGACCGCCACTACGGTGTTGGCTGGGTTGTATTGTTGGTGCATGTATTCCCGGATGTCTTTCTGCTTGATCTCCGCCACGGTCTCCGGGGTTCCCCCGACGTCTCGGCCCATGGCTTGGTCCGGCCACATCGCCTCGTCGATAAGCAGGTCCACCCGGTAAGACGGCTGGTCGTAGGTCATCCGCAGCTCTTCCTGGATCACCTCACGCTCTTTCTCCACGTCTTCCGGGTCCAGGCGGGAGTGGAGCACCATGTCCATCAGGACGGCGAACGCCGTCTTGTAATGGAGCAGGGCGACCTTGCACCAGAAAACAGTCATCTCGCGGTCGGTGCTGGCGTTCATCACTCCGCCGACACCCTCGATGGCCTCGCTGACCGCGCGGGCGGTGGGCCAACTCTCGGTGCCCTTGAAGGGCAGGTGCTCGATGAAATGGGAAACGCCGGCCAGTTCGTCGGACTCATACCTAGAACCGGCCCCAACGCAGATCACCATGGAGACCGACTGGGTGTGGGCCATGGTTGATGTCAGAACGCGCAGTTTGTTATCCAGTACAGAACGTTGGTACATGTACTCCTCGAACCTTCCTTAGTGATCGATAGTTGTGGGGGTTACGACTTGAGCCAGTCCACGTCTCCGGACAGGTCCGCCGGATGCGGCCGGGAGGAGAAGTCTGCGTGGCGGCGGCGTGCCTCGCCGATGGTGGTGTCGTCGCCGTGCCCAGGGTAGACGGCCGTGTCATCGGACAGGGGCAGAAGCTTGGTGGTGATGCTATTCAGCAACTGTACGAACGCCTCGGGGCTGCGGGACTTGCCGGGGCCGCCGGGGAACAGCGTATCGCCGGAGAACAGGTGCTTGCCAACCAAGAAGCAGGAAGCGCCATCGGTGTGGCCGGGAGTGTTCAGGACGTGAAGTTCCTGGTTGCCGAACTTGATGACTTTGCCGTCGGTCAGGTCGATCTCCGGAGGACGGGGCAGGGCGTGGGCGTCGGCTGGGGAGATTCCCACCGGGGCGTCGACCTTGCCGGTGATCTCGCCGAACCCGGCCAGGTGGTCACCGTGGTTATGGGTGATCAATATCGCTTTGATATTCTCATCGGTGATCGCCCCCAGCAATTTTTCAGGCTCCCCTGGGGTGTCGATCAAGATGCATTCGTTGGTCTCGGGGCAGGTGATCAGGTAGCCGTTATTCATCATGGCGCTCATTCCGGCAACCTTGGTGATCTTCACTTCGCCGTCATAGTGCAGTGCCATATCGCATCTCCCGGTGGTCGTATTTGATATTCGTTGTTCCGCTGATTCTATCAGAGGCAGGCATCGGTATCGCCGAGCTAATCACCTACCGCCGCAACGGCCGGTTCCTTGGCTTTGGATTTACTCGGAGTTTTAGCAGTCTTCCGCACTGAAGCCTTGGTTTTGGCCGGTTTGGCGGCATTCTCTGACCGTTTCAGCACCCGCTTCAGATATTTGCCGGTGAACGACTTGGCATTGGCAGCCAGTTGCTCCGGGGTGCCGGTGGCGACGAGTTTTCCGCCCTTGTCGCCGGCGCCGGGACCCAAGTCGATGACCCAGTCAGAATTCTTGATGATGTCCAGGTTGTGTTCGATGAGTATGACCGTGTTGCCGGTGTCCACCAGCCGGTGCAGGACCCCAAGCAGAGCGGCGCAGTCCGAGAAAGAAAGGCCGGTGGTGGGCTCGTCCAACAGGTATAAGGTCTTCCCTGTGGCGCGTCGGGACAACTCGGTTGCCAGTTTGACCCGCTGGGCCTCGCCGCCGGACAACGTGGTGGCCGGCTGCCCGAGGCGGATGTAGCCAAGGCCCACGTCCCGCATGGTCTCCAACTTGGGCTTGATACGCGGGAAGTTAATGAAGAATTCCAACGCCTGGGCCACGGTCATGTCGAGGACTTCAGCGATGCTCTTACCCCTCAGGGTTACTTCCAGGGCCTCCCGGTTATAGCGCGCTCCCTGGCATATCTCGCATGGAACCGTTACATCGGGCAAGAACTGCATCTCGATCTGGTTGTAGCCTTCTCCCTGGCAGGCCTCGCAGCGGCCTCCCTTGACGTTGAAAGAGAACCGGCCCGGCGCGTAGCCCCGCACCTTGGCTTCGGGCAGGCTGGCGAACAGGTCTCTGATGGGGGTGAAGGCCCCTGTATAGGTCGCCGGGTTGCTCCTTGGCGTGCGGCCGATGGGCGATTGGTCGATGTTCACGACCTTGTCCACGCCTTCTATGCCCAACACCTCTTTGTGCTCACCGGGAACGTCTCGCCCCCTGTTGATCACCTGGTTCAGCTTCTTGTAGAGAATCTCGTAGACCAGACTGCTTTTACCCGAGCCTGAAACGCCGGTCACTGAGACTAAACAACCCAGAGGAAATTTCACGTCGATGTTCTTGAGGTTATTCTCTTTAGCCCCTTTGACTACGATCTCCTCGCCGTTTCCCTTGCGCCGTTTCTCGGGATATGGGACGACCTTCCGGCCGCTGAGATAGGCGCCGGTCAGGGAGTCTGGGTGTGCTTCAATCTCGGCAACCGTGCCCGTGGCGACAATGTGGCCGCCGTGTTCGCCGGCGCCGGGGCCTAGGTCGGCGATGAAGTCGGCGGCACGCATCATGGCTTCGTCGTGTTCGACAACCAGCACCGTGTTGCCCAGGTCCTTCAGCCGCAACAGGGTGTCGATCAGCCGGTGATCGTCGTGGGGATGGAGGCCCACGGTGGGTTCGTCACACACGTAGAGCACGCCGGTAAGTCCGGAACCGATCTGCGTGGCCAGACGCACCCTTTGGGCCTCGCCGCCGGAAAGAGTGCGCGCGGTGCGGTCCATGGTCACGTAGTCCAGCCCTATACCTATAAGGAACTTGACCCGCCCCTCGATCTCTTTCAAGACCTGGTTGGCGATGGTTTTCTCGCGGGTGGTCAGGATTTTTTTCTTGTGTGAGCCGGGGGCATCGGGGTCGATGTCCCTGATCCATTCGGCTGCCTGCCCGATATTCTTGGCGCAGACGTCCATTATCGACAGGCCGCAAACTTTCACCGCCAGGGCTTCCGGGCGAAGCCGTTTGCCGTCGCAGGACTGGCAGGGGCGGGCCGACATATAGCGCTCGATCTGGTGGCGCATGTAGTCGGACTCGGTCCGCTTGTAACGGCGCTCCAAGTTGGGGATCACGCCTTCGAATTTGGTGTCCCATTCGTAGCTCTGGCCGCGGTGGGTCTGGTGCCGGACGGTGACCTTCTTCTCGTCGTTCCCGTAGAGGATCATGTCCACGTGTTTCGGGTCCAGGTCCTTGACCGGGGTCTTCGAGGAGAACCCGTTGGCCTGGGCCACTGATTCCATCAGGCTGATGTACCAACTGCTGGAGGGTCCGCCGCGGGTCCAGGGCGCGATGGCCCCCTGGGACAGCGAAAGCTCTTTGTTGGAGATGATCAGTTCGGGGTCCAAAGAAAGCTTAAAGCCCAATCCGGTGCAATCGCTGCAGGCGCCGTGTGGGCTATTGAAGCTAAATGTGCGGGGTTCGATCTCAGGCAGGCTGGTGTTGCACTTGGTGCAGGCGAACTGCTCGGAGAAGACCAAGGTCTCACCGTCTTCCACGTGGGCTTCGACGACGCCACCGCCCTCGCGGAGGGCCGTCTCCACCGACTCAGCTACTCGCGTGATCTCGGTGTCAGGCCTAACGGTCAGGCGGTCAACGACCAGCTCGATGTAGTGCCATTTCTTGCGTTCCAAGTTCAGGTCGCCTATCTCGTCCAGCATGAGAATCTCGCCGTTGACCCTGACACGGACGAAGCCGGCGTAACGGGCAGCCTCGAATACGTCTCGGTGCTCGCCTTTCTTGCGGCGGATCTTGGGCGCCATCAGCGTGATTCGGCTACCTTCTTCCAGGCTCATGATGGCGTCAACGATCTGAGAGATGGTCTGCCGCTCCACGGGACGGCCGCATTTGGCGCAATGGGGCTGGCCCACTCTGGCGAACAGCAGACGCAGATAATCGTAGATCTCCGTTACCGTACCCACCGTGGACCGTGGGTTGTGGGAAACACCTTTCTGGTCGATGGAGATGGCCGGCGAGAGGCCTTCGATATAGTCGACGTCTGGCTTATCCATCCGGCCCAGAAACTGCCGGGCGTAGGCCGATAGGGACTCTACGTAGCGGCGTTGGCCCTCCGCGTAAATGGTGTCGAATGCCAGGGAACTCTTGCCGGAACCGGATACTCCGGTGATCACCACCAGCTTGTCGCGAGGGATGGTGATATCTATGTTCTTGAGGTTATGTTCGCGGGCGCCTTTGACGCGGATAAAATCCTGGGGCATACAGCTCCACCCTCACCCAATTATCGACCCATATTGTAACATCGTTATGACAAGCCAGAGCCTTCCGCTGGTCTGACTGGCGTGTTAAGATTCATGCAGATTTGCGCAATACTGCGCTAAAATGAGTATTTTTAGTAAACTAAGATATGAAGATGACACGCGATGATGGACCGAATTCTCTTGGCGACGCCGTTCTGCGACAGGTTCTGGAAACCATACCCGAAGACCCAGCGGTCGATTACTTGGAATTGCGCCGCAACACCGGTATGACTGAAGCTGACCTCGACAGGGTATTGGCGGACCTCGAGAACCTGGGTGTGATCAACAAAAAAAGGACGGCCCAACAGGTCCTCTATTGGAGGACAGGGACCGGACGAGATAAAGAGTGGTATTCCGTGGACGATGCGGCAAGATACCTGTCGGTGTCAAAGCGCACGGTGCAGCAACTGATCCGCGACGGCGAGATGGTTGCTTACCGGGTCGGCCGGGGAGGCCATCGACGGATCCGGCGTGCGGACCTGGACGGCCCGATGCACCGTGAGGACCACTCTGGTCTAGTGGAACTGGTTGGGGCGGAAGACCCGGTGCTGACAGAATTATGGGATAACGAGCAAGATGCTGCTTACGACCGATTATAGGCGGGGAGATATCGTCCTGGTGAATTTCGTCTTCTCCAAAGAAACCGGTAGCAAGCGCAGGCTGGTGTTGCTCCTTAGTTCGGAGCAATACATGGAAGGACGGCAAGAAGTCATCGTCTCGGCCATCACCAGTAATACGCGCCGCCTATTGGTAGGAGACCATCTGATGATTGATTGGGAAGCGGCTGGCCTTCTGTTCCCCTCGGTGACAACCGGCATCGTGCGGACCATCAAGCAAAGTATGATTGAACGGAAGATGGGGGAAGTCTCTCCAAGAGACCTCGCTGAGATAGAGTCCAACCTGACCCAGATAATGGAGTTAACCAGTTAAACAATGAGCCGTGACCTATTTGGCCCTTCCAAGGCGTTCATCGGTGTGGTCCATCTGCTGCCCTTGCCCGGCTCGCCCCGGTGGGGCGGCAGCATGCGCGCGGTGATCGACCGAGCCGAAGAGGAAGCCAACATCTTGGAGCAGGGTGGAGTCAACGGGATAATCGTGGAGAACTTCGGCGACGTTCCCTTCCGCACCGGACGCCTGGACCCCGAGACCATCTCCGGCATGACCGTGGCGGTGGAACGGGTGGAAGAGGTGGTGGACGTTCCGGTCGGCATCAACATGCTGCGGAACGACGCCCTGTCCGCGCTGGGCATCGCCGCCGTCACCGGCGCCAAGTTCATCCGGGTGAACGTCCACTACGGCGTGATGGCCGCTGAAGAAGGTCTGATCGAGGGCGAAGCGTTCCAGACCATGCGCCACCGGCAGGCTTTGAACGCCGATGTGAAGGTGTTGGCTGACGTTCTGGTGAAACACGCCGTGCCCTTGGGTCCCGTGGACCTGGGTTTGATCGCCCGTGAGACGGCCCAACGCGGTTTGGCCGATGGCCTGATCGTCTCCGGCGCGGCGACGGGCGAGGAAACGGCCGTTTCCGACGTCTCCGTGGTGCGCCGGACCATACCTGATGGGCTGGTGCTGGTGGGCAGCGGGGTGAACGAAAAGAACATCTGGCAGGTGATCGAGCACTCCGACGGCGCGATCATCGGCACCAGCCTGAAAGAGGACGGAATCGTCACCAACCGCGTGGACCCGGAGCGGGTGCGGAGAATGTCGGAGATCTTCCGGAGTTTGCCTTAGGTAGCAGTCGGCTTTCAGCACTCAGCGCTCAGCTTTTTTGGGAGTACTGGTCGCTATTCCAGTCTCCCCTGCATAGGTACCCTCTCCCGTTCGCGGGTGAGGGCTAGGGTGGGCGTGATGTTTCTCGGCCAACCACGTTTGGCCAGCGACCGGGAGGAGCACCCATCCTAACCTTCCCCCGTTGCGACGGGAGAAGGGATATTTGGTTGTAAGAGAGAATGGTTTGGCCCTCGTTAAACCCCCAGGTCTTTAGACACTTGGCCGAATACTTTGTCCATAGTGGTGACAATTTCATCGACCTCGCTGGAGGTTATGCAGAGGGGCGGGGCAACGTTCATGCGGTCGCCGCCACGAAGGAGCAGGCCGTTGTCGGCGAAGCCCTGGGTGATGCGGTTGGCCAGATCGGCTTCGGCGGGGAAGTACTCCTTGGTCTCGCGGTCGGCAACTAGCTCGAGTCCGCAGAACAGACCCAAGCCCCGGACATCTCCGATCATATGGTACTTCTCCTTCATCTCCTTCAGGCCGTCCAGCAGGTAGGCGCCCTGTTTGGCCGCGTTCTCGACCATGCCCTCGTTCTCCATGATCTCTATGTTTTTGAGCGCGGCGGCAGCGGCCACGGGGTGCCCACCGAAGGTGATGACGTGCTTGAACGACGCCTTCTGGCTGCCGATGAATGCGTCCGATATCTCGCCGCGGGTGATGCAACCACCCATTGGGATGTAGCCGCTGGTGATGCCCTTGGCCACCGTCATCATGTCCGGCACCACGCCCCAGTGCTCTGTGGCGAACATCTTGCCGGTGCGGCCGAAGCCGGTTATCACTTCGTCGGCGATCAGCAAGACGCCGTACTTGTCGCAGATCTCCCGGAGCCGGGGCCAGTAATTGTCGCCGGGAACGACGCAGCCCATGGGACTGGAGATCGGCTCCGCGAATACGGCGGCGACGGTCTCCGGGTCTTGGAATTTGATCATTACTTCGACGGCATTCACGCAGAGCTCAGCGCATTCCTCGGGCGTCTCGCCGCCGAACTCGCAGCGGTAGGGTAGCGGCTGTGGGACGTGGAAAACTCCTGGCATCAACGGTTCGTAGTCGAGCTTGGGGTAGAGATGGGAGCCGCCCAGAGCGAGCGCGCCCATGGTGGCGCCGTGATATGAACCCTTGCGGCTGATGAACTTGGTCCGGTTGGGTTCGCCCACCCGCTTGAAGTAGGCGCGGGATAGCTTCATAGCTGTCTCAACGGCTTCCGAACCACCGCTGGTGAAGAAAGAGCGGGTCATGTCTCCCGGCGCGATCTGAGATATCTTCTCAGCGAGCTTGATGGTGGGCTCGGTGGTGGTGCCCAAAGGCATGTAGGTCAGGTTCAGCATCTGCTCGTAGGCGGCATCGGCGATCTCTTTCCGGCCGTAGCCCACGTTCTTCAGCCACAGCCCCGACATACCGTCGATGGACGTGTTGCCCAAGGCGTCGGTGACGTGTACACCTTCGCCGCTGACGAATATTGCGGGCTCTCCCTTCTCGGCCATATCCGACGGTTCCCGCAGGTAGACCCAGAGGTGTTCCAGGGCGGACTCTTGCAGGCTTTTAACTTCTGAGGGCGTGTGGGTGGTCATGAGGGCTCCTTTCGAGTCCCGATTGAATCGGGACGATCAGCTTTGGACTGCGGGAATCACAACTTCGGCGATCATCTCCATGATAGGGCGGAGTTGGGTCTGGTCGCGGGTATTGGGCGAGACCACCAGGCGGGCCACGCCCATTTCTTGGTATCTCTGAGCTCGTTCTAGTATCTCTTCCGGGTCCTCGCCCAGGGAATACCGGGTGTGGTTGTCGGTGCTGCCGATGGCGGCGCTGACCGAGACCTCAATCTCGGATGGGTCGCGGCCCGCCGTTACGGCCTGCTCTTTCAAGTATTCCATGCCTTGGGCCAGAATATCCGGGGCCAGGGCGGTTGGATGCCAGACCGTGCCGGTCTGCGCGGCCCTTCTGATGGCGGCCTTGCTGGTGCCGCCGATGATTATAGGAATGTGGGGTTTCTGTACCGGCTTGGGCGTGAATTTCATGCCCGAAAAGCTGTGATACTTGCCTTGAAAGCTGGGGTCCTCTTTGGTCCACAGTTCTTTCATGATGGCGATGGTCTCATCGGTGATGGCGCCACGCTCGGCGAAGGGGCTGCCCATGGCCTCGAGTTCTTCCTCGATCACGCCGACGCCAACGCCCAGCATCACCCGGCCGCCGGAGAGTACATCCAGTGTGGCGGCCACTTTGGCCAGGCGGATGGGGTTGTGGTAGGGGAGGACCAGCACGCTGGTGCCCAAGCCGATGGTCGTGGTCTTGGCCGCCACGTAGGTCAGGACCGTCAGCGGTTCGTAGTACGGCTTGTCGCCGATGCGGTCATAGACATAGCTAACATTGAAGACGTGCTCGCTGGCCCAAACGGAGTCGAAACCCAACTCTTCGGCGCCGACCGCCAGGTCTATCACCCCTTGGATATCTTCCATGCCTTGGTTGTTGGACAGCGAGTAACCGATCTTCAATCGGGGCTCCTAAATGATTCAACTCGGCCATCAGTTTACATCCGCCATCGACCGTCCACAAATCTTATTACCAAACTCCGTCCACCTTGAAGCCAATTCCCGATTCCGATAAGCTGAGCACCGAAGGTCCCGATACAAATCAGGACTGAAAGCTGGTAGCTACGACTACGGAGAAACCACATGGCCACCACGGCGGCGAGACGGGTCCATGCATCGGAACGGGGCGACATCGAGAACGCGCTGAAACAGCGAGTCTCAGGTGAAGTGAAGTTCGACCCTTTCTCCCGTGTGCTCTACAGCACCGACGCCAGCATCTACCAGATGGAGCCGGTGGGCGTGGTGATCCCCCGGAACGTGGAAGACGTCCTGGCCGTGATCGAAGTAGCCAAGGAGAGCGGCGTGCCGGTGCTGCCCCGCGCCGGCGGGACCAGCCTGGCCGGGCAGACGGTGAACCACGCCATCGTCACCGATTTCAGCAAGTACCTGAACCAAATCATCGAGGTCAATCAGGAGGAGCAATGGGCCAGGGTCCAGCCGGGCATCGTGCTGGACGACCTGAACCGCCAACTGCTCCCTTATGGCCTGATGTACGCTCCAGACCCCACCACATCCAGCCGCGCCTGCGTTGGCGGCGGAGTCGGCAACAACTCATGCGGCGCCCACTCGGTGATCTACGGTAAGACCCTGGACCACATCAAAGAGGTCTCGGTGATCTTGTCCGACGGCACCCAGTCTCACTTTCAGGAGCTGGATTCCCGGGGATTGGAGGCCAAGCTCAGCGGCGCGGGGTTGGAGTCGGAGATCTACCGGGGAGTGCGCCGGCTGGCCCAGGAGAACGCCGCCGAGATAGAAGCTCGCTACCCAAATATCATGCGCCGAGTCAGCGGTTACAACCTGGATGAATTCCTGACCGATTCGCCATTCAACATGACGAAGATGGTGGTGGGTTCGGAAGGCACCCTCTGCGTGATCACGGAGATCAAGATCAACCTGGTGCCGCGGCCCATCATGACCGCCTTAGCGGTGGTCCACTTCGAAGATATCTTTGGGGCGAGCGACGCCGTCCAGCACATCCTGGAACACGATCCGTCGTCCATCGAGATCATGGACAAGAACGTGCTGGAGCGCTCACGGCAGTCCGCGGGGCTGGCCTCCAACATGGCCTTTATCGAAGGAAACCCCGGAGCGATATTGGTAGTGGAGTTCTACGGAGAATCGGATGCGGAACTCACCGACAAGACGGACAAGTTAAAGGAAGACATGGCCCGCCGCAGCCTTGGGTACGCCTGCGTGAATGTGCTGGACCGTGCGGCCCAAGCCAGCGTTTGGGCGGTGCGCAAGAACGGGCTGGGCCTGCTGATGAGCATGCACGGCGACGCCAAGCCGCTGCCCTTCGTGGAAGACACGGCGGTTGACCCCGACAAGATGGGCGAGTTCGTCCGAAGGTTCGATGAGGTCGTCCGGAACCACGATACCGAGGCCGCCTACTACGGTCATGCCAGCGTGGGCTGCCTGCACATCCGGCCAGTGGTCAGCCTGAAAAGCCGGGACGGCGTAAACAAGATGCTGTCCATCGCCGACGAGATCAGCGACCTGGTCAAGGAGTTCGGCGGTTCCCTCAGTGGCGAGCATGGCGACGGCATCGTCCGGGGCGTGTGGAACGAAAAGATGTTCGGCCCGGAGATCTACAAGCTCTTCCAGGAACTGAAAGGGACTTTCGACCCCGACGGCATCATGAACCCCAACAAGATCGTCGATTGCCCGCCCATGGATCAGAACCTGCGTTACGGCGGCGACTACCGGGCCCCGTCGCTCCCGACCAAGCTGGATTTTTCCATAGACACCGATTTCGCCGGTGCGGTGGAGATGTGTAACGGCATGGGCGCCTGCCGGCAGCACACCGGGACCATGTGCCCGTCGTATGTGGCCACCAGGGACGAAGAGCATTCCACGCGGGGCCGGGCCAACCTGCTGAGGGCCGCGCTGTCGGGCAAGCTGCCCGAAGGCACCATGACCAGCAGGCGCCTCTGGGAGGCCATGGACCTGTGTCTGGAGTGCAAGGGCTGCAAGTCCGAGTGCGAGTCCGGCGTGGACATGGCCAAGTTGAAGTACGAGTTCTTGGACCAGTACCACAAGGCCAACGGCATACCGCTGCGGAACCGGGTTTTCGGCCACATCAGCCGGCTCAGCGCTTGGGGCAGTAGGACCGCGCCCCTATCCAACCTGATGACGGGGAGCCCCATCGGCAAGCTGATGTCTCAGATGGTCCTGGGGATCCACCCAAAGCGGAAGCCGCCCAAATTTGTCCGGCAGACTTTTGCGAAGTGGTTCAAGGGGCACACGAGACGAAATTCCGATGTGTCCACCTCCACGACAGATGGAGGTACCACGACGACACTTGCCGGTAGGCATACCGTCGTTCTGTTGAACGATACTTATATGAATTACAACTACCCGGAGATCGGGAAAGCGGCGGTTGCATTGTTGGA
>Ga0066368_10000375_pt1 | contig 11858 bp, 9 predicted proteins | sample Knorr_S7_td_NADW_FD_71215 | JGI IMG/M metagenome (GOLD analysis project Ga0066368, IMG submission 71215) | Marine microbial communities from Southern Atlantic Ocean transect - Knorr_S7_td_NADW_ad_2505m_LV_A | ecosystem: Environmental > Aquatic > Marine > Oceanic | place: Southern Atlantic ocean... | reverse complement strand
GTGATTCGCGCTGTCACAGTTGCGTTGTTGACCTCGATATAGCTCGAGTCACCTACGTTCGTCACAAGCTGAACGTTTTCTCCTGGTTCTACCTGTTCCCGGTCTATTACTGCTTCTACGGCTTCTGGAACACCATCGACAAGCCACCTGATCATCTGTTGCCAGAAAATTTCATGACTCTGATCTTCGAGCGGGACATCGGCGTGCATTTGCCAGAGCCAAGAATCCTGTATGGTAAGGGCAATAGATTTGCCACGACCGTATCGTTGGAACGCGAGCACGATCTGTTCAAGAGCAAGCTGCTCCCCTGAACCAGACAAGAGTGTTGTAGCACCAGGACGGACCTGGGAGATTGGATTGACGGTGGTGACTGTGGGAAGCGAATCCCATCGTTCACGCACCTGGTCCTGCTCTACTCCGAGAAGCACCGCGGGATGTGTTAGTCCAGCGGGTGTTGGAGTCACCTCTACTTCCGCGAAGAATCCCTGAGGGTCATCTGCGGGGGAGGTAAGAACCACCGGCATCACTTCCTCCACCGAGGTACCCTGCCAACCTCCTTCTGCGAAAGCTCCATGACCGCCGAGTAATAATAATCCCCCACCTCTCTCGGAGACGAAGTCCGCGATCATTTGTAATTGGTCATGCGTGAAGAAAGATGCTTCAACACTCCCAAGGATTAGTGCCCGATAGCGGTACAGCTCTTCACGACTAGTGGGAAAACCGAACTCCAGCTCACTGCCATCGTCTACATCCAATCGCAGAAACTTGCTTTCCGCAGTCCGCTGCAGGACTACGAGCTGGATGTTTTCATCTTCCGCCACTGCACGCCTCATGAACTTTACTTCGAAGCGAGGTTCTCCTTCGAAATAGAGGACTTTTTCACGTTCTCCTCTAACCTCGACTTGCACCGAGCGAGCGTTGTTTCGATTCACCCGTTCCCCTGGTTGAGGGGGAATACGGAAGCTCACGCGTCGAGGACCTACTCCCTCCAACTCGAAATAAATTCTGGCTACAACCGGCTCTCCATCTGGCCCAAGCTCAACCGTTTCTTCTGCGATAATCTGAAGTTCGTCCTCAACGATCAGGGGAACTGTGCTGCCTTCGAATCCCGTCTGGGTAATTACCGCATCAACGGTCAACGAAGATCCTTCTAGCACAGCCCTTGGCATCTCGATCCGTCCGAGCTCGATATCGGGGGTGATGCTCTCTTCTCCAAGCCCGATTGTGAAAACCGGAACACCTGCGGCCTGCAGGGGCACCAACGATTCAGCTAAGGGTTGGTTGTCATTGTCAGCCCCATCTGTAATCATGACTAGTCCAGACAGCGGCACACCTGAAAGTTCTTCTCTCGCAACATCGAGCGCCCGAGCGAGATTCGTGTGTGTGCCCTCGTAGGCTAGTTCCGACGGACTGTCGATTCGGCCAGCGACATCAGAGAAACGAAAGAAGCGAAGGGCAAAACGATCTGAGAGTTGCCGGAGGAGTTCACTCTCATCGGAAGCGAACTCCTCATTAATGAAAGAGTTTCGTGACTCGCCGTTCTCATCCGCGAGCAACATGCTTTGTGAATCGTCTATTAGGATTCCAACAAAATTCTGTTGTGGGACCACAGTCGACAGGATCAGTGATGGTTGGAGAAGGCAAACGATGATGACTGCAAGTAGCAGAACCCGAAGTCCTGCCATCACGCCGCGGTCCGTGACCGTGCTTTTCCCTCGGGCAATCGTGTAGCTGGCGACAGTAGCTGCGCCTAGAAGCCCGGCAATAATAAGCCATAGGCGCACCGACATCGGTGCTCCAAATGTGAAATCACCCTGTTCGAAAAAGAGCGAGGGATATTTGAACAGGAACTCGAAGACGCGTTCCATCTGTTTCGCCTCAGTGACTCATCGCGTAGACGATCATGTTTGCTCCCATCTCGTACGCGTATGTCGAATATTCCAGAGGGTAGCGTGGATCCTCAGCCCACTCCCAAGCATCACCGAGATCAGTGTTGAAGTTGATGATGACGACAAGACGTCCAGCCTCATCATAGATGCCCTTAACATAGGGGACACAGCCATAGCATTCGGCCGGGTACATGGCGCGCCCAATGGCGGGTACCTGTTTCACTTCTTCAATGTCGTAGTAAGCCGAGTAGATGGGGTGATCAAGCGTGATGTCGACAATCGGGTGGTCAGGGTAAACTCGGCGGATATTGTACTCGAAGACATCCCATTCGCGCTGGCCCCAGAAGTCGTCCACGATCAAGAATCCCCCAGCATCCAGATAATTTCTGAGCCCCTCAACCTCCGGGTTGGTCATATCCATACCGCCGACTTCTACAGCGTAGACTATTGGAAAACGCCGGAGTGTTGGGTCGTCGAGCCTGATAGCGTTGTCCCAATCGTAAGCGTTAAGCCGGACTAGGCGCTTCAGTACGACCAAAAACTGCTGGTCACCCTTGGGATAGTCGGTTGCCCATGATTGCCCCCAGCCGCGGCGACCCCAGCCTGAATAAATGGCACGGGTCCAGTAGAAGGGATAACGACCAGGTATTTCATTTGGATCCATGCGAGGGCCACGAGGGTCCACAAACGAGGGGCGGCTCACCCTTGGCGGGGCTTGCTGGCTCATGAATTCCGCACCTGGTGGAGTAAGGTACGTAGTTTCTTCCACCGGAGCGGGTGTGCACCCTGTGTTGAGCATGGTGAAGAGTGCCAATGCCAATAGAGCGAGATGGAGAAGTGAGCGACTCATTAGTTGCTTTGTTTAAGTCCTCGAGAGCGGTAGGATCGCTGGCTAATCTTTATGTTGGGGGAAATTCTGGCTACTTCTCTGTCCTCGTGCGCTTTGCCCGAGCGCGTTGACGACGTTGTACGGACTTTTCCCCTCTGGGGCCGAACTCAGCTGCGGCTGAGTGTCTGTGCCTGAGCAGTGACGTAAGGCTCTCTACGCCCCAGCGCAAACGAGAGGGGGCATGGCAGGACGGCTTCGGTTTGCTATCAGCGTTCAAGATGCGGGTATTGTGCATGAGGAAGTAAGTCGGGAAAGTCGACGTATTGAGACGTAGGTTGAGTGATCTTCTCACGTCAAGAATCCTGATTCTTAAAGATTCAGAGACAATGTCTGTCGGATCTTGTGAGCGGATCAGAGATTATTATGATCGACATGCTTGGTTTCATGAAAAAACAGGAACTTCATCCATGAACATGAGAAATCTTTCAATCACCCTTCTTCTCTTAGTGACCATAGCATCACCAGGCGCTGCGCAAGATCTCACAGGTACCTGGGAGATCTCCACTCAGGGAGGTCGTGGTGGCCCCCAGACTATGACGTTAGTTGTGATTCAAGACGGCCAGGGTTTGACGGGTACCCTGACACGAACACTCCCCAGTCGTGGTGGTCGTGGTGGCGGAGCGATGGAGAATGATGTCGAAAACGGAATGGTAGAAGGCAAGAATTTTAGTTTCCAGGTGACGCTAAGTTTTGGGGGAAACTCATTTACCCAGAGTTTTTCAGGCGCGATCGACGGTGGTTCGATGGAAGGAACGATCGAGGGGGGTCGAGGTCAGGGCCGCCCCTTCAGCGGTGAACGGAAGAACTAAATTATTGACTCCGTTGCAGGTTATCGTTTCCGACTTCAACTTGCCGTGTGGGCCCCAAGGGGCCTGCTCTTTTGGTTCTCGTATTCCCAGAGGATGACCATGCGGTTCTCATCAGCCTTATTAGCACTTTTCATCTCGACTCCGCTTGTTGCTCAAGATGGCACACGAGAAATCACAGCGGATGACTACAGACGAGCAGAGCGTTTCCTCTCGCAAAACACCAGTGCCCTGGTCTTTGGTGCATCGGTGAGCCCACAATGGCTTGAGGATGGTCGATTTTGGTACAGATCGACGGGGCCTGGGGGGACGGAGTTCATGATTGTTGACCCTTCAGAGTTGACTCGCGAAAGGGCTTTTGATCACGAACGGATTGCCACCGTGCTCAACACAGTGTCGGGAGGGGCTTTTGAGTCTTCAAGATTACCTTTGGGCGGCCTGACACTTGAGGGTGGTGCACTTATGGCTACGGTCGGCCCGCCTGGCCGCTTCGGGTGCAACCTGACGGAATATTCTTGTGAATCTGTTTCAGGTACTGCTGGCCCTGCGGTTTCACGACTAGAGGTGATTTCTCCAGATGCTCGAAATGCAGCGTTCATCCGTGATCACAATCTTTGGGTTCGGGATCTCGGTACTGGAGATGAGTCGGCATTAACGACTAATGGAGCAGAAGATTTCGGGTACGGTACGAACAACGCTGGGTGGACACGTAGCGACCGTCCAATCTTGAAGTGGTCTCCGGATTCAAGGAAGATCGCAACGTTCCGGCATGACGCGCGTGGTGTGGGAATGATGTATCTCGTGAATACACAGGTGGGGCATCCGCAGCTTGAGGCATGGCGTTATCCGCTCCCTGAAGACTCAGTGATTTTTCGGATCACCAGAGTGGTTCTGGACCTCGATCGTCCGGCAGGCGACCGAGTAGTCAGTCTAGCGATGCCTCCAGATCAGCATCGGTCCACCTGCAGTGACCATATCGCCTGTGGGGGCACCTTTGGAGATGTCGAGTGGAGCGCAGATAGCGAGCATATCGTATTTGTTTCGAGTACCCGCGACCACAAAAGTGCTGCTGTCCGCATCGCCGATGCGTCCACGGGTGCTGTGACCGAGCTTTTCGAGGAGGTAGAAGAGACATTTTACGAGTCGAACGGTTGGGACTTTTTGTCCTCATCGAACGAAATCTTATGGTTCAGCCAAAGAGATGACTGGGGACATCTCTACTTATACGATGCTGGAACTGGAGCCCTCAAAAGACAGGTCACCCAGGGAACCTGGAATGTTCAACAGATCCTGGAGATCGATGAGCCCGCTCGCACTATCACTTTTCTTGGTAATGCGCGAGAGCCAGGAGACCCTTATTTCCAATACCTCTATAGGGTTGGACTCGATGGTGGCGATGTAGAGCTACTGACACCGGACAGTGCGAATCACAGTGTATCGCTTTCTCCGGATGGAAAATATGTGGTCGACACGTACTCAACACCGGTTGTTCCTCCGGTTACCGTCCTTCGTGATAGAGAAGACGGACGTCGTATTCTGGCTATTGAAGAAGCGGATATTTCCCGTCTTCAGGAATCAGGGTGGCAACCACCGATGCCGTTCAGTGTGAAAGCACGAAATGGAGAGACGGACCTCTACGGGTTGCTTTTCCGGCCGATGAATTTCGATTCGGATCGCTCATACCCGATCGTGAATTATCTGTATCCTGGACCACAGGGTGGGAGCGTGGGGAGCAGGAGTTTCCGTGCATCACACCGAGATCTACAAGCGATTGCCGAACTTGGTTTCGTCGTGGTTGAACTCGACGCGATGGGTACGCCTGGCCGCTCCAAGACATTTCACGAAACGTATTACGGGAACATGGGGGACAATGGGCTCCCTGATCAGATTGCTGGGATTCGCCAGCTGGCAGATCGCTATCCGTGGATGGATATCGACAAGGTTGGAATTTACGGCCACTCCGGAGGCGGCTTTGCTGCTGCTGATGGGATCATGCGTTATCCTGACTTCTATGATGTTGCAGTGTCACAGGCCGGTAACCACGATCAGCGAAACTACGAGGATGATTGGGGTGAAAAGTGGCAGGGACTCCTTGTCGAATATCCGGATGGGACGACCAATTATGACAATCAAGCCAACCAGTTGTTAGCGGAAAATCTCAAGGGTAAGCTCCTGATCGCACATGGTACGCTAGACTCTAACGTACCTCCGTCGAACACGATGCTTGTCGTGAATGCCCTAATCGCAGCGAACAAGGATTTTGATTTGGTCTTGATGCCGAACCGAAGGCATGGCTTCGGTAACGAACCATATATGATGCGAAGGCGTTGGGACTATTTCGTTCGCCACCTACTTGATGCCGAACCTCCTGCTGGCTATCAGATTGGCCAGTTAACGAGACCTATCGGCTAGGGTTCTCACTGTTCATAAATTGGAGCGCTGACTATGTCTCATCCGACACGGTCACGCTTTCCATTACGACATCCTCAAGTGGCCTGTCCGCGGGGTTGGCCGAGACCTGGCCGATCTCCATTACCACATCCAGCCCAGAGATGACCTTACCGAAGATCGCATGCTTGCCATCTAGCCACGGTGTTGCAGCCAATGTAATGAAGAACTGCGATCCACCCGTGTTTGGCCCAGCATTAGCCATCGAAAAGATGCCTTCTGTTGTATGACTCAACCCAGGTGCAAACTCATCTTGGATCGTATAGCCCGGACCTCCTGTTCCCGTTCCTGTTGGATCCCCCCCTTGGATCATGAATCCTTCGATCACTCGATGAAAGATGATTCCGTTGTAGTAGCCGTCACGAACCAGCTTCATGAAGTTGCCTGCGGTTTTGGGGGCAGCGTCCTCCAACATTTCAGCGGAGAAGGTGCCTAGTGTGGTCACGAATGTGATGGTTGGATTGGCCATGTGGTCTCTGGAGTTAGAATGGTGCTTACGGTAACCGCATGGTTTCTGAGCAGGAAGTGAACCCTCTGTTTGTTTACTACTCTCGACCAGGTGAAGAGATGGGTGATTGCGACGCGGTGGAGTATATCACTACAGTGAGTCTATGAGCATGACGACTAGAAATGTGGTTGCCTCGTATGTAGCGCTGGCGATAACGGTCTCGGTGACAGCCTGCATGCCACCCCTAAAGCTCACGCCGAGTGACGCCGGAAGAGTACTCTCCAGCCAGACCCTGCGAGCACCAGATCCTGGCCTCAGGGGGCCCTATGGGGTTTTGACGCTCTACTATGGAAATGGGACAGACAAGAATCGACTTGAATATAGGGATTCGGTTTCCCTTATCACCGATGTGGTGGATGCGTCAAAGCTTGTACATCTGGGTAGTTCGGCAGGTAGTCGAAATCGTTACTGGGGGTTCAGTCCGAAAGAGATGCCCCTCAACGCTCGGGTCTGGTATCCCGATGGAGATGGACCATTTCCCTTGGTCCTAGTTGTTCATGGAAACCATAACATGAAGGACTTCTCAGACCCCGGATATGATTATCTGGGCGAACTGCTAGCGAGCAGAGGATACATTCTGGCTAGTGTTGATGAGAACTTCATCAATGGTGGTATCCGAGGAGAAAATGATGCTCGCGGCTGGTTCTTACTCAAACATCTAGAGGCTTTTGAAGACTTCAATCAGGAAGCGGGCAACCCCTTCGAGGGCAAGGTCGATATGGATAATATTGCGCTTATCGGCCACTCACGAGGTGGAGAGGCTGTGGCCAACGCAGCCGCCTTCAACAGACTCACTTACTACCCAGATGATGCTTCACTCGAGTTCAGCTTCGACTATGGCATCAAAGGGATCATCTCCATCGCACCGGTCGACGGGCAGTACCTACCTACAGGCCGTAAAGTCGTAGTTGAGGATGTAAGCTACCTGACTTTTCATGGTTCTCACGATGGTGATGTTACCAGTTTCCATGGCTTAAGGATCTACGACCGCTTGAAGTTCAATGAGTCAGATCTCTTCAATTTCAAATCCGCGATCTACGTTTACCGTGCAAACCATGGGCAGTGGAACACGGTCTGGGGCTCTCATGATGGTGGTCCACGCAGCGGACGCTCACTAGACCTTCGTGGATTGATCGATGCGGAAGATCAAAGGCGGTTTTCAGAGATCTATGTCTCGGCGTTTCTTGACGTTGTGTTGAAAGGTGACAAGCAGTACTTACCGATCTTTCGTGACCATCGGGTGATAGGTGGCTGGCTGCCCTCGACGATGTACATCACACGTTTTGAAACCAGTGGCTTTCGGCCACTCGCTACGTTCGAAGAGGACATCGATATTACGGCTGGCACGGAGCCAGGAGTTTTGCTGAAAGGAGACTCCCTAGAAACTTGGAAAGAGGAGTTGCTTGGACTCCGTTCCAGTAATCGCAATAACACATCGGCGAGTCAGGAAAATCAGGCGGTTACTATCGGTTGGAATAACCGAATCTCAGGGTCTGACACTACTCGTCACGGTCCTCCTGCTAAGTACTCTGTGGAACTGCCGAGAGGGTTATCTGAACGTTGGCAGCTTAGTGAAGGCCACACACTCGATTTCATGTTGGGGCCCACAAACTCAGTACCAACTCCTCGAGGCGATCCAGACACAGCGTCATCGGATGAAGAGTCCGACGGCCGCGAAGAAGAAGGGGCTCGTGGCAGTAGCACAGGCGATGAAGCGGAGCCGGAGGTAGATCTCAGTGTAGAATTAGAGGATGCCATGGGTAGGGTTGCCAGGGTCACTCTCAGCGACTACGGCCCGATCCGTCGTCCTTTAGACACATGGATACTACGTAGAGCTGATCAAGAGCGCGCGCGCTTTGCTGATCACTGGGAACTCATACTTCAGACCTACTCTATCCCCCTCGGAGATTTCAAAGCTGAAAATCAGGGATTAGATCTTGGGCAGCTCATGAAGATTCGGTTCGTTTTTGACCGTGTCCATGCAGGGGAGGTCTCTATTGATCAGATAGGCTTCTCTGATCTTGATTCCGCGTTCCTTGGGGCTCGAGTTGAAAGAAACTATTGAGCTAGCTTCTATCGCCAACTCACGCCAAACCGGTGTGTTCGAAGCTCGCTTTGCTCCATGCCTTGGAAGGACCACTCAAGCACGAGGTTGTCACCCCAGTACGCAAAGCCGAAGGTGAACGGGCTGGCATCTTCGTAATACGGGGTCCGTTGCACGCCAGCTCTTGCGACAAATGTTCTTCCGCGTATCGGCCAGTAACTGATCTCAAGTCCAGCAGCCGGGATTGTTGCAGAATCCTCTTTGAACGTCCTGACTTGGGTTATGGCTGCGGTGATACCGTAGTCGAAAATGCCGAACTGCATTCCCGATGAGCTGACGCCGAGAGTGATTCGGTCGGCAACGTGATAATCTCCTAGGTATTCTCCTGCAAACAGTCTGTCCCCGTTGTTTTGATATGAAAGACTTGTGGTGAAACGCCCAAGATTTTTGGAAATCCCGGCGTCAAACCACACGGCACCGTCGCGTGTGCGAGCATCGCTGGCGACGAACTTGTTAAGTGCTACACGCTCTTCAATCAATTTAATTGCTAAGCCCAAGTTGATTCCCTTGATTTCACGTGCATAGCCGATGGTAGCCACTCTTTCTGAAACTGGGAGTGAGCCAGCATCAAAGAGGTGGGTCTGTCCGCTGGGTGCGGTGGTCCAAGCGCTGGGTGCGGTGTAGCCGCCTGGGCCATGTGCTCCATATTGAAGTACCTGAAGGCCGATACCGATGGCCCCCCCAAACCACTGCCTTGCTGCTACCGCAGTTGATGTCCAGCCCGCTGTTCCCCATTGCTGTATATCCAGGCCGAAGCTCTGAACTCCCACTAGGAGAGCTGGGTTGTAGAACAGAACGTCAGCTTGAGGAGAGTTCGTCATGTATGCTCCACCAAGAGCCATGGCTCTTGTTGAAGCCGGTAGCTCCAGAACACGCGGTAGCGTGTGGTAAGTTTGTGCAGACAGTTTTGTGGAGCAGATGACCGCAAGAGCGCTGACAAGTACCGCTATCCGAATCATGATCAACCAGTTCGGGTTGTGGAAACGATGCTGGAAGCTCTAACCCGATAGGGAATACCGGCAATAGTCTGGACACCTAAGAGCGAATGGTGTCTGGTGAATGTCAGCCAGATTCTGATGCTGCTTCAGGTTAGTATTACCGGATATTGTTAGGTGCGCGTGCAAGATTTTCTTGCTCTTAGTCACTCTGGCTATGATCGATGATTAGTGTCCGGTGACAAGACGAGCAGGTAAGTAGAGTCCGATCCCGCACGTAGGCAACATCCGAACGCGGTGATATATGGAGGTGGTCCAAGAGAATATCACAGTCCGGACATTTTGGCGTTGTCTGCCTGCCAAAGGCGTTTACTAGATCTTGTCTCTGTTGGGCTGTATACCCTTTTGGTGTGGCCATTTTCTTAGGTGGGCAAATAGGGGATACGTAAGTTTTGCTTGTCCCCTAAAGATATGACGTAGTCGTGTCCATGCCGAATGTCTTTAGTAACCCTGTATACAGTAGGTCAAATCATACATAGTACTATCACTCGTAGCACACGCTAATTTAGACTCCAGACTGATATTTGCGCGACACTAGTTTGGTTTATCCGGTCAGATACCAAGATCAAACCAGCCAGGAAGTGAGGAATCATGCGGTCTTTAGGCTGTTTTTTACCTTGACGCTCTCACGAGTGTGCCTTACAGTTATCTAACTGTGACCTGCAAGGCTCGGAAACACTCGATTTCATGCGGCTTTTCGAGTGATCCAAAGCTCGATGGGAGAGAGTTCTCCAGTCCTGCAAGAATGGCGGCTTTGGCCGCGACAACTTACCCATCTAAGTGACAGGAGCAGCCAGATGAACAAGTCCGACTTAGTGGACGCCCTCGCGAGTGCAACCGGCATGACCAAGGCTGATGCATCGCGTTGCGTGGAGGCACTCTTTGGCCCAAGTAGCGGGATCATCTCCTCTGCGCTCAGAGGAGACCGCAGGGTCCAAATCACCGGCTTTGGTACGTTTGAAGCCAAACATCGTAAGGCCCGGATGGGCCGGAACCCTCGGACTGGCCAGTCGATTTATATCGCGGCCACCAAGACGCCGGGATTCCGGGCAGGGAAGGGTTTGAAGGACTCAGTCAAAGGGCTGTAACGCCCCCGAAGTTGAGTGCTGGGTGCCTGACCGGAGCCGCAGCGGTTGGGCGTGACCCGAAAAAGAGAGGCCGTGTCACTTTCGAGGTGACGCGGCCTCTTCGTATTTCACCTCAGTCAACTATTCCTCGACCTATTTAGACGATGACCGCCGCCGCCTCGTTGCGGTCTGTCAAAATCCGCGCGCACTGCACGCCCGCAGATAGTTCTTCCATTAAGTGCTGCGATGACATCTTGCGCTACTGAATCATGAACTTCTACGAGTGTATAGTTTTCCTTGATCTCGATACGCCCGACCGTGTCTCCCGATACGTTCGCTTCTCCTGTGATCGTACCCAAGAGATCACCAGGCTGCAGCCCATCTCGTGTGCCAATTCCGACAAAGAGTTTGGCCCATGCTGGTACATTGGTCGGAGTGTTTGCAGGGGCCACCTCGGTCGTTACTGAGCGTTTACTCAAGAGAGCAAGCGCTGCAGCCACTTCAGCCGAGTCATATTCTTCGAACAGAGATTCGAGGGCGAATAAGTACGGTGCAATGTCCTCCTTCTCTATCACCTCTCGAATTGAATCATGCAGCGCGGCGATGGGACCAGCACTCTTTCTAATTTCGGGCGGAAATGGAACAACTTCATAGCCTGCTTGTCGGGCGGTTGCACGGAGGTGTGGTATCTCTCGGGGCAGAACCACTACGAAACCCTGATCCGAAGCACCGTGGCGGCGATCAAGATCATCCACGTCTGCTGGTACGTCGCAGCTAATGATAGGTATGTGCTTGTGGTCACCGATGGCGCTCCGTACTTCGAGTGGATTGACACCAAGCCATACGGGAACTTTCGTATCACCGGGGGCACCGGCGAGGTAGCCGTGGAGTGTCAAATAGTCCCCGACATCGGCCGCACGGTCGTCATTGCGGCAGTAGAGCAGCACATGTGGTGTTCCGGTGGCTAAGATATTCTCTACGACCTTGAGGGCCTCGTGTTCAAGTGGCTCGGTTGTGATCCGGAACTGCAGTGTACCACGCCTGGGCCCATCAGCTACCGATGTATCCGCGGAGGGCAAACTGATCGCGCGCCTTAAGTGCCGTTTGCAGAAGTCTGCAACAGCACTCGTAACAGGCAGAGAAGTGACGATT
>Ga0066368_10000369_pt1 | contig 11946 bp, 7 predicted proteins | sample Knorr_S7_td_NADW_FD_71215 | JGI IMG/M metagenome (GOLD analysis project Ga0066368, IMG submission 71215) | Marine microbial communities from Southern Atlantic Ocean transect - Knorr_S7_td_NADW_ad_2505m_LV_A | ecosystem: Environmental > Aquatic > Marine > Oceanic | place: Southern Atlantic ocean... | reverse complement strand
TTTAAAGTTTGCTAGATGTTTTTTGCAAAAATTAATTATTTCTGTTTGGCTAGATTTTTTACCTACTTTAAGTTCTATAAAAGCACAGGGAACTTCCCCCCATTTTTTGTCAGGCCTAGCTACTACTGCTGCGGCAAGTATTTTAGGATTTTTGTACAAAGTTTCTTCTATTTCGATGGAAGAAATGTTTTCGCCTCCAGATATAATTATGTCTTTTGACCTATCTTTAAGCTCTATGTAGGAATCCGGGTGCATTACGCCTAAGTCACCTGTATGAAACCAACCTCCTAGAAATGATTCTTTCGTAGTTTTTTTATTTTTTAAATATCCTTTCATTACCATGTTTCCTCTTAACATGACTTCACCTATTGTCTTCCCATCACTGGGAACAGGAAACATGCTTTCGGGATTGATAACTGAAATTTCTGCTAACGCAGGATACTGCACTCCCTGTCTTGCTTTTTTTTTGGCTCTTAAGTCTCTTGAAAGTTTGTTCCATTCTTCTTTCCACTCACAGATAACGGCAGGTCCATAAACTTCTGTAAGACCATACACGTGAGTTACCTCAAATCCTTTTTCTTCTATTGCTGCCAGAATTTCTGGGGGAGGTGAGGATGCTGCTGTCATAATTCTAACTTTACTTTTTGGTTTTATTATTTCGGCTTTTTTTGCGTTTATTAACATAGAAAGGACTATAGGAGCTCCACAAAAATGAGTAACATTATGTTTTTTTATTAAACTATAAATGTTTTTTGCTTCTACTTTTCTTAAACAAATATGTGTTCCCGCCATTGCTGTAATAGTCCAAGGAAAGCACCAGCCATTACAATGGAACATAGGTAAAGTCCATAGGTAAGTAGGATGTTTTTTCATTTCCCACACCATTTGATTGCTTGTTGCAGTGAGCCAAGCCCCCCTATGGTGATAAACTACTCCTTTAGGATCTCCGGTAGTGCCAGATGTATAATTTAAAGAACAGGCTTGCCATTCATTTTCAGGCCAAATAATTTTACTATTAATATCTCCTTCCTTTATTATTTCATCCAGAATTGCTTCATTATTTTTAGGATTAGATTTTATAAATTCATCATCTGGACAATTAATCAAAAGTGGTCTTTTTTGTGGTGAGATATTTTTTAAAGATTCTCTAATAACTCCTGAGAACTCAGGATCTACTAAAACTGCTTTGGCTTCCCCATGCTTTAAAATAAATTCTATTGATTTAGCGTCTAATCTAGTATTGATTGTATTTAAAATTGCACCTGCCATAGGTATAGCAAAGTGACATTCTAGCATTGCTGGAACATTTGGTAATAAGGCTGCAACAGTATCACCTGTAGAAATGCCATTTTTTCGTAACCCACTTGCAATTAAAGTACATTTTTCTAAGAGTTGTTTATAAGTGTTCTTCTTCTTTCCATGGATCCAAGCAATCTTATCAGGCCAAATATTTGCCGTTCTTGTGAGAAATGAAATAGGAGATAAGGGAAAGTAATTAGCTTGGTTCGGTTGCAAATCTTTTTCCATTATATTTTTATTAGTAATCATCTCTATTAATACCCTTGTTCTTTTTCTTATTTTAGTTATCTTTAAGTTCCTAATTTAATTATGTATAAAACTATTAAATTAAAGTAAAACTATAATGTAGATAATAGTGTTTTTGGGAGGAAATACTTTGTCAAGAAATCTAGAACTTTTAGATACATTTTCCAAAATATTGAGAGATAACGCTGCTGTTTTTGCAAACAAGGCGGCTATTAGAGAAAAAGAGTACGGGATTTGGCAAACCTTGTCCTGGAATGATTTTTATAATAATGCTCAAATTCTAGCATATGGCTTTAAAAAGAATGGAGTTAAAAGAGGAGATAAAGTTGCCATAGTGGGGGATAATCGTCCAAAATTATACTTAACGATAGCGGCCTCTCAGTTACTTGGTGCTATTCCAGTTCCCTGTTATCAAGATTCAGCAGCTGACGAAATTTTATATATATTAGATCACGCAGAGATAAAGATAGTTGTTGTAGAAAACCAAGAGCAAGTAGATAAAGTTTTAGAAGTTATCGATCGTTTACCTAAATTAAATCTTATTATGTATGATGATTCTAGAGGACTTGAAAATTATGATAACAAAAGTATCTTACCACTTAGCAATATTTTAGATTCAAAAGACAAGGTCAGCTCTTCCTGGGTTGACGAAGAAATTAATAAAACATCTAAAAATGATATAGCTATTATGCTCTATACTTCAGGTACCACAGGAAGGCCAAAAGGGGTTTTATTGTCTTATAATAATTTGATCTCCGTCGCGGGCAAGGCTTGTGAGATAGAAAAATTTTCGGTAGATGATGAAGTTGTAGCATATCTACCTATGGCTTGGGTAGGAGATAATATATTTTGTGTAGCACAGTCTTATATTGCAGGTTTCTGCGTAAATTGCCCGGAAAGTAGAGATACTTTAGCTATAGATTTGCGAGAGATTGGTCCTACTTATTATTTTGCCCCTCCTATGGTGTGGGAGGCTATGCTTACTCAATTAATGGTAAGAATGCAGGATGCAGCTAGAGTTAAACTTTGGTTTTTTAATTACTTTATGAAAGTTGCTAAAAATTGGGGCAATGCTATTCTGGATAAAAAAGAAGTACCTATCTGGGGTCGCTTGCTCTATGGCCTAGGTTATATTTTTGTATATGGACCTTTAAAAAATAATTTAGGATTAACCAGAGTAAGAATCGCTTATACGGCCGGAGAGGCAATGGGTCCTGATACATTTCTTTTTTACAGGTCCTTAGGTATTAATCTTAAATCATTATATGGGCAAACAGAAGCCTCAGTTTTTGTTACGTTACAAAATGACGGAGATGTTGACCCTGAAACTGTTGGACCTGCGTTTCCGGGGGTAGATATAAAAATTTCTGATGGAGAAGTTTTATATAAAAGTTCTGGTGTTTTCAAGGGGTACTATAAAAATGATAAAGCCACTAAAGACACTGTAGATTCAAAGGGCTGGGTTAGTACTGGTGATGCAGGTGTTATAGATAGCAAAGGGCATCTGAAGATTATTGATAGAGCTAAAGATGTTGGTAAGCTGACTTCTGGAAAGATATTTTCCCCTAAATATATAGAAAATAAGTTGAAATTTCATGGTATTATTAAAGAAGCTGTTGCTTTTGGAGACAACAAAGATTTTGTTACCTGCTTTATTAATATAGATTTACAGGCAGTAGGAAGCTGGGCAGAAAGAAACAATGTGGCCTATTCTGGCTATATAGATTTGGCCGGTCAAGATGAGGTATATGATTTGGTCGAAAAAGCTATTTATGAGGTTAATAGAGATTTGTCAAAAGATGGGGCGCTATCTGCTTCTCAGATTAAAAGATTTCTTATTCTACATAAGGAACTTGATGCAGATGATGGAGAGCTAACTAGAACGAATAAAGTGAGAAGAGGAACTATTTCTGAGAGATACGGAGAATTGGTTGACGCTATGTATAACAAGTCTAAAACTTGTCATATAACGACAGAAGTAGTTTTTGAAGATGGGAAAAAGGGAGATATAAGTGCTGATATTAACATTAGAGATTTGGAAGTACATTTTTCCAAGGAGAAAGCAGCATGATCAAATCGCAAGCTACGGAAAAGATAAATCAAAAAAAACATCAGGTGATGCGTATACAAAATGTGAGTCTATCATTTGGTGGATTAAAAGCATTAATCGATGTGAGTCTTGAAATTTATCAAAAAGAAATTTTAGCAATTATTGGCCCTAATGGAGCTGGAAAATCATGTATGCTGAATATTATATCAGGAATTTATACTCCAGAGGAGGGAACGGTAATATGGAAGGGGAAAAAGAGAGAAAAAGTTGCTCCACATAATATAGCTAAAATGGGCATAGCCAGAACTTTTCAAAATATTGCGCTTTTTACTGGTATGACAGTTCTGGACAATATTTTAACAGGAAGAAATCTTTTAATGAAAAGAGGATTATTTTATGAGGCAATGTTTTTAGGTTGGGCAAGAGATCAGGAAATACAACACAGAAAAAAGGTGGAGAAAATTATTGATTTTTTAGAGATTCAAGCTGTCCGAAAGGTACCGGTTTCTAGATTGCCTTATGGAATCCAAAAAAGAGTAGAATTAGGTAGGGCCTTGGCGGCAGAACCAGAATTGCTATTGTTGGATGAGCCAATGGCAGGCATGAATGTTGAAGAAAAAGAAGATATGTGTCGATTTGTTTTAGATGTTAACGAACAATTTGGAACAACTATAATTTTAATAGAGCATGATATGGGAGTAGTTATGGATATTTCCGACAGAGTTGCTGTCTTAGATTATGGTCGCAAAATAGCCGATGGCCTACCTAAAGATGTTAGGACAGATAAAAAAGTTATCGATGCTTATTTAGGAGTTGGATAATGGATTTTTGGTTTTTTCTAGAAGTATTGATTGGAGGTCTTTTATCAGGAGTTATGTACTCTCTGGTTGCCTTAGGATTTGTTTTAATTTTCAAGGCATCAGGGGTATTTAATTTTGCTCAAGGTGCAATGGTGCTCTTTGCTGCACTAACATTTGTTCGTCTCGTAGAATATGGAGTACCGATGATAGGGGCAGCAGTCTTAACCATGATAGTAATGGTAATATTGGCTATTGTAGTAGAGAGGCTAGTTTTGAGACCACTTGTAAATCAGGACTTGATCATTCTTTTTATGGCTACAATTGGCTTAAATTATTTTATCGAAGGGATGGCACAAACAGTTTGGGATTCAAATGTGCATGTATTGGATCTTGGAATCGACGAATATGCAGCTTTTGAAGTAGGACAAGCATTCATTAATAAATTTGATGTAATGGCTGCTGGTGTGGCAGGAGCTTTAGTTTTAGTTTTATCGCTATTTTTTCACTATACGGCTATAGGGAGAGCTTTAAGAGCTGTTGCAGATGATCACCAAGGGGCATTATCAGTAGGGATACCGCTAAGACATATATGGATTTATGTTTGGTCGACAGCTGGATTGGTTGCTTTAGTTGCAGGTCTGGTTTGGGGATCTAAACTAGGAGTTCAATTTGCATTATCAACGGTTGCACTTAAGGCGATTCCCGTTCTTATAATAGGAGGTTTTACTTCAATTCCTGGAGCCATCATTGGCGGGTTGATAGTGGGAAGTGGTGAAAAATTAGCAGAAGTTTATTTAGGTCCTTTTGTGGGAGGGGCAATAGAAAATTGGTTCCCTTATATGTTAGCTATGGTGGTTTTAATGATAAGGCCTCAGGGTATTTTTGGAGAAAAAATAATAGAGCGTGTTTAGAATTTTAGGAGATATTTTATGATTTATAGAGAAGCAGGACAATTCAAAACATCGTATAATTCTGACCAAGCTATTTTACCTATATTTCAAGATAGGGTGGCTATGGTATTGATGCTATTATTTGCATTTGTAGTTATACCTATAGTCGCGAATGATTATTGGTTAGGGTCCATTCTAGTCCCGTTTCTCGTCTTATCTTTGGCTGCTCTAGGGTTAAATGTTTTAACAGGATACGCTGGTCAAATCTCTCTGGGGACAGCTGGTTTTATGGCCGTAGGAGCATTTGCAGCATTTAATTTGCAAATTAGGATTCCAGAAGTACCTTTCTTGCTCGCCTTTGTTTGGGGAGGCCTATGGGCTGCACTTGTTGGTATAATTTTTGGACTTCCTTCATTACGAATCAAAGGATTTTATCTAGCAGTGGCTACATTGGCAGCACAGTTTTTCATAGAGTGGCTTTTTACACATTTTGATTGGTTTACCAACTACTCTACTTCAGGGGTTATTACAGCTCCGCCTATGAAAATGTTAGGTATAGCCTTTAACAATCCTTTGAATAAATATTTATTAGTATTAAGCATTGTTGTGCTACTTGCTTTTGCAGTCAGGAACTTAGTAAGATCTGAGGTAGGTAGAGCTTGGATGGCCGTCCGTGATATGGATATTGCAGCAGCGGCGATAGGTATCAATTTAATGAAAACTAAATTAATAGCTTTTGGTGTTTCTTCATTTATATGTGGAGTTGCTGGAGCACTTTGGGCTTATGTTGTTCTTGGAACTGTGGAGCCTCAAGCCTTTGATATTTCTAGATCTTTTGAGATCTTATTTATGGTAGTAATAGGAGGTCTTGGTTCTGTCGCAGGTGCATTTTTGGGGGCAGCGTTTATTGTTTTATTACCGATTCTTTTGAATAATCTTGGAAGTTTATTTACTGGGGGGCAAGTTTCGACGGGGACCATATCTCATATAGAGTACATGGTCTTTGGCACATTTATTATATTTTTTCTTATAGTAGAACCCAATGGATTGGCTCGTTTATGGCAAATAGGAAAAGAAAAGCTTAGGTTATGGCCTTTTCCATATTAATATACTAAAATTAGTTAATAATAAAACATAAGGGAGGAAAATTATGAGATTGATTGACTTATTAACCAAGGTTGTATTTGTGTTCATGACTTTTACTTTTGCATTGGCATTAGCAGGAGAACATTTTGTGCCAGTTACGGTCTACAGAACAGGGCCCTATGCAGTAACGGGTGCGCCAGCCGCTAATGGGATAGTTGATTATCTGAAAATGATTAATGCCAGAGACGGCGGTATTGGTGGCATTAAAATAGCTTACGAAGAGTGTGAAACAGCCTATAAACCAGATCGTTTTATTGAATGTTATGAACGTTTAAAAAACAAAGGAGAAGCAGGTGCGACGCTATTTCATCCTTTTGGTACTGGCTTGACTTATTCTGTAATTGACAGGGTACCTGATGACAAAGTGCCTCTTATAACTATGGGGTATGGACGTACAGACGCTACTGATGGAAGAGTTTTTCCCTGGGTATTTCCTTTAATGGTAAATTACTGGTCTTTATCTACAGCAAAAATTAAATTTATAGGAAGCCTTGAAGGTGGTATGGATAATCTAAAAGGACTAAAAATTGCTAACATATACCACGATTCAGCTTACGGAAGAGAAACTGGTCCAGTATTAAAGAAACAATCTGAGTTGTACGGGTTTGAACTTGCGCAGTTTCCAGTTGCTCACCCTGGTATAGATCAAAAAGCAACTTGGCTTAACATTCGTCGTTATAAACCGGATTATATTATTTTACGTGGATGGGGCGTGATGAATTCAACTGCTCTAAAGGAAGCAGCCAGAACTCGCTTTCCAGCTGATAAAATTATAGGTGTAACCTGGAGTTGTTCTGAGCAGGATACAATGCCTGCAGGTAAGGCAGCAACAGGGTATAGATGCTCTCGTATGACCGGCGCTGGTTCCGATTATCCTGTGTTTAAAGATATAGTAAAATATGTACATGATAAAGGAAATGGGACGGGACCAATAGAAGAGATGACCACGAATCTTTATAAGATTGGTGTCCTTACTAGCATTCTAACTGTGGAATCTATACGAACAGCTATGCAAAAGTACGGGAATAAACCAATGTCTGGTGAAGAAGTAAGATGGGGAATAGAGAACCTTAATATTGATGAAGCTAGAATAGCAGCTTTAGGTGCGACAGGATTTATTTCTCCTCTAAAAGTAAGCTGTGAAGATCATGAAGGACAGGGTAAAGTAAAGTTTGCTAGGTGGAATGGTACAGAATTTGAGTCCGCTTCTGATTGGATAGAGACGGATCAAAGTATAGTGAGACCTATGATTGAAGCTTCTGCCGCAGCATATGCTGCAGATAATGGAATAAGTATAGGGTGTAATTAATATTAGCATCGAACAAAGTTGAATTTTGTTCTTTGATTAAAACATGGCAGCTCAAATATGACTAATGAACAAACTATGATGCTACAGTTAAATAATGTAGAAGTTATATATGCTCATGTTATTCTTGTTTTAAAGGGAGTTTCACTTGATGTACCCGAGGGAGCTATTGTAGCTCTCTTGGGTGCTAATGGAGCTGGCAAGTCTACTACTTTAAAGGCAGTTTCCAATTTATTAAGAGCAGAAAGAGGAGAGGTTACTAAGGGCTCAATTGAGTATCAAGGAGAGAGAGTTGATAAGCTGACTTGTAATGATTTAGTAAAAAAAGGTGTGATACAAGTGATGGAAGGTAGACATTGTTTCGAACATCTTTCTGTAGAAGAGAACTTATTGACTGGAGCATATACAAGAAAAGCTAGTAATAGGGAAATATCCAATCAATTAGAAAAAACATACCATTATTTTCCAAGACTATTAGATATAAGGCGTACTGCCGCTGGTTATATATCTGGCGGAGAACAACAAATGGTTGCACTAGGGAGAGCTTTGATGGCTAATCCAAAAATGATTTTGCTTGATGAACCATCAATGGGCCTTGCACCTCAGTTAGTAGAAGAAATATTTGGGATAGTCAAGGAACTAAATCAAAAGGAAAAGGTTAGTTTTCTTCTTGCCGAACAAAATACTACAGTAGCTTTAAAAGTTGCTAATTTTGGATATATTTTAGAAAATGGAAGAGTAGTTATGGAAGGAAGTGCTTCTGAACTTTCTAGTAACGAAGATGTAAAAGAATTTTATCTAGGGTTAGGAGAAAAAGGCAGAAAAAGCTATAAAGACACTAAAAATTACAGAAGAAGAAAACGTTGGCTTACCTGAACCTCTTATAATGTTATCAATGATTATTATTTATAAATCTGTAAATTATGAAAGGATTTAAGTTTAAAATGAGCATTGTTAACATAAGATTTTTTTCTTATATCTTTTTGTTTTTTTTTATTTTAGTTGGTTATTTTAGTTATTCTCTTGCAGATGAACCTCTTTTGCTTAAGCAAAACGAGGATGAATTTGAAGATCATGTTGGCAATAAATTTGAAGCGGAAATGAAAAGTCGTAATGACTCGGTTTCAGCTGCTATGGAAGGTTGGCTTCTTCCCCAATATTTAATATCCAAAAGAAAAGAAGAGATTATAAAATATGTGGTTCCTAAAGGAGCTGCCATAGGTAAAATAATTTATAAAAAAAATAATGGCCCGCCATCAGCAGCTCTTCTGAAAGACAATCAAGTTATAGGATATATATTTGAAACATATGACTGGGTTCAAGGAACAGGATATTCTAGAAAGCCTTATCACATTATTACTTCAATAGATTTAAAAGGACAAATAATAGGCGTACGCCTGATGTGGCATACTGAGCCTATAGCTATTTTAGGAAGAACTGATGATGATCTTCATGATTTCCTTGTTCAATATCCAGGCAAAAAAATAAATAAAGGAATAAGTTTAGTTTTAGAGATGTCAGGTTCGGTACTCAACAAAAATAAAGTTGCGATGCGAAGTACTGCAGGTGACACATCTAATCTACAACCAGTTGATGGGATATCTAGGACAACTACAACTTCAATTTTATTAAACGATTCAGTAATGAGAGCATCTCGAAAAGTTGCAAGATTTAGGAATATAAATTTATCTTCGCAAGATCTGGGAATAATTTTAAATATAGAAAAATTTTCAGAGCAAAGTTGGCCAGAACTCATAAGTAGTGGCTCAGTAGTAAAACTAAAAATTTCCAATGGAGATATAATGGAAAAATTTAATTTACTTGAAAATATAAAAGCTCCAAGAAAAGCCAGACTAAGTAAGGAGAAAGATACTTGGACGACAATATATATTGCAGCTGTGACTCCTGCAGGTATTGGTGCAAATATTCTAGGGAGGAGATGGTATGACCAATATGTAATAACAGGTAGAAATGTGGATGATTTAGTTTTTTGGGTTGGATTTGAAGGGCCTGCATCATTTTATGATAAAGCTGTTAAATTAGATAAAAACATTGCTTTCAAGACTTTAAAAATAAAGCAAAATGGTAAGATTTACGATCTTACACCCGGTATGTATAAGCCATTGCCTTTTCATCATGCAAAAAAAGGTGCCCCTGATATGGAAGAGCAAGGATTATTCTATTTTACTAAACAAAATTCTCCTAACCCTACGAAAAATATTGAACTAGAATACTTGGTAAAAGGTGATATAGGGGAAAAAGAAGTAAAACCTGATCAAACTAATTCAGTGGTATTTTCAATGAATTATATAGTTCCAGAAAATTTTATAAATAAGGATGCTGTAGTAAATAAGGAGTTTGAAAAGGATACTGGATTTAATTGGCAAGCCACTTGGAGAGATAAATATGTGTTAGTTACTTTATCTTTCATAACTGTGTTACTTGCTATTCTATTCCTAGTATTCAAAGATTTTATATCAAAAAGACGAATTTTACATAAGTTTATAAGAATGGGATTTTTGACATGGATATTACTTTGGCTGGGTTGGATAGCTGGCGGTCAAGTAAGTATTATTCATCTTGCATCTTTCATACAAGGCTTAATAGATGGAGGTGGTTTTGCAGCATTTTTAGCAGAACCAGCTATAGTTATTATAGGCTTAACCGCAGTTATTTTTGCACCAATATGGGGACGTGCTTTATTTTGTGGTTGGCTATGCCCATTTGGGGCAATGCAAGAGTTACTTAATAAAATTGCTATAAATGTAGGAATTAAACAAAAACATATTAGTGCGAATCTAGATAAAAAATTAAAATTAGGAAAATATATAGTATTAGTAGTTTTGGCTGGAACCTTTATATATTCGTTTGACTTAGGGCTTTCTGCCAGTTCTATAGAACCATTTAAGACAGCAATCACATTCAGATTTAATGCACCCTTTTTAGCTGTTAGCTGGGTTTTAATTTTATTGTTTGTCGGGCTTTTTATAGAAAGAGCTTATTGTCGATTTTTATGTCCATTAGGAGCAGCAACTGCAGTTATAGGGAAAGTACGTATTTTTAATTTTTTACACAGGCACGACGAATGTGGAAACCCTTGTAAAGCATGCGTTCCTGTTTGTCCGACACAAGCTGTAAAGGCTAGCGGGCAGATAGACATGAATGAGTGTTTTCAGTGTTTAGATTGTCAAGTCATGTATTTTGATAAGAAAAAATGCCCGCCTCTAGTAGCTAAGTTTAAAAGCTAACAAGTATTAATTGCCTACTAGTCAAATTATCAATGAACAACTAAATATTGTATTAAATTATCAGAAATAAGGAGTAGATTATGATAAGGAATATTGATAATTTAAGAGCAGATTTTGCATAATCCGATGTAAAAAATTAATTGATATAAATAATGAAAAAATTTCTGTAAGCAATATTTCTGAATCACCATCTGGTAAATTTATAAAGAGGTGGAGGTTATGGTTAGGATTGTAGGTGATAATTATAATAAAAAATAGTTAAGTAAAATAAGCTGATTATTAAATTATTCTAAATTATTGACATGTAGTTTAGAATAATTATAGATTAATAATTATAATTTTGAAGTAATATTTACATGAATGAGCAATCAAAGTGTCCGTTTACAGGTGCAGGAACACCTCCTAAACATCCAACTGGTAGAGGCACTTCAAATAGAGACTGGTGGCCAAACAGTTTAAACCTTAAAATTCTAAGTCAACATTCTTCTTTAGTTGATCCTATGGGCAAGAAATTCAATTATGCAGAAGAATTCAAAACTCTTGATCTTGATGCATTAAAAAAAGATCTACATAAGTTAATGACGGACTCCCAAGACTGGTGGCCTGCTGACTACGGTCACTACGGAGCTTTATTCATCCGAATGGCTTGGCACAGTGCAGGTACATACAGAACTGGCGATGGACGTGGTGGTGGTGGAACTGGTAACCAACGTTTTGCTCCGCTTAATAGTTGGCCTGATAATGTAAATCTTGACAAAGCGCGTATGCTACTCTGGCCGATCAAGAAGAAATACGGTAAAAAAATTTCATGGGCTGATTTAATGATCCTAGCTGGAAATGTTGCGTTGGAGTCAATGGGTTTTAAGACTTTTGGTTTTGGAGGTGGCCGAGAAGATATTTGGGAACCCGAAGAAGATATTTATTGGGGATCTGAAAAAGAATGGCTCGGTGTCAATCGTTA
>Ga0066368_10000368_pt1 | contig 11947 bp, 9 predicted proteins | sample Knorr_S7_td_NADW_FD_71215 | JGI IMG/M metagenome (GOLD analysis project Ga0066368, IMG submission 71215) | Marine microbial communities from Southern Atlantic Ocean transect - Knorr_S7_td_NADW_ad_2505m_LV_A | ecosystem: Environmental > Aquatic > Marine > Oceanic | place: Southern Atlantic ocean... | reverse complement strand
TACCGCCGCAGTAGTAACCTACACTTCCTTCAAAAACGACACGCCCAGGTTGATCTAATCCTACACCTAGATTGTGTCGTGAATTGGTGTTTTGGACAATTACTTCTCCGTCGTTAGTTAAGCCTTCCTTGATGGCAAGATTTATTTCCCGAGTAGAAAGTTCGTTGCAATCTACCGGTGCCATGTCTTCACCGAGCTCGCTGTAGGTTCGTATAGATCTGTATCTGAGGAAATCATCGAATTCAATGCGACCTCTTCGGACGCCAAGGCTACGAAACTTTTGTTTTCTGCAACTATCAAAGGCTTGGTAGAGAATCGGTCTTTAGCAAATCCGATTCCATCTTCAGTGGAAATCAGATAGGTAAACGTACCATCTAATTCTTCAATCGATGCTTTTAATGAATCTTGGAGCGTCAAGCCAGCCAATAATTGATCTGCTATAAAGACAGCTATTACCTCTGAGTCATTCGTTGTAGAAAATTGATAACCTCTACGTTGCAGAGACCTTCTCAATGTATTGTGGTTAGTTAATTGTCCGTTGTGCACCACAGCAATATCTGGAAAAGGCCTGGCCCAAAAAGGATGTGAGTAACATATATCAACACGACTTTCAGTGGCCAAACGGGTATGGGTTAATCCGTGCGATCCTTTGAAATCATGTATTCCATAGTCTTCTAATTGAATAGCAGGGCCTACGTCTTTAATTATTTCCATCGATTTACCAATACTAAATAATTCGGTACCAGATTCTTCAATTGCTTCTGTTATTTTTGACATATATTCAATATTGGCATTGTCCTCGATTCCATCTAGTTCAATCCGCAGAATATTGCCAATGTAGTTGACATCGTATATTGATGACAATTTACGTAAGCGAGATGTCATACTATCTATAATTGATTCGAGGTCAGCGTCAACGTTAAATTGATTTGATTCTAGGTGAACACGAAGCACTATGTGATTGGATGGTAAAACCCCATATAATGCCATGCCTGTTGAATCAAGTCCACGGCTACCTAACACAGATGCCATAGAAAATAGTCTTGTCCCTAGCGGCACATCTGTATCACCGTTTTTATAAAAAAACCCGCCAATTCCACACATAAACACCTCCGGGAATATTGCTAGATTGAAGTCTATGGCTGAGGATATATTGAGTCAATAGCTAAGCATTATTTATTTATCAACTAGTTTGTAAATTTTCGATTATCGATCTTGTAATACAATAAGAATACCTTTAATTTTATAATAAATAGATTTTTTATTGTTATGTTTAAATTTACTTTTGCTAACCGCACATTCCAATCTTTTTCTTCAGTAGATTTCCGTTTACTTTGGATTGCTAGTATGGGTACTAGTGGAGGTTATTTTTTTCAACAAGTTTGTATTGGATGGGTCACATATGAACTAACAAACTCAGCTTTTATAACTGCATTGGCGTTGGCTTTAGATACTTTGCCTAATCTTTTTGGAGCTCCTCTGGGAGGAGTTTTAGTTGACCGTCTTAATAAACAAAAAATTTTAATCTTTGGACCATGTTACCAATTTATTCTTAGCGTTGGTTTTGGGATCGGAGTTTATCTTGACAAGATAGAAGTATGGCACATTTTGACCTTTGTTTTTCTTATGGGATGTTCATGGATTTTGATCGAACCAGCAAGAATGGCTATCACTGCAGATATGCTCGACAGATCAAAATTAATCAATGGCTTTGCTTTAACTCAGTTGGCATTTAGCATATCTAGATTAGTAGGACCAGGTGTAGGCGGGGTTTTAATTTCGATGTACGGGCCGGCTGCCGCAGTTTTTGCCGGTGCCGTGGTTCAAATGATTGCGGTATTAATGGCAAGTCGTATAACAACTCGCATAAACCCTACAGAAAATTTAACATTCGGTTCAATGCTATACGGATTCGGAGGCTCAATACAAATAGTATTAAAAACTCCAGTTGTTCAAGGTTTACTACTATTATCTTTTTTGGGACCGATGGTATTAATCCCGTTTGGGAACAATCTTTTGCCAGTATTTAATGCTGAGGTTTTTGATCTTGGGCCAAAAGAATTGGGGTTAATGTTATCTTCTATTGGAGTGGGTACAATCGTTGGCACGACAATACTTGCATCAATTGGAAACATAAAACGTCCAGGTTTAATCCTGGTGTTTTCAAGCCTGCTAGGTACACTTTCCTTGATTATTCTTGCTCAGTCTAAATCTATGTTGGTAGCCACGATTGCATGCTTATTCATTGGTATGGCGTTCACCGGTCTACAGACTTTGCTTAGTGTCATGTTACAGCAATCTGTCCCAGAAGAATTTAGAGGGCGTATTGCCGGTTTATTTATGGCAAGTTGGGGGACTGTAATCTTCGGCAGCTTAGTTGCCGGCAATTTAGCTGAGAACTATGGAGCTCCTTTATCCACATGGGTTGGCGCAATAGTTGTAATAGTTTATGCAACTATTGTGATGTTGGTTTATAAAACTTTATTTAAATCTCAAGCATAGCCAGACTGTTAATAGACTTCTAGATACTCTTGTTTTTCCCAGTCAGTAATATGGGATCGGAACCGATACACTTCATTCCATCGCATAGTCATATATGCCTGTACAAATTCTTCACCCAAAAGTGAGGAAAACTTTTTGTCCGACTCTAAGGCCAATAAAGATTCTTCAATGGTCGTGGGAAGCTTAGCATAATTTGGGTTTTCCTCTGCAGGCCCGCTCTTTGCTTTCGGCGTTTTTGCTTCCTTGCCATTTTCAATTCCTATTAAACCAGCAGCCAATACGGCGGCTATTGCAAGATATGGATTTGAAAGGCCTGTGCCCAGGCGATTTTCTAGATGAGTGTTGTCATCTCTTGAGTTTTTTGCCCTGACAGCAGCGGAGCGATCTTGAGGCCCCCAGCTAATATTTGAAGGAGCGAAAGTATGAGGTTTAAAACGACTGTAACAATTTATAGTTGGAGCTAATAAAGCCATGCTTGCGGGAGTATGATCCATCATCCCTTGTATGAATTGGCGAGCTATTGAGGATAATCCATCATGATCAGAATTATCTAAAAATATATTTTCTCCTGTTTCTTTTTTAATAAGGCCGATATGTACGTGGCAGCCTGACGCGGCAGTGTCGCTAAATGGTTTAGTCATAAAAGTCGCATTTTGACCCATCTGATGCGCAATTGTTTTGACGCCATTTTTGAAAGTGAATGCTTGATCAGCGGCTACAATTCCATTAGTTGGAGCAAAATTGATTTCAAATTGTGACGGAGCATATTCGCAGTTTGCTGTGATCAAGTCAATTCCTGCTTTAGGCATTTCATCCATTATTTGGTCAATCAAAGGAATATATCGGTTTCTCAAGGTATTAAAAATATGAAGACCACCGAAATAAGGTTCTGATGTATCAGGGGAAAGTGCATAGAATTCATACTCAAGGCCTAGTTTAACAGCGTATCCTAGGGAGTCTGCTTTATTTAGAAGTTGTCGTAAGACCCATCTTGGAGCAGCTTTCTGTGGCGACCCATCTTCCCATGAACCTTCACATATCAAACGTGCTGTGCGGTCGAGCCATGGAACGATTATTGCTGTCTCTAGATCAGGTATTAGATATTGGTCCGCGTAATTAACTTCTTCGTTGTATAAAGTGTTAGCCACTACCGATGAAGCTGTATCGAGCACTACTGTGCCTCCATACATATTTAATCCTTTGTGAGCATATCCTTCCACATGATCAATTGGTACTAACTTTGATCTGCTTGTACCATGCATGTCTGGTAGTTCAAACTGTACGTGGGCTATTCCATCTGATTTCCAAGCCCTAACTAGATCAGCAATTGTTTTAGTACTTTTGGCCATCAATAATCTCCTTCGGTTCTGTAATTGGACATTTTATTCAAAAGCCAGGGCTTTTGCAGGATTTTTTACAAGAAGTTTATTAATTTGGGATTCTGATATACCTATTTTTTCCATCCTAGGCACAATATTGTTTAAAATGTGATCATAGCCTTTGCCGCCGTTTCTAGACAAATGCCATTTTCGACAAACATCTTGAGCAATCACTATCTGATCCTCAAATCCATTCTCTATCAGAAAAATTATTTTCTCCAATCTGCCTCCATCATTTGGCATATTAATCACATCATCCATAAACATACCCGTATTTTCCCACCCAAAAATATCAAATTCCAAGTAGCATCCAGTTTTAGCAAGCTCAATGAAATGTAATGTTGACTGAATCGCCGTATCTAAATGTCCTAGTATGCAGTTAGTCGGCTTTGCACCTCCTCGGATCAAATGATTTAGGATTCCCATTGGAGCATCATCTCCAAGTCCCGAATGTATTGTTATCGGGGCACCGGTTTCCTTTTGGGCTTTACCTGAGGCTAATAAAACCTTTATTTCGTTTTTAGTCAAGGGCCAGAAATTGCCTACTTCCCCAATTATTCCTGACCTAATATTAGTATCCTTAACACCTATAGTGATATCACCAATAATTTCGTTTGTAATTTGGGACTCGGTTTTTTGGTCCATGTTTTCAGGATGAGAATTTGTAACGTAATATGAAGAACCCATTATTATGTTTAAGCTTGTGGCTCTAGATATCCTAGCTAATCCCAGAGGATCTCTCCCAATGCCAATGCTGGTGGTGTCGACTAGTGAATTGCCGCCCGAATTTTTGTATGCAGTAACCTCCTGAATTGTTTCTGATTCATCATACATACGCCCTCCATCAAGATGATGGACATACAATTCGTATGATTTAGATGTCAATTCAGGTTTAAAAGGAATGTCTTTAAATGAACGAACACTCGCATATTCAGATTCGTAAAAATAGCAAGTAATATCAAGTAGCAAATGTTCGTGCATTAGAGTTATGCCCAGCTCATCTGGATTTATGACGCCAAGTACCGTTTGTACTTTGCCTGATAGTTCTGATTTTGACAAATTCTATTCGCTCCAAAACAGCATCTTGAATAACTTTCTGGGATGTAAATTATTGAGCAAAATTCAGTCTTTGGAAAGTTTTAGATCAATAACCCTTTTCCTACTGACGCTCGCAACTGTTTTATCCAAAATTTAATCGAGTAATCCGACGACACGATAAACAATGATTTTATAATCATCTTGTAAACCCACAATCTTGAAACCTTGGCAGGTTTTTCTGAGTGCATCCACGAATTCTCAAGTACTAATGCTTCTAAAGTACCTAGCCCTATCAGAAGTGGCCACAATGCTGCGAGCCGTAGTCTTCTGCAATTTGGAGGTATAGATAATACGTATTGTTCTGCTGAATCATATAAATCTATAGTTTTGTTTACTTGATTAATTAATAACCTTTTTACCTTTATCGATGCTGACCTGTTAAGCAAATCATCAGGAGTCAAGCATAAGTCTGCTAATTCTTTTTTTGCGAGATAACACTTACCGGCTCGTATGTCAGAAGGACAATCACGTAAGATATTTGTCATTTGAAGTGCTTTACCAAAATCAACTCCAAGAGATGAAATGTTTTTAATATCTCTATCTTTTAACTCAGGAGTATTAGTAAACGTTACTTCTGTCCAAAAAGGTCCAACACAGCCGGCTACGAGAAACGTGTATAGATCAACTTCATCAGGATTTCTTAAAGAGGCAATTTTATTTTTTGACATAGCTTTACCAAAACATTTGAGATCCATTTCCATTCCCTGGATTAGTGTGGCCAACACTTCTTTTACAAGACTTGAATTGTTTGGCTCCAGTACTTCTATAGCTTGTAAAGTTAATGGAATTGATGATAGAAGGGGATACTCTGGCAAAGATAAATGGGGTTTTTCATCGGATCTAAAGAGGTCGTCAGGATTTATCAAACATTCACCACTATTTAAGGCCATTTTAATCGCTTCTAATGATTTCAATTTGACATGGAGTTCTATATTTTGGGTGTCCGCTATGGTGTCTGCTGTTCTAGCCATTAAATAAGCTATGGATATTGGCTTTCTAATTTCTGGAGGCAGTATGCGTAAAGATAAGTAGAAAGCTCGTGAAGTGGCTTTCAACAACCTGTCGAGAGTTGGTTCACCAGTTAACATTTTGGTATTGTACTGCCCGGCCAGGATTCGAACCTGGGTCAAAGGCTCCAAAGGCCTTTGTGCTACCACTACACCACCGGGCAACATGAAGAAGTTTAGGAATCATGCCTAAATTTCATTATCCTTTTTCGCTTGTGAGGACGGTAGTTCAGATGACTGAAGTCGTTTCAAAAATTGGTATGCATTCGGAGCCCAGCCCACTCCAAACACTGTTTTATTAAAAAGTTTTGGATCATTTTTATTCCAAATACGGTTCCTGATGTCTGCTAAGGAAGGAATCCTCCAATCGTATGGGACTCCTAAAAAACGTCCATGACGTTTTTTTGTAGTCATGGAATAGGCTAATGTAGCCACAGTAAACAAAATTATCCCATTTCGAATCTTGTTTTTAAATGACATAGCAGCTATCACCTCCTATGCCGGCGACTCAAAGCTTTTCTTTGAAATATACGATGGTAATAATAAGGTCAGAGTCATGCTATTACTATAGTCTAATATTCATGTTGCATCCAATAAAACCTTGGATTTGAACAATTTAGAACAAAAAAGCAATAAAGATTCGTAATTTAATTGGGACTTGATTTATACTGACTCGAAAAAACAGGTTAGAAATGGACAAAGATATAAACTTTGATGTAGTTGTAGTTGGAGCTGGAAATGCTGCTTTATGCGCAGCGGCAGCAGCAGCAGAATCACATGCTAAGGTTCTTGTATTAGAGAAATCTCCGAAAAACCTTCAAGGTGGAAATTGTCCATATACCGGAGCAGGATTTAGGTTTACTCACGACGGTATTGACGATATTAAATCTCTGCTACCCCAGGGCACTGATGTTGGTGATTTTCAGATGTCTCCATATACAGCCGAGGATTTTCGTAACCATTTTATGGAAGCCACATATGGAGATACCGATAAGGACCTTGCCAACATTGTAATATCGAAATCTCGTGAAACTATTGATTGGATGCATTCGATCGGAGTTCAGTGGGAATTGCCAGTCAACGTTAATCTTGAAAATGCCCCGTCTGTTATTCCAAATCAAGTTGGGTTATCAGCATATGAGTCAGGGCCTGGTTTAGTAAGGATGTTAACAAAAGCCGTTAATAACCAATCTACACTTATCCTTTATGAGACCAAAATGGTGTCTTTAATTATGGGTGAATTTGGTCAAATTAAAGGTATAACCATGCAAGATCGTGAAGGATTAAATTCCATAAGTTGCAAGGCAGTAGTATTGGCATGTGGTGGATTTGAAGCTAATCCGGAAATGCGAATTAAATATTTGGGTACAAAATGGGAAAACGCTAAAGTTAGGGGATCTCGTTACAATACGGGTGATGGCCATAGAGTTGCTTTAGCCGTAGGTGCAGCTATAAATGGTCAATGGACTGGATGCCACGGGACTCCCATAGATCTGTCGGCTCCAAAAATGGGTGATTTAGCGCTGACAGACGCAATGCCGAGACGGTCTTATAACCTTGGCATTATGGTTAATTTAGATGGCAATAGATTTACTGATGAAGGCACAGGGTTCGCAGAGCAAACTTTTGTCCAAATTGGGTCGGATATATTAGCCCAGAAACGTAATCGAGCTTTTCAGATATTTGATCAACGTGCTCTAAGCCATCTAGAACCCAGATATGGTGGATCTACTCCTTTCAAAGCCAATTCTATGAAAGAATTAGCCAATCTATTGGGTATTAATCCAGAAGTATTGTGCACAACAGTTGATAGATTTAACTCAGAGGCACAAGACGCTGAATATTTGCCTAGAACTCTTGACGGCAGATCTACAGGTAATATAGTTCCAAGCAAAAGTAATTGGGCTATAAAGATTGATAAACCTCCATTTCTGGCCTATGGGGTTACTGGAAGCATAACTTATACATATGGCGGCCTAAAGATTGATGAGCATGCCCGAGTAATAGATACAGAAGACAGACCAATTTTTGGATTATATGCAGCAGGCGAGATAGTTGGCGGAATTTTTTATCATAATAGCCTTAGAGCAGCCGGGCTAATGCATGGATCAGTGTTTGGTAGGATAGCCGGAGTACATGCTGCAGGTTATAAGAAGTAATTACATGTGATAACTGTTTAGAGAAACCCGCTTGAGCTTTAATCGAGCAGGTTCTTTAAACCAAACTAGTCTTAATTTAATGAAACTTACATTAGGCCTGAGTCGCGAACAGCCGATAAAGCTTTTTCATAAGCTGAAACTGTGTCTTGAATGTCCTGATCTGAATGATCTTGTCCAATGATCAGTCTTGTGCCGTTGCTCATTGGATCTATACCTTCATTTAATAATGCCAAGTGTATCTGAGAATTTCGTTGACCATTGTTTACTGTTTCCCATTCCGAATCAGTGAGTTCAAATGAAGCGCCGTCACTGCCGACTTCAAAATCAACTCCGAGTCTGACAAATAATAGAGATCCATGCCCCGTAACTTGGCCCGCAATTTCCATTTTTCCAAGCAATTCATTCAGAGCGTTTTTCAATTTAGCAGCAGCGGCATCTGCTTTTTCATTAACATCTGTGTCTCTTACAAGTTCCAAAGCTTTTGCTCCGGCAGCAGCAGATATTGGATTTGCGTTAAAAGTGCCTGGATGCCCAACTCTTTCATTTTGATTGTATGATGCATCATCTTGGAATTCGATTAAATTTATAATATCTGATTTTCCAGCTACTGCTCCTCCCGGCATTCCTCCCCCTAGAATTTTTGCTAATGTGGTTACATCAGGGGTTACTTCAAATTTTACGGAAGCACCTCCTTTTGAAAGTCGGAAACCGGTCACGACTTCATCCATATGAAAAATTGTTCCAGTCCTTTCCGTCAGTTCTCTCAGTTCATGTAGAAAGCTTGGTGGAATCGGATGCAGACCCATATGTGAACCAGTTGGTTCAATCATAACAGCAGCCACATCGCCACTTTTCTTTATAGTCTTCTCAACTAAATCGATGTCGTTTGGAGGCAAAACAATCATTGTGTCTAAAGTTTCTTGCGGGATTCCCCCTAAACCTGATCCTCCAGCAGTGGCATAATCACTCCACCCATGGAAATGATCGTCAAATTTAATAATCTTTGTTTTAGACGTATATGCGCGGGCCAATCTTATAGCCATCATAACTGCTTCAGTGCCTGAGCTTTGGAAGCGAATTTTTTCTGCACATGGCACAAGTTCTGTGACTAACTTACCCCATTTAATTTCTTTATCGGTTGAACAACCCATCTGTGTTCCTTCAGCCATAGCTTCCTGCACTGACTGAACAATATCCGGGTGTGAATGACCCAATATCATGGCGCCGTGGCCAGTTTTATAATCTATTATTCGATTACCTTCGACATCCCATTTATGCGATCCCTTTGCATGAGTTACATAAATCGGGAATGGCGCAAGGCGTCTAGCGTCGTGAGTTACGCCATTTGGAAAAAGGTTTTTAGAAACTTGGTAACGAGCTAGTGATTCAGGGTGTAAGTCAATATATCTTTGCTCAATTTTTGTTATAGCCATAATATCCTCTCAACTCTTAGTATGGTGCTCTAAATCTAGTTAATTTTTGTAATTAGAATCATTAAGCAGGTGCTAATTCCTTAGACAAATGGCAAGGATACCATTTTAAGACATGAATAACTATGCAACTATCTTATGGAAATACTGGGTATTCGTGACGCAAATTAAACTTTGCCAGCCTGAATGATATTTATACAGTTGTTGATTGAAATAATTCAATCAAACTAGCTTATTTGAGATGTTTTGGCGAAAAAATTCGTTGCAAAAAATTTAGTGATATTTAGTATTAAGTAGTGCTTAAAAGCGTCTTGACACTCATCTATAAAGCGTGATACTTTTCACTAATCCATTTTTGACGGATACTTGCGCTTTTGGACCCGTCCGTTAAATATATTCCGCAAGATTTTTTGAAAGGTAAGTAGTGGACCCCGAACCTTTATTAAATGCTCAATGGAGTGAGTTGGGAGACCTGCTCACAAATTTATGGATAGTGGTTATTTTTATCATAAGCTTTGCTTTCAATATGCTTGTGGCAAACAACTGGCTGCCATCACTTACCGATTCCCGGCACATAGACCTTTCTCTAAGAAAATTACGTCCCGGCTTTTACTTTTTATCGATTGCGTCTTTTGGTTGTGCGATGTACTTTTTGTCACGCGTCGTGGATCATGCCGGAGTACTTCGAGATTTTTGGCCAAATTATTGGATATAAACGGCGGGATTAAATAGTGCTACCAGGAGATTTTCCCTCAATCTTACCAACAAAACCTTCCCGTAAAGATATGGTCAGGTTTGGAATTCTAAGCATTTCTGGGCTAGCTGGCTTAGCTTTAGTTATTGTAGTTTTACTATTTGTTATATCTGCATGGTTAGGAAGGCCAATAAGTATGTTTGGTTACGATGAGGGTCCTGACCAGCCGATAGCGTTTCCACATACCGTACACGTTCAGGATGTTGGACTCGATTGCACTTTTTGTCATCGAAATGTGACAAAAGGAGCACCGGCTACCGTTCCATCGGTTGGTCTTTGCATGACTTGTCATACAGTCGTTGGTGATGCGTCGAAAGAGGTGGAAAAATTACGTGAATATCATTCACAGGGTGAGCCAATAGATTGGGTAAGAGTCCATCGTTTACCAGACCATGTTAGGTTCAATCATCAAGCACATATTCAATTCTTTTCAGAACGTGACAACATCTTACCTTCGGCAGTTTGTGCAACATGCCATGGCGATGTAGGTAATATGAAAAAAGTAAGACAAGTTAAACCTTTAAAAATGGGAAATTGTGTAGATTGTCACAGAGACAATAGTGCTCCTACAGATTGTTCTACGTGCCATTATTAGATTGGATATTAATTTAAGGAAACCTTGAGGAAGATATAAAAATTTAATGAAATTAACTAGACGACAATTTATCACTGGAGTGGGAGGAGGTGCTCTTGGAGCAGTGCTGGCAGCAGCTTGTGGAGTGCCTGAAGATGAACTGTTTATGCAGTCAAAGGTGGGAATGCCTGAGGATGTTGTAACTGGTTTAGATAATTGGTATGCAACTCTTGGAAATTCGTATTCGACAAGTGAGGGAGTGGTTGTGAGGGTGATGGAAGGCAGGGCAAAAAAGATAGAAGGTAATATTGATTATCCAGTAAATCGTGGAAAACATAGCGCTCGTAGTGAATCCATGTTACAAGATCTATATAATCCTGATCGTATACGGGGGCCAATGGCTCGAGTTGGAGAAAGAGGGGAAGGAAATTGGGAAGAGATTGGCTGGAGTGATGCGATATCTCGAGTTGCAAACCAATTAGATCAGATTAAAGCTGCTCGACAAAACCGTGGAGTTGTGATGGTCACAAAGCCCGCAATTTCCCATTCGAGTCTAGTTGCAGATAGGTTTATTTCTGCCTATAGAGGAACGAAAATTTCATATGAGATCCTAGAGAATACAAATCTCAGGTCAGTTCATAAAACTCTTTTTGATCAGGACAGGTTGCCTGACATCGATATCGATAACAGTGATTATGTTTTGTCTTTCGGAGCAGACTTTTTAAATACCTGGATTTCCCCAGTCAGATACATGCGAGGATACGGGGAATTTCGACAAGGCGGTCACCGTCGAGGAAAACTTGTCCATGTGGATTCTCGTTTTTCAATGACTGGGGCAAATGCGGATGAATTGATTTATGTAAAACCCGGAAGAGAAGGATTACTGGCTTTAAGCATAGCCCAAGTAATTATTAATGAAGGTTTGGGAGACTCGACAGCAGCCTCAAACCTTACGGGTGGCGGACAAGTGGATATAAATAAATGGGCGCCTGACCAGGTGGCCGAAAATGTTGGAGTAAATAGTGAGAATATTACTCATATAGC
>Ga0066368_10000361_pt1 | contig 11993 bp, 15 predicted proteins | sample Knorr_S7_td_NADW_FD_71215 | JGI IMG/M metagenome (GOLD analysis project Ga0066368, IMG submission 71215) | Marine microbial communities from Southern Atlantic Ocean transect - Knorr_S7_td_NADW_ad_2505m_LV_A | ecosystem: Environmental > Aquatic > Marine > Oceanic | place: Southern Atlantic ocean... | reverse complement strand
TGGATGGCAGGGATTTTACTATAATCTAGAACGAATTAACTTAGAAAGGTTACAATAAGCATCTAAAAGGGCATGGGTAATGGAATGGATTATATGATATTTATTGTTAAAAAACTAACCAAGTAATGGACTGTTCAGTATCGATATCGATATCAACGTCGATACATCAAAATTAGACCTTGGTCTAAAAATCGTCTTTTCTGTGCTTTCCGCACTTGCATTCTTTTTTCATTTTTGGACCTAGTTTGGTGGGCCGCTGATACACAAGGTATCGTTGGTGGTCTTCATCGATTCGTCCCTAGTCTTGGTCTGCAGAACTGCACGTATTGCATCAACATTCTCGGGCAATACTATGGATTCCTGCGCAACTGACATGTACATGTACAGCCTGTTTTTTATTATCGTAATGGAGTCTTCCCAAATCATGCTTTCGTACATGTCTCCACGATCTCGTCCAAGCTCTCTGCCCAAGTCAAAAGTATGTGCAGTAGACTTTATTCCATCATCTGAGGAAACAAGCATTACACGAGGTGTATTCTTCAAAGTGTCAATTATGCCATCTGCCTGTGCATTTGAATTATCTTTCAAGTCAACTATCAGACTGTGTACATGGTTATGGGTTGTGGGAATCTTTATTGCCATAGTTACAATATCCAAATTTGGTAAAATCGTATTAACATCAGGGCCATGATGAGAGGGAACGGTTACTGGATCCAATGAAACAGAATCCACCATTCCTTTGGGAACATCTGGATCAACCGCCCGACGAGCAATAACTGAAGTAACGTTTGAAATTCCAAAAGTGTTATCAATTGAACCCAAAACCCGGCTTAAGCCAGTTGTATTGCAAGAAACTACTCGTACGACTTTCTTTCCTGCTGATTTTTCATAATTACACTGCGCTACAAATGACACTTCGGCTATATCCTTCGATTCACCGCCTTGGAATAAGGCAGGAGTACCTGCTTTGAGATATTTATCTCGATACATTTCGCCGAGATTGCCAGGCGTAGCATCAACAACTATATCAGAACTAGTAATCAGTTCATCAATTAAACCTGCTACATCAAATCCTTTTTTCTGAAATTTTTCTTTATGACTATCTTCAGGTACAAAAAACTTGTATCCTTTATCGATTCCAATTTTAGCCTTATAATCTGGACTAGTTTTTCCAATTCCAACTAATTCCATATCTGGTTGTTTTTCAATCGCATAAGCAACACGTCGACCTATAACACCAAAACCATTCACAGCGACCTTAATCATTTTATTCACTTAACTGTAAAATAAACTAACAATTAATAAAAATAACTATAATTATCATTTATGAGAATTTAATGAATAAATTTCACATATTTTTTACTTTTATAAAATAATTAGCATAAAATAGTAAAAATTCAACATAATCTGAACCTAATATTAGTAAGAAAAGTAAGACGTGAGTAAAAAGTAACAATTTACAAATTTTTGCAGTTTTTGATAATTTTCAAAAAATTTCAAATTTTCAAAAAAAAAGTAATTGCTGAAAATAAGAGGATTAGGGACAAAATGTGAGATTTATAACAATCCGATAATTTATTAGTCTAAAAAATCAGTATATCACATGATTTCAATAATAGGCGCAGGTAATGTAGGTGCTACAACAGCATTACAAATAATCAGTCATGACTTGGACGACGTAACTTTAATAGATATTGCAAAAGGTAAAGGCGAAGGAGAAGCAATGGACTTTTCACAAATGGCTTGTGAAATGGGTATTGATAGAAAAATTATTGGAACTGAAGATTTTAGTAAATTAGAAGGATCAGATATTATAGTTGTACCTGCTGGAATGGGAAGAAAACCAGGGGAAACTCGTATGGACTTGCTTCACAAAAACATGGGGGTTATAAAATCAGTTGGTGAAAATATTAAAAAACATTCTCCTGATTCGATTGTAATAATGGTAACTAATCCATTAGATGCGATGACATATGTAATGTACAAATTACTCGGAGTAGAAAGAGAAAGAGTACTTGGAATGTCGGGTGCTTTGGATAATTTAAGATTTAAAAATGTACTTTCAAATAAATTAAACGTATCTAGAAAATCACTAACTACAATGGTTATAGGCGAACATGGTGAAGGAATGCTTCCATTAATCAGATATTCAACAGTTAATGGAATACCGTTAGACAAATTTGCAAGTAAAGAAATTTTAGATGAATGTTATTCTGATACAATTGGAGCAGCTGCAAAAATAATAGGTCTTAAAGGCGCCACATTCTATGCCCCATCCATGGGAATATATTCAATGATTGAAGCTATTAAATTAAATAAAAGGATACTTATGCCAGCATCGACCTTCTTAAAAGGAGAATATAATCAAGAAGGAATATGCATAGGTGTACCTGTAGAATTAGGTAAAAACGGAATTGAAAAAATCATTGAATTAAATTTGAATGAACAAGAATTAAGCCAATTCAATAAGGGCGCACAAGCAATAAAAGTTGCAATTAAAGAAACTAATTTGTGATAATTTCATTAATAGTTTTATGAAAATGTTTTGATTTATGAATAAAACAATAAATTTCTGAACATTTTTTACATGAAAAATAGTATTCTTGATTCAAATTTTTTCCACAAAAATGACAATTCAATAAATTATTATTTTGAATTTTTTCTTTATACATGATAAAAAAATAGAAAATTATAAAATTATTAATGAATGTCTAAATTTATTGATAAAAAAGGAAAAATATAATTAAAATTTGATTACATTATCCATTTTTAAAGTCAATTTATCAATCAAACGACGTTCTCTTCGTGATATTCCAGTATTATAATCGTTATAAGGAAATTTAGAACGAAAACAAGTTCCAATAAATGTTGATGATTTAGAAATAATTTTTAATAAATAAGCTAATGTTCCCATATGTAAATAGAAATTCAAATCATTAATTAATAAAATTCTAGTTGGTTTATCTTTAAATTCATTTAAACAAATATTGAGATTTCTTGAATTTATAATTGAATATTTTATTACATCTTTTGAATTATTTCCTTTAATACGTGGCCAATATATAGTACGTGGAGTTAAATAATTAATATTAAAAAAATCAGAAACATATTCATTTACACGACTAGCCAATTTAATATTTTTATAATCAGTTTTATTTGGACACATTTCAATTAATGTAATTTTTTTATCATATCCTAAATCAATTGCATTTAATAGTAATTGGGATAAAAGAAATGTTTTTTTAGATGAGAGATCTCCTACGATCATTGATTTTTTACCTATAAAATTTGTAAAATTATAAGAATTCAATATTAATATAATTTATTTAGGCTATCAAATATATAACACTCATTTTTGGTATAAAAGAATAAAAAGTAATTATTAATTAAGTATTTTATAATGTGGGTTACGTTAACAGTATATGGAATAATTGTTGCTATTTTTGGTTTTTTTTTAATGTTCATTACAGGAGCATTTGGATTTGTAATTTTCATTTTAGGACCAGTAATGATAATAACATCTATAATTTTGAATCCGCCAGATCGTGAAAAACCAGATGATGTAACAAAAAAATATTGTAATTATTGTATTGCTGAAATTAACAAAATAGATAAAATATGTCCAATTTGTAATCAAGAAGTAAATTAATTTATTTTAGAGATTGTTCAGCAGCAGATTGAGCAGTACCTGTTTTAATCAGAGAATTATAATCTTGAAGTATATTTTCAAGACCATTTAAAAATTGAAGTGATTCGGATTCTTTAATATTTGCCATATGACCAACACGTAATGTATTATTTTTCATTTTTCCAAATCCGCTAGCAATTTCAACTTTATATTTTTGCTTTAATTTTGATTGAATTTCAATAGATTTACCAGCAGGAACATGAAATCCAGTTACAGTATTAGCACGATAATTTTCTTCTGCAATAAAATCTAAATTTAACGCTTCTAAACCACAACGAATGCTTTTAGCAATTCTTTCATGACGAATCCATCGATTTTCTATTCCTTCATCAAGAATCATTTCTAATGAAATTTTTAATGCTCCCATTACTTGTATTGCTGGAGTTGCTAAATATGTTGAAGGATTGTCCATATACGTTTTCCATTTTTTTAAATTAAGATAATAGGATGGAATTTTAATTTTACGATTTTCAAGAATTTCAATTGCTTTTTTAGATAACATGAGAATACCGGCTCCAGGAACTGAACCAAGTGCTTTTTGAGAAGTTGTTAAAACAACATCTGCACCTAATTTATCAAAATTTAATTCACACCCGCCTATACCACAAACAGAATCTACAATACTTAACGCATCTGTATTATTGACTTCATTAACTAATTCTTTAATATTATTCATTATAGTAGAGGAAGTATCAACATGAGTAATGAAAACAGCAGTTGGATTATAATTTTTTAGTTCTTGTTTAAGTTTATCTGGATCTGCATGTTTACCAAATTCAAATGAAAGAACGTTAGATTTAATGTCATAACAAGATAACATTTCAACAAATCTTTGAGCAAAATATCCAGTATCAAGAATCAAACCGTCATCATTTGGTTCTAATAAACTTAATACAGCTGCTTCCATGGCAATTGTTCCTGAACCAGTTATGATAAAGGGATGACCTGATTCAGTTAAAAATATTTTTTTTAAAGATTTTAATAGAGTTCTAAAATTTTCTGTAAATTCACTAGATAAATGACCCATTTGATTATTGGACATGCTTTTTCTTACAGTTTGATGAACAATTGTGGGCCCTGGAATCATTAAAAGAGAATCATAAGGATCAGTTAAATTAGAATCAGATTTACTAACTAAAGGTGTTTTAGAATGATTCATATTTTTAACATCTACCAAATTTATAATAATTTATACAAGAATTATAGAATTTAAACAATTTCAAATCTAAATTTTTATATAAAAATTAATTATGGTAGCTCGGTCAAATACCTTTTCGTCACAATTCAACGTAACTCTGAGTCCTCATTGCTACCACTTTATAAAAATATCAATATACGTCTTAAAAGTTCTTTTAATCAAGGTATTTGTTGTTGAACTTGAATAATTCTATCAGCAATGGATAATATACGATTGTCATGAGTTGTTATAAGAATTGTTTTATTATTCAATAATGAATAACCTCGAATTAATGATAATATCATTTCAGCAATTATAGGATCTAGGCCTTCTGTAGGTTCATCCATCAATAATATAGGAGGATTAGTAATCATACTACGCATTATAGAGATAATTGTACTTTCTCCAACACTTAATGTCCCTGCTAAACGTTCAGACATATTTATAATTCCAATTTTTTCCTGAGCTTCATTAACAATTGTAATTCTTTTTTCTTTTTTAATTCCTTTAATGATTAATGGAAGTTCAAGATTCTGAGCTATAGTTAGTTCTGGAATTAAATTATGTATTTGTGGAACTATTCCAAATATGTTTGCGCGTAATAAAGCAAGAGAATTTTGCTTCATTGATGTAATATCATATCTATCAACATAAATTCTTCCAGAATCAGGTTTAACCAATCCAGATATAAGATTAAGTAATGTTGTTTTACCTGAACCAATAACTCCTTTTACTGCAATTAATTCACCAGAATAAATTTCTAGATTAATTTTAGAAAATACTTTTTGATTAGAAGAACCATTATATTTTTTTTTAACATCATATAATTTAATTAATGACCGATTCATATTATCACTAAATTAATTCGAATAAGTATCTCTCAAATATGTAAATATTCCAAGATATGTTCCTATACAAATTCCTAAAATTGTTAAGAATACAATACTTAATATTGAATTAATGATTAAACCAGAAAAAATATTTTGGAAATTAGCTGGAAATATCGGTACGTGTAATGTAAAAACAATACTAACACCAATAATTAATCCTGAAATAATTCCAATTATTCCAAATAACAAAAATCTTGCAATTATTACGGATACGATTGATTTTGACTGAACACCAAGTTGAGTAAATAATGATATACGTTGTGAAGATGATTCAATAGTTTGTTTTGTTAATAGGTATTCAGCAATAATAACGAAAAATAATGTAAGTAAATGAATTAAAATTCGTCCTGGACCATTAGTGAAGCTATATAATATTAGAGAATTAATTGTAATTATAGATATTATAAAACTGGCTAAACGAAGTTGTTCACGCTTCATTGTTAAGCCATTAATTAATAATTCAAAAAATATCAATTAAAATTACCGGAAAATATCCTTAATTTTCAGTTGAATTTTTATCAATGAAAGAAATTTTCCAACCACTATTAGTTTTTTCAGATTTAGGAATTATGTGAGAAGCATCTTCATCTGGACTTAAATCGGGATAATTATTTGCATGGTTTATTATATTATTAATAAACGGATCTGACGATGATGTAGAATTTGGATCAGTATCAAACGGAACATATGGTTCTGGCATCGGCGACATAACTGGTGTTGGTTCTGGTTCTGGTGTTGGTTCTGGTTCTGGCGTTGGTTCTGGTGTTGGTTCTGGTATTGGTTCATAAACCGGTTCTGGCATCGGCGACATAACTGGTGTTGGTTCTGGTATTGGTTCATAAATCGGTTCTGGCATCGGCGACATAACTGGTGTTGGTTCTGGTGTTGGTTCTGGTGTTGGTTCTGGTATTCTTTGAATAACATCTTCATTATGTGAAGGTGTTTTTATATTATTATTAAAATCAATTAGCAAAGATAAAATTTCAGTCCGTTCATTTTCATCTTTTCCCATCATTTCTATTGTACTTTGACTAGCACTTTTGTATGTTTCGTCATTAATTTCAGTAGTACGATATTGAACTTTCAAAGTACCGAGAAATTTTTCTGCGTCTTTACGGCTATTTTCAATTTGACTAATTCGATCAGTTAATTTATCAATAGTAGAATCATAAGATGAACGTAATGAATTAATCTCATTTTCACAGTTTGATTTTAATTCTTCATATACATGTTGAGGGATTTCGCCTTCAGTTTTTAATTCGTTTATAGCTTTAGTTCTTTTTTTAACAGTTAAGGTGTTTTTTCGTAATTTATCAACATTTTCTTTCCATTCTGGTAATAATATAATATTTTCTCCATTTGCGTCAATCAAAATTCTGTCTTGGGGATATTCTTGAAAAGTACTCGAACCGTGATCAACACCAAGTCCCTTCATATTTCCAGAACTATCTAAAGAAAATCCAATTACGTGTCCAATAAATCGACCATAACTATCTTTAATGGGTTTTTTAACTAATTTTTCAAGAGTTTGAGCATGCATCATAGATATAAATCAATATATATCAGATATTTTTACACTTATGAAATAAGGTGAATTTTCTTGAGTAAATCGGTCAAAATATCCAACATTTACAAATAAAATATATAATTGGAATGAAATGCAAATATGTGGTTAAAAATAACTTATTGTATACAATAAAAAATTACTACGAATTAACAAAACCAAATGTATGGTGGTTATTAGTATTTACTTCAATTGGTGCAATGATAAGAGCAGGAGGAATTGGTAATGAATTTCATATAGCAAATGAAATTATTTTATTAGTAATATTATCAGTAACATTTGGTACTGCAGGTGCAGAATCAATATCAAATTATATCGATAGAGATATTGATGCTATAATGAATAGAACAAAAAATAGACCAATACCTACAGGAAGAATAAAAGCAAAAAAAGCATTATTGTTTGGAATAATATTATCAAGCGGCGCAATTATATTTTCTTTTTTGATAGACTACATAAATGAATTCAATTTTTTTCCTATAATTACGTTTCTTATGATATTTGGTTTATTTGATTATATTATAATTTATAGTTCAATTTTAAAAAGAAAAACTTTGTTAAACATAATTTTAGGAGGATTTTCAGGAGCTGTACCAGCTCTAATAGGATATACTGCAGTATCTAAAACATTAACAGTAGAAGGATTACTAATAGCAACATTGGTATTTCTTTGGATTCCTGCACATATATGGAGTTTATCATTAAAATTTAAAGATGATTATACATCAGCAAAAATTCCCATGTTACCAGTTGTTATGGATCTTAAAACATCAATAAGACTTATTGCGCTAAGTTCTATTCTTTTAGTTGTTTTTTCTTTACTATTATACAATATAGGAACTATATATTTTGTAACAGCAATCATAAGTGGAATAATTGTCTTAGTAACAAGTATACAATTAGTGCTAAATCCTACAACACAAAGAGCATGGAAATTATTTAAAATAACAAGCCCATATTTAGCAATTATATTTTTAGCTATGATAATAGAATCATTTATAAAATTATAAATTTATAAATTTTGTTTAATTGCATCTCGTAATTCTGAATCAGATCTACCAGCAGGATCAATTCCAAGTGCTTTAGCAGCTTTCTCTAATTCTTCTCGAGATTTCATTACAGATTCCACTTTAGATTCAGATTTCACTTTAGATTCAGATTTCACTTTAGATTCAGAATCTTGCTTACCTTTCTCAAATTCACCTTTAGATTTACCCAATGAACGAGCTAATTCAGGTAATTTTTTTGCGCCAAATAAAAGCATAACAATAAAAGCTATTATTATCATTTCTGATGGGCCAAAACCAGGAATAATTAATCCATAATTTAAATTCATAATTATTTTATAATATTAACATATAATTTAGTCTTTACTAACTGAATAAACTTCGATTTTTTGGCATTATAGTAGTTTTAATTGATTTTGATTTTTTCTTAAAATTATATCCTCTAATCAAAGCTACAGGAACTTGATTAAATTTACCAAAAACTAATTCAGCAGCAGATGTTAATTCATCTGCAATTGCCATATTTGTAACTTTAATTTGTTTACCAAATTTATCTAGTTTTCCGTAGTAATTTAATAATGGATCAATTCCAGAAACGCCGATAGCAACATTAATTTGACCAATACGAAATGGTCTACCAAATGTATCAGACACAATAACTGCAACATCAATATTTAATTTTTGTTTAATATTTTTACGAATTTGTAAAGCAGAAAAATCAGAATCCAATGGCAATAAACAAAAATAATCTTTTTTAATATTAGATTGATCAATTCCTGAATTCGCACATATAAAACCATGTTTTGTTTCTGTAACGATAGTATAAGAATTCCTTTTTATAATTCTAACACTTTCATTTAATATCAACTCAGTTAATTTTGCACTCTTATGAATTCTCTTAGATAATTTAATTGCACGAATCGATGGTTTAATCGAGTTTTTATGAATTAATCTATCTTCAGATTTAGAAATAATTTTTTGAGTGATAATAAGAATATCTTTATTTAGTAAAGATAATTTATTTTTAGGTAGAGATTTAATTATTAAATTAGCAATATTATCACCTGCATTAATTTCAGGAATTCCATGAATTGGATATATTTGTATAATATTTTTATTATATATCAAAACAAACACCTATGAGATAATTGAATCTCTTTTATCTAAATAATTTTGTAATGAATCATTTTTTAAATGAATTTTAATTGTGTTATTAATTTCTCTCACTAGAGAGAAACCTTTGAATGTTAATCCAGTATATAATTCAATCAAGGATGCACCATTCTGTATTAATTCCCAAGCATCACGCCCACTAAAAATTCCACCGCATCCTATTATAGTCAAAGGAGGTATTTTTTCATGAATATCTTTAACTAACTTCAAGGTGTATGGAAATAGAGGTTTTCCACTAATTCCAGCTTTATTTCTATGAAAATTCTCTATTATTTTATGATTTGATGTATTTCTAATTTGAGTATTATTAACAACAATTGCATCACCTCCATTATCATAAAATGTCTTTGCTAGATCAATTTTATTCTTAAATTCATTATTATTTGTCGGAATTATGCTATAAGGAGAAATTTTACTAATTTTAATTTTACTAGGAGCATGAGAATTCAACATATTCATTATATGTTTAGTAAAATCTCTAGTTTGAATTTTTTGATTAAATTCTGTATTAGGTGAACTCCGACTATCTTCAAAACCATCAACATATGAATGAGTAGTTTTAATAATTTCATTACATGATTCGAGAAAATTATCTTCATTATTATTGGAACTAATTCCTGAAAAACTAAGTATTATCCGTGCATTGCCCTTATTTCTATTTTGAAATTGTTTGAGTTTTAAAATACAATAATCAAGACCTAAAGATGGATATCCTTGAGAATTAATTATTGAATGATTATTATGATCTACAATTAGTCGTTTTATGCCTTTTTTAGGATCTTGAAAATTTCCATTATTTTTATTTTTTAATATTGTACCAACAGTAACTAAACCAAAAATATATGATGCAGGCATCAGAAGTTCACAATTTTTATCAAAGCCAGAAGCTAATCCCACAGGGCTGAAAAATTTATGATTATTAATTTTTAAATGAACTTGTTTACCTGGATTGAAATAATAAGAATGTTTTTTGAAACTATTTGCTAGAAATAATAAATGTTTTTTTGAATGTTCATGTATAATTTCTCCTTGAGAGAAAAATTCAGTATCACGAAATCGTAAATACAAATATTTTCGATAAATCTTGAATAAAAGTGGATTAAAACTTGCCTTAACAAGATTTAATCGAGTCATCTGCACTTAAATTAGATTAATTAATTTACTTGTAATTAAACTTAGAATTTTAATAAACAAATATAACATCATTTTTATCCAATAAATTAGGAATATCACTAATATCAGAGAATTCCAACCCATCATCTATTTCTGTTAATGAAATATCCCGTTCAATAAGATGTTGTTTATGTACAATTACTTTAGCGCCGGTTTTTGTAGATACGTCACTCCATGACATAATATCTGTTAATTCGCTAGTTTTAGCTTTCCAAACTGATGAAACTGAATAAGTAACAGCATCATTCTGTAATAAAAAAGTCAATTTAAAATTACCTTCTAACCCAATTAATAAAGTAAATACATTTGGATCAACAGCATCAACAGTAAGTAAAGTTGGTTTATTATATATAATTAAAATTTTAGCAATATGTTCGTGTTTTTGCAATATATATCAACAATTAATTATATATACAAATATTTAATTAAAAAATATTTCTTTAATATATTATGAATAATAAAAAACTTGCAATATTTGCAAATTCAAATAATTACAGTGATTTTCATCACATGCTATCAATCATTATGGCTGCAATATCAAATGAAATGGAAATAAATGTATTCTTTTCTTATGGGGCTTTAGATAAATTAATAAAAATTAAAAATAATAATATTAATTTTAATTCTAATAACAAAATAGAAAACTATTTTCACAAAGCATTAAGGAAAAAAAATATTCAATCAGATATAGAAATATTTAAAATGATAAAAGAAACGGGCTTAGTTAAAATATTTGCATGTAGCTCTTCAGTAGCTATAATGAATATAAAAGAAGATGATTTATTAAATGTTGATAAAATAATGGGATTAACAACATTTTTAGGTATAGTAGAAAAATCAGATACAGTACTATACATATAAAAAAAATTAGATGGGTAATAAAAAAAATATACTTATTGTATTTCTATTTACCCATTTCTATTACAATTGAACTTACATTACTTGTATCATTTGTTTCAACATTTGGAACTTGTTCAGTTGAAATACTAATATTTTTTACTTTAACGTCTTGTGCGAATCTTCGTGTTAAAATTTGTGCTACATCAACTGCAATGCTTATACTTCTCCCACGTGCTTTTAGTGTTACAACATCTGAGCCGTCTTGTAAAACTGTCATACAAGCTAAGACATAATTCATGACACGCTTTTTCCCAACATATATGGTATTAGGATCACGTGCAGGTTGTTCAACTGGTTGTTCAGCGGGTTGTTCAGCGGGTTGTTCAACTGGTTGTTCAGCGGGTTGTTCAACTGGTTGTTCAGCGGGTTGTTCAACTGGTTGTTCAGCGGGTTGTTCAACTGGTTGTTCAGCGGGTTGTTC
>Ga0066368_10000356_pt1 | contig 12041 bp, 10 predicted proteins | sample Knorr_S7_td_NADW_FD_71215 | JGI IMG/M metagenome (GOLD analysis project Ga0066368, IMG submission 71215) | Marine microbial communities from Southern Atlantic Ocean transect - Knorr_S7_td_NADW_ad_2505m_LV_A | ecosystem: Environmental > Aquatic > Marine > Oceanic | place: Southern Atlantic ocean... | reverse complement strand
AGACTCTTTGAAAAAGCTTACATTATCGAGTTTGTAAACACTCATAATTACTGCGACTTTATTCATAACGCCTTCCCTTGTTAACAAATAAATATAAAAAAACAAGTGCCAAATGTGGACCTGGGATAAAAAACTCTGCCTTGATATTCATTATAAAAAACGAAATTATAACGAGGACACTTATGATAGATTTATCATAGAAACCTGTCAGCAATTTATACATAAGGTATAAATAAAAAAACTGAAAAAGTATACCACCATATAATAACGGCCTCATAATACCAGAATCAGTACCGCCCCAAAACTTTCCATCTGAGTCAAAATATCGTCCATCTCCAAAAATAAGCTGCATTTCATTTGGAAAGTACAAGTGCTTCTGTTGTAACTTATCACTAGATTTAGAGGAAAGCTCACCTGACTCAAGAAAATTAACGATCGGCTCTAGGGCATACTTAGCACTATTAGAAGAGGAAATGATATCATCAAAAAAGTAGAAAAATAAAAGCAGAGAAACCACAAAAATAACTAAAAGATTTTTATCTCTACTAACCCCGTAAAGCATTAACAGCATACCTCCAATCAATAAAGTAGTTCTTGAAGATATTGACGCGCATAAAAGAGTTAATACCATCCAAATTGGCTTTTCTTTATTTAACATTTGTATCACAAGCGCAGTAAAGAAAAATAACCCTAAGTGAAATGTATGTGCTGAGAAAGGAAACCAGAGCCTATATACTTCGAGTTTCTCTTCTAAACCATAGGTTTCACCTTTAACTGCGTAAGCAATCCCCCTTACTGGTTCAAATAAAACTGCTAAAAAATAAAAAACCAAGGAGAAAACCACAATAAAATTAATTATTTTTAGTAAAAAGGAACGTTCAATAGAAAATGCTCTAACAATTAATGAAGCTCCAAAAAAAACAATAAATATTTTTAAAGCAACATTAAAAAAAGAAATATCAAAAGTAAAATGAAAAAATGGGATACTAAGCACAAAGGCAAGTAATAAAAAAGTTAAAACAACTTCATTCAAGTTGAAAGTTAACTTACTTTTAGAAAAGAGAATAAAAATTGCAATTAAAACACTAAGTAACTCAAGCCGTAAGAGTCCTCCAAAAAGCCATGGCTGAATAATAAAAACAAATAAAACAAAGAATTTTAACATAATTAAAATCTAGTCCTAATAGACTGTAAAAGTTTATAAAAGACACGAAACCGGAAAAAGTTAAAAATCTTCAATTTATTACTTACTACTTTCTCATCAAAATGCAAACTCTGATTATAAAATCTATTATGCAAAAACACTCTTTCATTATAAGCTTGATAGATAGACTTATATAAAAACTCAAAGCTTTCAAATTCATTTAACATTAAACTGTATGCTGAATTTATAACAGGGTGAAATTTTCCATCATAATTATATATAGCAATTGAACTATCAAAAAACCTAACTTCTTTATTTAAGATAGCTTTAAAAATAAAAAACAAATCCTCTCCATAAGCAATACCCTCTTCAAAATAAACACCTTCCAGGTCAGAACGATGAAAAACCACATTACTCAAATGAATAACTCTTTGCTTAAATAAATTTACGAGAACATATTCATCAACTTTTTTAACATCCAATAAATGATGTTTAAAAAGCTTCTTATTTATTTTTAAATTAAAAAAACACGTAGATTTTGAAATAATTATATCATTAAGCAACTTTTTGGAATCACATTGAAAGAAGTCATCCGCATCAAGAAAATATATATAATCTCCTAATGCAGCTTCAACCCCGGTATTTCTCGCTATCGATACGCCGCGATTTTCATCAAGTTCAATTAATTTAATAGAATCATTATTAATTGAAGCGATTAATTTTCTTAAGTAAGAGCTTTCACTATTCTCAGAACCATCATTTACAACTATTATTTCACTTTTAATTTCATCACCAGCAAAGTTATTAATGATTGATTTTAATGTTTTCTCAATAAAGAGGGATTTATTATAATAAGGAACAATAATCGAGATCATACCCCTCTCTCCGCTTCAATTGAACTACTACTTAAATCAACCGGATGGGTTACAACATCGCAAAAAATAAAATCTCTTACACTAGATTTTTTTACGATATATCTCCAGTTATCTGCTGGAATATTATTTTCCTTAAAAATTGATAACATTTCTAATGCAATTTCCTTAGAAACAATATATCCGCAAGTACGATATAACCAACGCAATGTAATTGGTAGAACTTTATAGTAATTCAATTTATCAAAGCTCCCTTTAAATGATTTAACAACCCTATTTTTAGAGTTTAATCCCTCTTGACCTCCAAGGTGTATAATACTTTTACTAAAAATTTCACTAAGATTATTGAAAACAATATTTAAATCGTATTTTAGAGAAATATCATCTTCTAGAACACATAACCAGTTATAGTCACTTTGGTTGTTAACGAAGTCTTCGAGAATTTTCAAATGAGATAATTTGCAACCAACTTCACCGGGAGTGAGTATGAATTTTCGGTTAAAAAAATAATCATTATTATTACAATGATAGAAATATTCTATTGCAGATAACTCCTTTCCATTTACTGCGTCATAAAAAGAGTAATTTAAATTATAACTATCAAGAACAGCTGAGACGGAATCCCTCTTCTTACAATCGGAAGATAAAGAAATTACTTGTATTGATACGTCACTTCTCATAGCCGAAGACCTCATAATCTTTATAATAAAAATTTTTTAGGATTGAAACAGACTCACTATTTAAATCTTTAAAGGTATACCCCTTACCTTTTGTAGCATTAGCTCTTTTAGAAAAATCCAGCTCATTTATCATTGGAAAAACATCATTTATATTATTATCTTGGCTTAAGTTTTCCAGCTTAAAAACAAAGTCAACCAAAAGCGTTGAGTTATAATACAGATATTCAAATTGAGGTTCAAAATGAGGCACATCACTTAATCGGAAAGAAGATTTATTTACTTCATTTTTTATAAAATCATTTATATCATTATATTTAGAAAGAACTTCCTCATTAAATATACTATCAATTTTACTCATACCACCATTTTTTAAAAAATTATATGCAGAAATAAACCTGTCAATCGGATTACGTACTATAGAAAATGTAGGGATAGATTTAAAATTAGAGTAATCATTGAGATAGTAACTTACAGCCTTATGATGACCTATTTGTGCACCGTATAAATCGAAAGACACTTTACTTCCAGCTGCTTTCGGAATATGTATAAACAATGCGCCTTGATGTAATGCACATTTAGGAACTTTATTTAAAAAAAAGATATGAGACTTCACTCGCTTCAGTATAATTTTGATCACTATTTCGCACCTATAAACTTAAATGTTTTTATTTTATAGTATTTATAAATAAATATTGAGGAAAGAAGCCCACTCGCCAAAAATGAAAACACTACACTCACAGCAGCTCCTACCAAGCCAAAATTAGGTATTAAAGTTACATTCAATAAGACACAAATAGCGAAGGAAATAAAACTAATATTTCTAGCGACTAGATCCTTATCAATCATTTGTAGTAAAACAGTCGAAGGGCCGAAAAACACTTTCGCAAGTTGGGCAATAATTAAAATAACCATGATATATCCATAACCAGAAAAACCCTCACCTAAAAAATCAATGATATATGGATAAACAAAGTAAAATCCTACACACTTTAAAAAAGTTATTACATATATTATAGAGTTAGAATTATCCAGCATTTTCTGAACCATAGCTCTGTCTTTGAAAATATTAAACTTTGCAATTTTTGGGTAGACTAACCTATTCAAAGTTACATATGCATGTGAAAAAAGTAACGAAAATTTATATAACATCGCAAAAATAGCCACCTCTTTAAAGGCAAGATAAAAACCTACAAACAAAACTCCTGACTGCACAATAAATTGATTTAAAGATTGTGTAATAAATATAGGGAAGGCTTCCTTATATACCTCAATAATCTTAGGCTTTTTCCTATCGTTTAAGTTATAACCTCTTATTAAAAAAAACAGTATCCCCATACCAATGATAGAAAAAATAAGCATTATAGCTATCTGAGTTACTGCAACTTCAGTTACGTTCCCAATGCCAATAATAAAGATATAAATAAGTAGTAAAAGTTGAACCCCACCATCGAATATAAAAAAAGATAATAGAGGCCTTTCCGCTCCCTGAAGAGCGGAAGAAACTAATGATACAAGTGAAAAACAAACGACCATTATCAGTAAATATTTTTCATAAAAATCATTGTTGACTTTCAGAGTAATAAAAACCACCGCCAAAATAGAAACATTAACAGTGATAATAATTAGAGATATAAGTATGTACTTATTAAAATTATCCCCTTTTCTTGAGAATCGTTTTAAAAACAATGTATTCATTCCAAATACACAAACGACACCTAAAACATTTACTAAGGAGATAAAATGAAAAAACAACCCTGAACTTTCTTCACCTAAAAGCTTTACTAATTGTATATTCAAAATAAAGCTTGAAATAACAAATAAAAACTTAAAAAATAGTAACCAAAATTTATCACTCCTCATATGCAGAATTAACCATCCTATTAATTAGGGTTGCATCATCATAAGTTACTAAACTACCAAAATAGTTGTAAAAGTTACTTATTTGAAATGATTCTACTTCCTTTATTGAAAAATCGAATGCTTCTTCAGTATTCTTAAAAGAATATTCTTTATCTTGAAACTCATTTTTTGCGAGAAAAACAGTCTTAACATTTGAAGTAACTGCAAGAATTCCAAAGCCAGAATTATGAGTAATAACTATTGAACCTGATTTTTCCAAATTTTTTAATGAGCTGAAATCTGTTGGTAAGGTAGTATTCCTACTTTTATCCAAAGGATGTGGTCTAAAGACAAGTTTCGCTTTGTATTTTTCAGCAAGTAACCTGCCTACCTCATACATTTCATGATCATCAATACTTCGTAGCTTGCTAACATTATCATTAGACAATTGGCCCACAATAACTATTTTCTTTTCTACACTACTATCGTCATTTTCTGGCGTAAAATACTTTGGTTTAATGGATTTAAGTTTATTAATAAAGTTTACTGCTCGATATTCAACCTCAGGTTTAGTTAAGCCAAGTAATCGAATACGATCCTCAGTAGAGTCACCAAACCCAGCATAACCTTTTTTATCAAATGTGAAATAATCACTAAACGGTGATATTTTCCAGTTCACTCTATTATCTTCTGGAGCTGAGATAGTATGATATGTAAATGCTAATCTTCCCTTTGGCACACCAACATTCAATGAATTTTGATAAATAGGAATTATTATTTTCTTACTTTTTAACACTGTGAGTGATATTAAAAAACTCATTTTAATAATACTATTTCTTACTTTTCCACCCCACCTTAATGGGAACGATACACAAACCTTTTCAAAATTCATAAATAAAACCCGTCTAACTAAATGCATAAAAGTGCTAAAGCGACATTAACTTCACGAAAGTGATATAAGAGATTACCTAGCAGCATATAGTGGTTTGAAATACTAAATTTATAGACTAATAAAAATACTCACAAAGAATAAAAATAATTTTTTAAAACAATTAAATTTTTTATAATTTCTCTGAGCTGTATTCATAATTGTAATAACCATAATAGCCATAAGAATTACTTTTTTTCTTAAGAACACCATTGAATACCACTCCCTTTACATCGATACCGTTTTGTTCAAAACGATTTCTGGTGAGCTCTAACTCACGTATATGGTTTTGACCAAAGCGTGTTACGAGTAAAGTGCTACCAGCATGGGCACTGACTATTGCAGGATCTGTTACTGCTAAAATAGGGGGTGTATCTATGATAATTAAGTCGTAGTGTTCTTTAATAGTATCAACCAGCTTTGAAAAACGCTCATGCATTAATAGCTCAGATGGGTTCGGTGGTACTTGGCCACGAGTAATTAAATGCAGGTTTGGTACTTTAGTCTGTTTAATTACATTTTTAAGCTCTAATCGACCGGATAAAAAGTCACTTAAGCCGTTTTCCCATTTTTCGTTAAACGCTTTTTGTAAATAGCCTTTACGCATATCAGCATCAATTATCAGCACCTTTTTATCACTTTGTGCTAATACAGTTGCCAGATTAACCGATATAAATGACTTACCCACACCTGGGCTTGGGCCCGATATAGCAATAACGTTGTTTTTTGCCTCCATCATCGCAAAGTGTAAGCTGGTACGTAGGCTACGTAGTGCCTCTATTGCTAAGTCTGCAGGGTTTTCAACCGCCAGTATGGTATTTGCTTGGGTGGCTTTTCGGTTTTTAAGCTTACCAAACGATACTAGCTGATCTTGGTGATCTGAATACGGTACGCTGGCATAAACAGGTAAGCCCATTGCCTCAATTTCGCTCGGGTCTTCAATGCCTTTATGTAGCGCTTTTTGCACCAATACAATAGCAACAGCAAGCATACCACCCAACATAGTCGCTATCACTACTACCAATGCCTTTTTAGGCTTAACCGGTTTTGATGTGTTCACTTCTGCGTGGTCAATAATACGTACGTTACCCACAGTTCCTGCACGCACAATGTCGAGCTCTTGCGTTTTAGCCAGTAGCATAGTGTATATTTGGTTGCTTACTTCTACATCGCGGGTTAAACGTAATAACTCTTGCTGGGTAGATGGTAAGTTTGTTACTTCACTAGTTAAGTCATCTTTTTGCTTTTGTACTGCTTTAATCTGCTCAAGTATGCCTTGGTAAGCCGGGTGGCCCTTTTTAAATTTACGGCTAAGCTCCAAGCGTTGTAGTTCTAACTCTTGTAACTTAGTTTCTAGCTGCACAATTTGGTCAAGCACACCTTGTGTTTCTAGCGTTATGTTTACTGATTGCTGTTTAATTTGGTAATCGTTAAAGCGCTTTTCGGCAAATTCGAGTTGCTTTTTAACCTCGGGTAATTGTACTTCTAAAAACTCAAGTGACTTTTGTGCCTCAGCGCTGTTTCGCTCTACATTACGGCGTACATAAATACCGGCAACTTGTTCTAGCACTTTTTCTGCGTAACTATAATCGTTATCTTGTAAGGTTAAGTTAATAATGCCCGAATCTTTGCCTTTTTCGCTGGCACCAATTGCCTCTTGTAAATCTAATATGGTATTTAAACGGTCACGTTTGGTAATAATAAATTCAGTGCCTGGGTGTGCATTTAAATTACGTACTGTTAACTCAATAATACCGTTAGTAAGCTCCTGCCCAACTTGCCCTTTTAATACTATTTCGCCAGCGTCGTTTAATAATGCTAATTGGTTATTTTGCTGTGCTACCACTACAAACTCAGTACCAATATTAAAGCTAGGCACATCAAACCTAAATACATCGATACTTTCGCCGCCCCATGCATATGAGCTTGCACCAAAACTAGGCTCTGCCAGCTCACCCGGTGAGCTTGGTTTAAAGCTTCGGTATGCGCGGTTACCTATTAATGGGAATAGTTTAGGTTTAACTACGGTATCTAGGTTTAATTTGTCGACTGCCTCGCCAATAACAGATCGCGACTTTAATAGTTCGATTTCGGTTACTGCGGCCGAGGTACTTTCAAACATGCCGCTCATGTCGTCAAAGCCCGGTACCGTGGCGCTGTTGTCTTCTACCTGTATCATGGCGGTAGCTTGGTAAACAGGTGCTGCATATAAAGCATAAATTACACCCAGCACCATAAACACGCTGGTAATGGCCATAATAAATAATTTACGGTCCAGTAAAGCACCTAGCAGCGCCATTAAATCAATTTCTTGCGGCTCTTGCTGGCTAGTTTGTGTTGTTCGGTTACTATTATTTAGCTTTGAAGGCTGAGCATTCATTAATGCAGTTTCCTTATAAATACTTTTGCCAAGCGCTGCACGCGCTGTCGATTAGCTCATAAACGTGGGTAAATGCTTCTAAGCTCTGACGATATGGGTCGGGGATCTCGGTATCGTTTAACCATTTACCTAACAAAAACGTTTTACCTCTTGCTTGAGGGTAACGCGTGCACAAGTCAGTTAAGTGACGCTGTTCCATCACCAAAATAACGCTGTTGTACTGTACTAATGCTGAATTGATTTGTTGGCCACGGTGATCTGCCATATTAATACCATGCTGCTCAGCAATGTGCTGAGCAGTGGCATCGGCAGGTTTACCTTCTAATGCGGTTAAACCAGCCGAAGTAACAGTAATCCCTTTGTTTTGTAACTTACTTTTAAGTACATACTCTGCAGTTGGGCTACGGCAAATGTTGCCTGCACACACTACTAATACTGAGTCAAACATACTTATCCTTAGTTTGTATTGGCTACGTCGTTGATTCTGTCAACCGTTGAAATTGACGGTAGTAATAAGCTTATCACGCGGTTCCAGCGTGCAAGCGGTGCAGAAGTAACATACACAATATCGTGTGGTTTAAGTTCAAACTGCTCTGCTAATACTAGTGCTGCTACATTTTTAGCATGTAATTGATATACATCTGCAATTACGCCATCTTTGGCTAAATCGCGCTTTCGTAATACAAAAATGCCATTTGCATCGGCGGTTGCTTCTCTAATACCGCCGGTATCGCTTAATGCTTGTGCTAAATTTAAACCATAGCGGTCAATATCAACTGTACCTGCTTTAATTACATCTCCTAACACATACACTTGGTGTTTATCGTTACGGCTAACATGCACAATGTCGCCATGTTTTAATAAACGGTTTTGTGAAATATCACCATAGCTATAAAAGTCATCAAGGCGGATAATTTCTGTTTTATTACCCGAGGTATAGGTTACTTCACGCCAGTCAGCACGGTCAGTTATACCGCCGGCATTGTTTAATACATCAATTATCGTGAGCGGTATCTCTGTAATTGGGTAAACACCTGGGTTAGTTACTTCACCGGTTACATAAGTTTTTTGGCTTCTAAAACCGACTATTTTTATATCAACTTGCGGATTTTCGATTACTCGGCTTAAACGCTTAACAAGGTCTTCACGTACTTCAGCCACAGTTCGACCGGCTGCTGGTATATTAGGTGCATAGGCATACGTTATTGTGCCGTCTTCTGCCACACGAAAACCATCAAACTCTGCCGTACGTTGTACTGCTGCAGGAATAGTTAGTTCTGGGTGATCCCATACACCAATAGTTAATACATCACCTACTCCTAAACGGTATTGATAGTCAGAGGTATCAATACCCTTACGGTTTGTTGTATTAACCTGTTTAATTTCACGCTTTTGAATATTTATTAAAGAAGAATCAATAACTTGAATATTGACTTTTTCGAGGTCTTTTTCTAAGTTTTCTACTTGTGAACCAGAATCAATACCTTCGTAATGACTGCCTGGTATGATTGTACATGCACTTACAGAGAGGAGAGATAAAGATGCTGCAAGGAGTTTAAATTTGAACGCCATTCTTCTTCCTAAAAGATTATTATATAAGTTTACACTTACTTATTTTAAAGCTGATCAATTAAAGCATGACGGCTTGTTATACGCAAGTTAACAAGGCCTTGAATCAAGCCTGAACGCGCCTACTTATACACAAAAGCATACCAGCTCTATATCACTTGAAAAAATGCGTCTAAGGCCATGTTTTAAAGCACTTTGCTAGTGAAGCGTTTACAATTTATATGGAGTTCTTTTCAGGAGTAATTAAAGTCGAAGGCTTAACTGACTTGATTATTCGTAATTTAGCAACTTTGCATTACTATCCATTTACATTGGAACATCCTTAAGTGCGGGTATTATACAGGCAGTTCGCTATATTTCAAGCTTAGGATTGTTTCTAAAAACACCCCAAACAACAGAGCACTAAAAAATGCTTGTTAGCATAAATGCTTATGCTAACAAGCAAGCATTGTCTTACATTAAGAATAGCTAAGCTCTTAACCGTTTATAAGCAAGTGCAGGGTATTTAAATAGCGAATAAACCATCGATAATGCGTTCACACGCTTTGCCATCACCATATGGATTATGGGCAAAACTCATTTCTTTATAAGTCTCTTTATTATCAATAAGCTCACTGACCGCGTTTATAATTTTGTTGCTGTCTGTGCCTACTAATTTAACTGTCCCTGCCGCTACGGCCTCTGGGCGCTCGGTGGTATCACGCATAACGAGTACTGGTTTACCCAAGCTTGGGGCTTCTTCCTGCACGCCGCCTGAGTCAGTTAAAATTAAGTATGCTTGGTTCATCAAAAACACAAACGGTAAATAGTCTTGTGGTTCGATAAGTTTAACATTGCTTTTATCTGCAAGCAGGCGCTTAACTGGCTCCTGGACATTTGGATTTAAATGCACAGGGTACACAAAATTATAGTCTGGGTATTTTGATGCTAATGACGAAATTGATTGGCAAATTCGTTCAAAGCCGCCACCAAAGCTTTCGCGGCGGTGCCCAGTTATAAGTAAGTATGGTTTACCTAGAATGTCAGCAAACTTTTCTGTTAATTGCTGCTGTATATCGGCCTTTGGCAGTACGTTATTTTTAACTTGTAGTAATGCGTCTATGACCGTGTTACCTGTTACAAAAATAGTGCTTTGTGACACATGTTCACGCAATAAGTTGTCGGCAGACGCTTGTGTTGGGGCAAAATGTTTAGCGGTTAAAACGCCAGTTAACGTTCGGTTTGCTTCTTCAGGCCACGGGCTATATAAATTACCCGTGCGTAAACCCGCTTCTACGTGGCCTACTTTAATCTGCTTGTAGAAGGCGGCCATGGATGCTGCAAATGTCGTGGTTGTATCGCCATGAACAAGTACCCAATCCGGTTTAAACTCGTCAAGCACATCACGTAAACCGAGTAAAATTTTACTGGTGATATCGTATAAGTCTTGCCCTGCTTTCATTATGTTTAGGTCATAATCTGGCGTTATTTGAAAAAGGTCCAGTACTTGGTCAAGCATCTCTCGATGCTGTGCTGTTACACACACTTTAGCTTCAATTCTTGCATCGTTTTCGAGCGCAAGCACTAACGGCGCCATTTTAATTGCTTCAGGGCGGGTACCAAATACGGTTAAAACTTTCATCTATTATCCTAAACACAAAAGCCTGCCAAAAATGGCAGGCTTACTAAATCTACTTGTTGAGTTAAAAAATTCCGCGGCTATCAACAACCACTTTTCTGGCTACTTGCTCTGCAGGTATCTGCTTAAATTCTTTGTGATCAACCAACACTGCGAGTGTATTACTGCGCTCAAGCGCGTCTTCTATTGATACTAGCTCAACCCCTAACTCAACAAGTGATTCAGGCAGCTTACTAATATTAGGCTCAACAACCAGTACCTCTGCATCGTTATTTTGCGCTAACATTTTTGTTATATCGAGCGCAGGGCTTTCACGTAAATCATCAATATCCGCTTTAAAGGCAATACCTAAACAGGCAATCACTGGCTTTTTAAATTGATCAGCAGCCTCTGTTATTTGCTTTAACACATAATGGGGCTTGCTATCGTTAACTTCGCGCGCTTGGCGAATTAACTTAGCTGTTTCTGGCGCAGAACTCACAATAAACCATGGATCAACAGCAATACAATGGCCGCCAACACCAGGGCCTGGGTTTAAAATGTTCACTCGCGGATGACGATTAGCAAGCTTTATAAGCTCCCAAACATTAATATCTAACTTATCGCAAATCATTGAAAGCTCGTTTGCAAACGCAATGTTTACATCACGAAACGAGTTTTCGGTTAGCTTTGCCATTTCGGCTGTTCTGGCGTTTGTTAGTAAACATTCGCCTACCACAAAGGTTTTATATAAAGCGACTGCTTTGCGAGAACATTCTTCAGACATACCGCCAATCACGCGATCATTCTCTACAAGCTCACGTAAAACATGACCAGGTAAAACGCGTTCAGGGCAATGTGCAATGTTTATATCGGCTTCGTTACCTGCTGTTTGCGGGAAAGTTAAATCTGGGCGAGCTTCAGCCAACCAGTTTGCTAGCTCTTCAGTAGCGCCTACTGGCGAGGTTGACTCTAAAATAACTAAGTTGCCTTTTTCAAGCACTGGTGCAATTGCTTTTGCAGCTGCTTCTA
>Ga0066368_10000352_pt1 | contig 12076 bp, 12 predicted proteins | sample Knorr_S7_td_NADW_FD_71215 | JGI IMG/M metagenome (GOLD analysis project Ga0066368, IMG submission 71215) | Marine microbial communities from Southern Atlantic Ocean transect - Knorr_S7_td_NADW_ad_2505m_LV_A | ecosystem: Environmental > Aquatic > Marine > Oceanic | place: Southern Atlantic ocean... | reverse complement strand
TTCACCCTTATTTGCTTGGTTACTGGATCGTTATGGGGTCAACCAACATGGGGTACTTGGTGGGTTTGGGACGCACGTCTTACTTCGGTCTTAATTTTGTTCTTTTTATTTGTGGGCTATATGGTTCTCTTTGATGCGTTTGACGATCCGACCAAGGGTGCGCGCGCGGCCGGGATCCTGGTCATAGTCGGATTTGTATTTGTGCCTATAATTAAATTCTCCGTGGACATACTTGAGCTCCGCACTTTGCACCAAGGAGCCAGTGTGTCGAAATTGTCGGCACCATCTGTACATGAATCAATGTTATGGCCTCTGTTGGTCATGGCATTGGCTTACGCAGCTTATTTTATTTCATTGTTACTTGTCCGGATGCGATCGGCGATCCTAGCTGCTCGAGTGCGCTCCTTACGGATGATGCAGGCGCAGCGCGCGTCTAGGGCTGCCATCGTTCCGGAACGCCCATGAACGGGTTCGAGGAATATTTTGCGATGGGGGGAGATGGTCGTTTTATATGGTCTGCCTACGCGGTTGCTGCGCTGGTTCTGATCGGGCTCGCTGTCGCGTCTGTATGGAGCTATCGAGCACGGCGTTCCGAATTTAATGTGTTACAGGAACTTGATGGTGGCACGCCTCGTTCGGATGATGGCAATCCATAGTAATGACACGTAAGAAACGACGCCTATATACACTGATAGGTGCGATGGTGCTTCTCAGTGCGGCGACTGCCCTTGTGATTGGTGCCTTTCGCGACAACCTGGTTTTCTTTTTCAGTCCAACTGAAGTTGCTGAGAAGGGCATCGAGGTGGGGCAACGTATTCGCATGGGAGGACTGGTTGAAGAGGATAGTGTTATCCGAGATGCTGATGGCCTCACGGTGCATTTCCGTTTAACGGACCTAAGTCATACCATTATGGTGACCTATCGCGGCATCCTACCGAGTCTGTTCCGTGAGGGTCAGGGTGTTATTGTCCAGGGGCAGTTGGATGCCCCCACTCATTTCATCGCCGATGAAATAATGGCCAAGCATGATGAAAATTACATGCCGCCTGAAGTTGCGGAAGCGTTAAAGAAATCGGGTCAGTGGAAGGGTGGTAACGAATGATCGTCGAAATCGGTCATATCGCATTAATAATGGCACTTATTGTTGCTTTGGTTCAGGCAACTATTCCCATGATTGGTGCGGCGCGCGGGGATGGGCGGTTAATGGCTGTCGCTAGTACGGCAGCTGGTGCTCAATGGGTGTTCATTGTAATAGCCTTCTTATCGCTGATGAATGCTTACGTTACCTCAGATTTTTCAGTTTTTAACGTGGCCAGCAATTCTCATTCCGCCAAACCCATGCTTTATAAAATAGCTGGCGTGTGGGGCAATCACGAGGGGTCACTCGTGTTGTGGGTACTGATTTTGGCCACATTTGGCGGCGCCATCGTGCTGTTTGGTGGTAATTTACCGCCTGCCCTGCGGGCTAGGGTATTATCAGTGCAAGCGTTGATCGCTGTTGGGTTTCTTTCTTTTAGCTTGTTTACTTCAAATCCATTCGAACGCGTGTTCCCGGCGCCGTTGGATGGCAACGGCCTGAATCCGTTACTTCAGGATCCTGGTCTTGCGTTTCATCCACCGTTTCTCTATCTGGGTTACGTCGGGTTTTCGGTTGCATTCGCCTTCGCCATTGCGGCTTTGATTGAGGGGCGAGTTGACGCTGCCTGGGCGCGTTGGGTGAGGCCGTGGACTCTTATAGCATGGAGTTTTCTCACGATTGGCATCGCTTTGGGTAGTTGGTGGGCTTACTATGAGCTTGGTTGGGGCGGATGGTGGTACTGGGACCCGGTAGAAAATGCCTCTTTCATGCCTTGGCTTGCTGGCACAGCGCTGCTTCACTCCGCGATTGTGTGCGAAAAACGCGACGCCTTAAAAGCATGGACGGTATTGCTCGCAATCGTGGCCTTTTCGCTTAGTCTGCTCGGAACGTTCTTGGTTCGCTCCGGGGTGCTGACTTCGGTCCACGCTTTTGCGACGGACCCGGCGCGAGGTGTATTCATACTCGGGTTTTTGATCTTTGTGGTTGGCGGTTCCCTCACGTTATTTGCCGTGCGCGCGCCGCTCCTGAAGGCCGGTGGCCTTTTTGCTCCAGTTTCCCGAGAAGGTGGCATAGTTCTTAACAATCTTCTATTCAGTGCGGCAGCTGCCACTGTACTGTTGGGAACGCTTTACCCGTTGTTTATCGATGCGTTAGGTGCGGGTAAGGTTTCCGTAGGTCCACCTTATTTCAATACCGTTTTTATTCCGTTGATGGCGCCGCTGATAGTGCTCGCAGGAATTGCGCCAATGCTTGCCTGGAAACGGGCTGATCTTACAGGCGTCATTGCCAGGATTAAGATCGTGGCGGCTGTGACTGTATTGGTTTTGTTGTGGAGCGTTTATCGGGCATGGGGCAATGCAGTATTTGGCGCTTTTGGAATTGGGCTCAGCGCATGGCTAGCGTCTTCGGTGCTGTTTGATTGGGCGGTGCGAATCCGTCTGTTTCGTGTGTCGGCGCTTGATAGTTTGCAGCGTGCAATTAGAATCCCACGAGCGGCATATGGCATGAGCCTTGCCCATTTTGGTGTAGCGTTGCTGGTGGCCGGCGTCACCGCGTCTAGTGCGTGGCGAACCGAAGCGATTCAGGTAATGCGTCAAGGCGAGACTATCTCAGTCGCGGGTTTCGAATTTCTATTTCACGGCGTCGTTCGTGCAGAGGGGCCCAACTATACAGCGGATCGGGGTCACTTCACGGTTACACGTGCGGGTGGCTTGGTTGCTGAACTTTGGCCCGAAAATCGATTTTATCCTGTCCAACAACAACCCACCACGGAAGCCGCTATACACACTACGTGGCTTTCCGATCTGTACGTCGTGGTAGGTGATCCGGATGGTCAGGGAGGTTGGTCGACACGTGTTTATTACAACCCTCTGGTTCCTTGGATTTGGCTGGGTGCGATGGTAATGGCTTTGGGCGGCGCAGTTTCTTTAAGCGATCGTCGTCATCGGGTAGGGGCGCCAAACCGGCGCCGAAGACGTTTGATGGCGGGTGAGCCAGCAGCAGAAGTGGCGCGCTAGGCCGATGAACTCACGCCGTTTGTTCTACCTATTGCCGGTTATCGTATTTGGTGTGCTGTGTGCGTTTTTGTTGCGCGGATTATCACTCGACCCTTCCACGGTACCAACTGCACTGGCAGATAAGCAGGTTCCGGTATTTGATCTGCCGCCGCTGGATAGCCAAACAAAAGGCTTGGCCTCGTCGGACCTTGTTGGCGAGGTGGCCTTAGTAAACGTATTTGCTTCTTGGTGCCTGCCATGTCGGGTAGAGCATCCATTTTTGATGGAATTGGCAGATAACGGTGCGTTCGCACTCCACGGTGTAAATTATAAGGATAAGCCTGAGGACGCCCGTGCTTGGCTCGATGAGCTTGGCGATCCTTTCCTTCGCATTGGTGCTGATCAGGACGGCCGGGCTGGTATCGACCTAGGGGTTTATGGTGTGCCCGAGACTTTCGTAATCGATAGAGCCGGCAGAATTCGTTACAAGCACGTTGGACCTATTACCCAAAGTGACCTGGAAAAGTATTTGTTGCCGCTTATCAGGAAGCTTAGCCGATGAAGTGCTGGTTCATCACTGTGCTTATGGTGGTGCCGCTTTTTTTGCCAGGGGCAATTGCATTTGAAAACGATGCCCCGTTAGATGATCCTGTGTTGGAATCCCGTGCCCGTGACCTTGCGAGACAGATCCGTTGCCTCGTGTGCCAAAATGAATCGATCTTCGATTCTGATGCTGACCTTGCTAAGGATCTTAGACAAATTGTCAGAGAGCGGATCATATTGGGTGAGAGCGACCTTGCAGTTACTGACTATTTGGTTGCGCGCTACGGGGATTTCGTTTTGCTGAAGCCGCCCATCAAGCCGAAAACCTATCTGCTTTGGTTTGGCCCGGCGCTAATAATGCTTTTTGCTGGAATCGGAGTCGTGCGTTTTCTAAAGCGTACGGGGGCAAAAGGTCGTCATCCGGAAGCTCTCAGTACATCGGAACGAAAGCGAGTCGAACACTTAATCTCCGGCGAGGAAGTCGACTAAACAGATGAGTCCATGGTGGCTATTTCTGATTATGGCCGCGCTTGCGGTGTTGTTTCTCGTTCGTCCTTTGCTGCGAACACAGAGAGCGTCTGTTGCGCGTGCGGACTATGATCTAGAAGTCTATCGCCAACAGTTGAAAGAGCTAGCGTTTGATCAACGCAGGGGGCTTATTTCAGATCCGGAATATCAAGCCTCTTTAACCGAGATCGAGCGACGTATTCTTGCGGCCGGTGGAGCCCGTGACTTGGCCATTCACACACCGGTCAGAATGAACCAGAGAGCCTGGAAACTCGTTTTAGCATTGGTGCTCGTCGTTCCTTTGTTGGGGGGTGGTCTGTACCAAAGGCTTGGTAGTCCCCAGTTGCCCGATCAACCTCTGGCAAGTCGCAATGTTGCGCCTGAGATACCGGGTGGAAGTGAGTTCGATGAGGCAATTGCCAGTTTGGTTTCTCGGCTCGACGAAAATCCTAATGATGTTGAAGGGTGGACCCTTCTGGCACGCTCTTATGCTTTTACTCGGCGTTTTAATGAGGCTGTCGGTGCCTACCGAGAAGCCGAGGCTTTGTCTCCGGATGATAATGACATTGCGACTGTGCTTGGTGAATCAATAGTGTTTAGCCGAGATGGTGTGGTCACGCCGGCGGCGCGCCAACAATTTAAGTTGGTGCTGGGTAGAGAACCGGGACACCCGATCGCGCGTTACTATATGGGTCTTGCCATGGCACAAAGCGGCGCTCAAGACGAAGCTTTGGCGATCTGGCGAAAGCTCGCGGCAGAGGCTGACCCATCAGAGCCTTGGCTACCCCAATTACAGTCTCAACTTCGGGCGTTAACAGAGGATTTTGGCATGGAGCCCGGGGTGGTGAGGGCGGTTGAGGAGGAGTCCCGATCAGCAGTTGTGGCTCCCAGCACGGCGCCAGGTCCAAGCGCTGCCGATATAGAGGCGGCAGGCGAGATGACTGCAGATGATAGAGCAAATATGATTCAAAGCATGGTCGGGCGCTTGGCCGCACGACTAGAAGAAAACCCAGACGATGTCGAGGGGTGGAAGCGACTCGGTAACGCGCGTCGGGTTCTCGGTGAACTTTCTGCTTCTGAGTTGGCCTATGGCCGCGCACTTGCGCTTGCACCAAATGATGTTAATGCATTAGTGGCCCAGGCGGAAGTTGCCATGGAGAGTATCGGCGACGGCTTAGTACCCGCGATTGCGGTCGTTAATTACCTAAAAGTTAACGAACTCGATGCATCTCGCTTAGATGCTATGTGGTATCTTGGTTTGGCAGCTTCTCAAAAAGGACGGAAGGGTGAGGCGCGCAAATTCTGGCAACACTTGCTGGAGAGGCTCCCCTCTGACAGTGGGGATGCGCGCGATATCAAAGCAAGGATTGATGCGCTGGATGAGGGCAACTGATTTTCGTTAAAAGGAGAAAACTTTAGATCGTTCGATCGCGATCAGCCCAAAACTTTTCTCTTACGGTGCGTCTGAGCACCTTGCCTACTGGACTGCGCGGTAGTTTGTCCCAAAAAAGAACGGCCTTGGGCGCTTTTACGCTGCCGAGTTCCGTCTTGCAGTGGGAAATAATCGCTTCTTCATCTATTGCTGCGCCGTCCACGAGTTCAACCACAGCTGTGACCGCTTCGCCCCATTTATCGTCTGGAGCTCCAACCACAGCGCAATCTTGCACCTCGGGTAATGCCCATAACACTTGTTCAATTTCACCCGGATAGATGTTGAATCCACCTGAGATGATCATGTCATTCTTGCGGTCTAGGATATAGACGTAGCCCGCTTGATCTATGGCACCAATATCTCCAGTGTGATGCCAGCCATGGGCACTTACTGTGGCACTGGCCTCCGGATTTTTGTAATAGCCGGCCATTACTAGGTTGCCACGGACGACGATCTCACCGCGTTCATCAGGGCCAAGCAGGTTTCCCGACTCATCCATAATTGCTAGGTCAGTAAACAGACAAGGGCGCCCACAACTCGCCAGGCGGTGTTGTGCTCCTGTCTCCAGCCAGCGAACGTGTTCGAATGGTAACATCACCGTACACATCATTGGCGCTTCTGCTTGGCCGTAGAGTTGAGTGAGGACGGGGCCAAAGGCCTTAATCGCTTGCTTAAGTTTATCGACCGACATTGGGGCGGCACCATAAATCAGATAATCGAGTGAGCTATAGTCGAAGTCATTCAGACGCGGATGGGCCAGCATCATGTAAATGACGGTGGGGGGGAGAAACAGGGTAGTAACTTTATGCTCAGAAATTGCTGCCATCACCGTTTCGGGGTCTGGCCGAGCAAGGATCACGTTGGTTGCGCCCAAGGGAAGCAGCCAGAGAGCGGCCAACCCCGCCGCGTGAGTAATAGGCGCGGCGACCAGGTGTATAGGTGGTGCCTTGTGCGGCATTGCAGTGTTCGCGTTGGCAATCATAGTCTCGAACGCTCGATTGGTAAGCATGGCAGCCTTCGAACGACCAGTTGTGCCTCCAGTTGAAAAAAGGCAAGCCACGTCACTTGGTTCTCGTGAAATGTCCGGGGCCGTTTCGGGTTGCGGCGCCAACCAACGCGTTAGGGAAGGCGCTCCTTCGAGAGCGCGATCGATCCCTATCACGCGCGTTACCTTTGGCGCTTCTTTAGAAATACAATCAAGATGCTTCGCGAACAGGCTGTGAATGAAAAGCAGGCAGGCGTCCCGGTCTTTGAGCACATATAAGTTTTCTTCGATCATGCTCAGCCCGTTCAAGTTTACGTACACCGCGCCCGCTCTGAGAATGCCGAGCATACACAAAAAAGCACGGGCATCGTTGGGACTATAGATGGCGACTACGTCGCCAGCTGCGATACTTTCAGACATCAAAGCATTCGCTATTTGATGAGTTCGGATTTGTGCTTCCCGATAACTGAGCGTGCCGTTTTCATCGATGAATGCGGCGCGATCAGGTTCAAGTGATGCACCTCGGTCAAAAAAATCAATCAAGCGCATGGTCTCACCCAAAGGTTACGGCATCAGCGGACCATCAAGGAAAACTCGGCGGCGTCTTCCCAAGTGAACTGTCCATCCTGTTTAATAAGTTCAGGGAAATGCCCGAGAATGATCCTGTCGGCCATATCTAGTATCCGTTCGATGGTAGAAGTGCCGGTGGCGATTGTATGGAACGCCATATCGCATTTTCGGGTTACTGCCTCTTTAGGATATTTGAGTGCGTCACCAGCTATCACGACGCAGCCATATTTTCCCGTGTCAAGTTTAAGTACGAACGAGGCGGGAGTGTGACCGGGTGCCGGGAAATAATGAACACCCTGAGTAATGCGATCCTCATCATCAATCAGTTCTAGGTCGTGTTTTTGTAATTGTTCCTTCAACATCCAAGGGATGTACATATCATCTTTGTGTGGATTGCCCGCGTAATCCCACTCTCGGCCACCAACCAAAATTTTTGCGTTGGGGAAAAGGTCAACATTACTGCAGTGATCGAAGTGCAGATGAGACAGAAATACAGCTTTGACATCATCTGTTGTCATGCCCTGGTTTGCCAGGCCTTCCAACAGTGTCGCTCGGTTGTAGTAATGACCAACGTCGAACAGCACGGGGCCGGAATCACAGGTAATCAATGTGGCGTTGGCAAGCGCGAGAAACCCACTTCGCTGCCGAAGATTGTTTGCGTTTACAATAATTTCGTATTCGACCGTCATTGCAGATCTTTCCGTTTTAGCTAAGGTTGTCGGCAGAAATATTGCCTCGCGCTAACAGGTCTTTAAAAGCGGAGAAAGTTTCCCTGACTCCAAATTCCAGGTCGATTGTCCCGTAATCCCCCAAAAAATCTCGCAGCGGTTTGTCTGACAGATCTCCCGGAAAAGGTAAGGCCTCTCCTTCCACATTTATACGCGCTTCGGGTTGTGCTTGACGCAAGATTTCGACCCAATGTTCCACGGTAGTTGCAACGCCATTGATATCAAATACAGGCGCTCCCTCCCGTTCTTTTGATACCGCTTTAATGAATGCCGATGCAACTTCGCCCGCATGCAGTGCTCCCATTGGTCCTGAAAATGGTACGGTATAGTCAAGCCCAGCGGCCGCTGCCAGCAACGCCACGGTCGGTTTTGAGCTCATTCCCTGATCCCGTCCTACCCCGTATACGATACTGGGTCGCATGCCGACGCTTGATACCCCCCAGTCCTGATAATAGACGCGAGCGATAGTTTCATCGCAGAGTTTGTATGCTCCATAAAGTGTGGTCAGGAAGGGGCTGTCGCTCGGCGCGCCGTGAGCAGCGACTGAGCTAGCATACGCTAGACGCTTCAGGCCATTGTGGCGTGCTGCCTCAAAGACATTTACCGTTCCAACCACATTTGCGCGTGCGCCAGCGACGGGGTCTGCCGCGCAAAATGGGACCTGCAGAGCGGCGAGGTGTATTATTGCATTCGCCGCGTTGTCCTGTACTGCCTTAGATACGTCCTCGGTATTTGCGATATCGCCCGTAATCCATGTCACCCCTGCCAAGGCGTCCTCGTTCATTAATAATCTGGGTCGTCGCTTGTCTTCACTCAAATCAAATGCGACAACGGGTACTCTGGCTCTGGTCAGTAGAGCTAGAACCCAGCTTCCGATACAGCCTCCTGCACCGGTAACCAAAACAGGCCCGCCGAAGTCATTTGCATCAACCGGAAATCGTTCGAGCATAGGTCCTCTCCTATAAACGCCGCATGTCGACTTATTGCCAAGGCCAGTTTTTTTATAACTCGCACAGTTTGCGGAATTTCGGAAAGATAAGGCCGAAACCCCACATTTTAAAGCAATCCGAAGTAAATCGAGATTTTCTATTGGGTCATAAAATGAAAATCGTCAAACGGACGCTTGTGATGACAGCTTTGGCTGTGCCAATAGCAATCGGCAGCCCGGCAAATGGTTTTGATAAAATGGATTTGCAAAAATTGAAATTAACTAAAGCCTGTGAACGGTGCAATTTAAGTGGCGCCAATTTGCGTGAGGCTGAATTGTCGGAGGCTATATTGGCTTATGCCAACTTGATTGATGCAGAACTGGGTGGAGCCAATTTAAGTTTTGCCAAGTTGAGCCACATTGATTTGAGAGGTGCGGATTTATGGGGTGCCAACTTGATGGGGCGGATTTCAGAAACAGCAACTTGAGCAAAGCAAATTTTAGTTTTGCGAGTCTGCGCGGCTCTGATTTAGCTTTCGCCAGCATGCGCCAAACAAATCTGGGTGTTGCAAATCTTCGCGGAGCTAATTTGTATTATGCAGACCTGCGAAGAGCGAATTTACACAAGGCGAACCTAAGTGGTGCAAACTTGTACGGCGCCAATTTAAGTTCAGCTAATTTGAAAGATGCTACATTGGAGGGGGCATTGTTTTGTAAAACAAAGATGCCATGGGGAGAGGATCACTCAGACTGTGCGGAATGAGATAACTGGACACACGTTTCATTCTGTGACTACTTCACTGTCCGCCAGCTCGCACGACGCCATGGGTGATCTGTGGTCGCCGGACGTCTAGGAGTATTCAGGTGGCCGCATAAAGGATAATGATAGAAGATGGCGGGGAGCCTGAAGTTATCTAAGTGGATATTTTGTTCGTATTTGGTCTCTTAGGTCTATGCGCCGGACTGGGAATGGGCTCCATCGTTTATAATGTTTCTAAGAAAAATGCAGCACATAAAAAGGTGTAGTAAAAGACGCAACCAGCTTGCTTATGCTGGACAACGAATCAGTTCGATTAGCAACTAAAAATATCCTTTTCACTTTCTCATGATGACCAATGATTCAATCCTTTTATAAAACGAAAGAATGGGCGCTGTGGGCTTACGGCGGCGGTGCCATATTAATGTTTTCTATATGGATGCAAGTGCAAATGACGGTTGCTCTGAATTCTTGGTATGGAAAATTCTATGATCTCTTGCAGAACTCGGCAGATTATGTTGATAAACCACAGGAAGGAATTGCATTATTTTATCAACAATTAGTATCCATAGACTATGTAAGAAACGGCTTTGAAGGTGACCTATCTTTCTTAGTTATTGCATCTCCTTATGTAATACTGGCGACCCTAACTGCCTGGTTCACGAGCATATACGGATTGCGTTGGAGGCAAGCCATGACTTGGGGTTACATCCCGAGATGGAGAAATGTTGAGGAAGAAATAGAAGGTGCATCTCAAAGAATACAGGAAGACTGTAATAGATTTGCAAGAATAATAGAGTCTCTAGGTCTACAAATTGTTAGAGCTATTATGACGTTGATAGCTTTTATTCCTATTTTATATGGTCTGAGTGATAAAGTAGATGTTCCGTATTTAAGGGATATTGAGGGGTCGCTGGTTTGGGGTGCTTTAGTGGTATCTCTCGGGGGTTTAATTATTTCTTGGTTTGTTGGTTGGAGGTTACCAGGACTCGAATACAACAATCAAAAGGTTGAGGCAGCGTTCAGGAAAGACTTAGTTCTTGGGGAAGATGATAAGGTAAATCATGCTCGCCCAGAAACGTTGTGGGAATTGTTTCTGGGGATTCGATTTAATTACCATCGGCTGTATTTGCATTATGGCTATTTCAATATTTGGTTGCATGCGTACGATCAGGTAATGATGGTAGTGCCGTATTTGCTAATGGGTCCCGGTTTATTTACAGGCCTTATTACTCTGGGAATTTTGGTACAGGTATCGAACGCATTCCAAAGGGTGCACGGGGGATTTGCCCTGTTTCTGCATAACTGGACGACTATCACGGAGCTGCGGTCCATATGGAAGAGACTGAAAGAGTTCGAGGGCAATCTCGACCGTTATGAACTAACCCGGGTTGAGTATTCGTGACTGAGTCCATCCGTTACCTGTTCAATGATTAATTGTCTTGCTCACACTGTGACGTCTAGATTGAGATTCCCGTTGTGTACTGCTCACTCGGAATAGCCTCACGCTTGTGTGTCGTGGAATCCTTAGCGCAGTTCAAGTCTGTGGTTTCAATCGCATGGTAAACAAACGCGACGAGGTTGCTTGAGTTCTCAAACATAAAGGAGCTGGGGTCAGTAAAACAAATGTTGAATGTTGATGAAGCTATCTTAAGCCGTCGCTCAATTCGCGCCTATCGCCCAGACCCGGTACCACGGGTTACGATTGAGCATATTCTAGAGGTTGCGCGGCGGGCTCCAAGTGGCACCAATACGCAACCGTGGAAAGTGCATGTCCTTACTGGTGGAGCGTTGCAACGGCTCTCGGAGGCTGTGTTGCACGCGTTCTGGAATGAGTCCGAGCAGCATACGAACGATCGCACCAATTATCTTGTCAAATGGCGCGACCCCTATCTTTCGCGTCGGCGAAAAATAGGCTGGGATTTGTACGACTTAATGGGCATTAAAAAAGGGGAGCGCGAGCGGACCCAGAAATTTCACGCTAAGAACTATGAGTTTTTCGGTGCTCCAGTGGGAATAATCTTCACAATCGATCGAGATATGGGTTGGATGAGTTGGCTTGATTATGGAATGTTCCTTCAGAATATTTGTTTAGCGGCTCGTGGGCAGGACCTACATACGTGCCCACAAGCTTCGTGGGGCAGCTACCACGAAGTAGTTGAAAAAGTACTTGGTCTGCCTGCGCATGAGTTGGTTCACGTTGGCATGAGCCTTGGATACGAGGATATTGACGCGCCTCAGAACAGCCTTAAAACGGTGCGTGAGCCGCTCGAGCAGTTTGCTGCCTTTCACGAAACCTGAGGTCGCTTGGGAGTAGACAGCCGACCGATCTCGCACCGATTATGAGGTAATCTAGTCTTCCACCTAAATTTCCTTTTTTTAGCAACTAGCCAACTGTGGTTTGTTATTTAATGAGCTTGCTCGGGCCAGACCGTAGCCAGATGTTTGGCTTCAGACATGTCGCTCGCGCGCATTTTGAGTTTGAGGATCGCAAGTTTGCTTGCGGCTGAATTCATGCCGAGTGTCTTTGCCACGGATTACCACACGTAGG
>Ga0066368_10000338_pt1 | contig 12200 bp, 2 predicted proteins | sample Knorr_S7_td_NADW_FD_71215 | JGI IMG/M metagenome (GOLD analysis project Ga0066368, IMG submission 71215) | Marine microbial communities from Southern Atlantic Ocean transect - Knorr_S7_td_NADW_ad_2505m_LV_A | ecosystem: Environmental > Aquatic > Marine > Oceanic | place: Southern Atlantic ocean... | reverse complement strand
ACCGACCATGCCGTTATACACAGTTTCTGAAATATAGTCGTCAGCGACATTCTCATACAGTGAGATAAAATCTGATTGATTTAAATAACTTATTCTGCCGGTCAAACTTAGTTTGTGTTGATAAATAGGCTCATCAAGTTGCCAAGTGTAAGGAATACTGTAGAGTTTAAGCTCCTTCCTAAGTGCGATACTGTCTTCATCTTTGTTGGCATGTTGCGGGTCAAACAGTGCTTGCGGATCAAAATCACCGAACCCCAAAGTAATACTGTCACCATCCGTTAAAACTAACGACGTTGCAAATGCAGTTTCAAGTTGCTTGGTTGGATTAGCATAGCTGTTTACACAAAAAATACACGTCATCAATATGCAAACAGTTAAACAGGTTATGACATTGTTATTCATTTAAAAAATTAACTCTCGCTAAAAAGTATTGAATACCTAAGTGTTTAAATCTAGCTGTACTAGTTCCTAATTGCTATTCAGATCATACAAAGGTTCTTTCTCGGAACTAATAACAAAGGTTGTCGGAATTTTCACATACCCATCTTGAATCAGAATTTTCTCATTAGAATGGCTAGGATTTTAATCTAATGTAAATGACATGTACAAAGTGGATGTTCGTAATTAACAGTGGATTCGTTGCAATTACAATCAATCTGTTAAAGAGGTCTCACTTTGAAATATTCATACTTTCCCACTAGTCGGAATGGCTTTGTTCTTAAATTTGCGACAGTCATTCTATTTACTGGCTCTTTGTTTTGTAGTCAGCAGAGCACAGCCGAACAAACGTCCTGGTTTGTGTCTGGACAAATAGGGTCAGCCTCCACAGACATTAGCACAAAAAGCCTAACATCATCACTCAATGAACAAGGGGCCTTGATTGATTCTGTTTCGGTTAAGGATTCAGATACAGGTTACCAAGCAGCAATCGGTTATAAATTCAATGCAAACTATTCACTGCAAGTTGGTTATGTTGATTTTGGTGAGAGACATTTTAGCTTTACTGGCGAAGTCACTGACTTAGATAACTTTCACGGTGCCATGAAACAAATTTACCCTGAATCAGCAACCGGGCCGCAAATATCACTGTTAGCGTCGTGGCCAATTACCAAAGAAATATCGCTGACTGGTAAGTTGGGGTATTTAGATTGGCATCAAAATTACCAATACCAAGCTGATTCTTCACAGCTATATAAAGCAAAGCGCAGTGGTAACAGTGTCACCTTTGGCATTGAAGCGAGTTTTGCCCTTTTTAAAAATACCCAGATTTTTTTAAGTTACGACCATGCAGCGCTTGATGCAACTGATGCTTCGATGCTCTCAATTGGCGCAAGATATTACTTCGACTAACCCATTATCGATGTGCGCAAGGGGCGTACATTTTAATTACCTCAAGGAATAGCTGAGAACCTGAGTAAATCATTCTCGATGAGTGTACTCACAGCTTGAAGTTTCTACAGGAACACGACGTCATGCTATCAACAATTATTAAATACCTATACTTCATAGCGCTTATTGCGCCTATGTCTATATTGGCTATGCCGATTACAATTATCTCACCGAACGAGACCTTCACACTCGATGTTGAGCCAAGCGACAGCATTGAAACGGTAAAAGGGCTTGTTGAGCAGCAGACGAGTATTGAGCAAGCTCGGCAAATCATCACTTTTAATGGTAAAACATTAGAAAATGGTCGTTCGTTGTCTGATTACAATGTGCAAAAAAATTCAACACTAAATGTAACCAAATTGAATGCAGCGCCTAGCTTTAGTGCTAATAATTCTTGGCAGCAAGTAGGTTCAATTCCTTCGTCAGTGGGGGATTCGACGAATTTAAATATTACAGTAGATACCAACAATATCCCTTACATTATTTTCAAAAATGGCCAAAGTCAGGCGGTTGTTTATAAGTTTAGCGATACAAATACATGGGAATTAGTAGGAGGAAGTGCGCTTTCAACAGACTCAGCCTCTGACACCGATATAGCGTTTGATACGAATAACCGTTTATACGCAGCATTCATTTCGGGCACGGGTGGAGCGAAAAAAGTAGTGGTTAAAGAGCTGGTAAATGGTAGTTGGAATGAACTTGGTTCAGACCAAATAACAGGCTCTAACATCAATCATATTGACTTAAAAACAGATAAGAATGGCGTGCTATATCTTGCCTATGATAATTCCTACTCTTATGTAAAAAAATGGGATGGCACGAACTGGATTAGTTTAGGCTCTCAGGCAAGTGGCGGGCGCTCAGAAAGCCCTGAAATAGCATTTAACTCAATGAATGAGTTACATATAGTGTCTAGAATAACAGAGCGTATTCCTGCCTTTGTAGAAGTTAGAAAATTTGATGGCACCTTTTGGAACAGTCTAAGCTCAACAGGCTTAAGTGGTCTATCAGGTGTTTATCCTCAAATAGCATTTGATAGTCAAGATACCCCTTACGTCTCACTTATTAATTCAACGTCAAACGAGGGCCCAGTTAAGGTACTCGAATTTGTCAATGATAGCTGGTCTGAAGTGGGGGATACTTCAACGTTAGCGGCAATTAAAATATTGAATCTGTTAATAGATTCAAACGATAAACCTTTAATTGCGTTTAGTGAACAAGCTACTAACGGGAGAGGGCAATTATATATTTATGAAAACAATACATGGAGTTCATTAGGTCAGGTCGCACCTGCAGACAAAGCATTTTATTTCGGTATCAGAATGAGAGCTGCACTCGATAGTGCTAATACGCTTTATGCTATTGATACAACTTCTGAAATCAGCTCTCCTTTTGTTGTTAAAAAAGCAAATTCTGCTTTTGAAAACTACAGTAAAAATATTTCAGAAGGCACTTCTGGCGAAAAATTATTAAATAATGTGAGTATTGCAGATACTGATAATGATGAGGTCACATTAACTGTCACACTCTCAGATACACAGTTTGGCTCGTTGTCTGGCACAGCAAGCGGTTCAGCATCAATTAGTTATGATGAAAGTACGGGGGTCTTAACACTTTCTGGTACTCTAACTGATGTTAATGCGTCAATTGCGAGCATTGTCTTTAATGGTTTTGCAAGTGGAGCTGGGGATTTTACTCTTAGTTTTACTGTAAATGATGGAACGGCTTCAAGTTCAACTATCGTTGGTAGTTACTCTGTTAAAGCAGTGAATGATCCTCCTTCAGTTAGTATAAATACTGGGTTAACGGTTAATGAAGGCGATTCAAAAGTTATTACTAATAGTCTGTTAGCGGCAAACGATAGTGATGACTCTGGTACAGGCCTTACATATACACTTAAATCAGTACCTACTAATGGCAGCTTGTTTGTCGATGCCAATGATAATGGCAGCCTTGATTCAGGTGAAAAGCTTGCTGTGAATGGCACGTTTACCCAGCAAACACTGGATGATTCGAAGCTTTATTATAAGCACAATGGCACTGAAACAAACTCTGATAGCTTTACATTTGATCTTGCTGATGGTGGCGAAGATGAGGCCACAGCTGTTACAAATCAAACTTTCGCTATTACTGTTTCATTAATAAATGATGCTCCCATGTATTCAATAGACCCTACTTGGGAGTATGTAGGTAAGGCTAATTTTACAAATAATAGTATTGACCGTATCAAACCTGCCTATGACAAAAATGGCATTCTGCATGTGGCATATACTTACCAGACTAACGGTGCTAATTATGTCGTAGTTATGAAGTATTCTAATGACGAATGGGTATCATTGGGCGATACGTACATCGCACAAGCTAGAATTAGTTCTCCTTTAAGTATTTCATTTAATAGTCAGAATATTCCATATATTGCTTATAACGATGTTGATTATAATGCGACAGTGCAAAAGTATGAGAATGATTCTTGGCAAAAACTTGAGGGCGGACCATTAACTTCAAGTTATGCTTTGCATACAGTATTAAAGTTTGATAGCGCTGATAATTTATATCTCGCTTTTCAGGACTTAGATGTTAATTCTAAAGCTATTGCTATTCATAAATGGGATGGTGCTAGTTGGTCTATGACATCAATCACAGCCGACCTCCCATACAATCTTCATTCCATCAAACTTGCTTTCGACAGCAAAGATACGCCATATATTGCATATAATGAGAACAATGGAACAAACTATTTAAATGTAAAAAAACTTGTTGATAATAGTTGGGTGAATGTCGGTTCTGATAATTTTGAAGAGCGTGTCACTTTCATCGATTTAGAAATTCATAATGATGTACCTTACATTGCAATGTCTAGCATGTCGCGCATAGCGTCGGTGAAACTATTCAACGGGAGTGAATGGGTATTAGTTGGTAATAATAATTTCACTGGAGGTGAAGCTTACTCGCCTGATCTTGCTTTTGACAGTAACAGTATCCCTCATCTTGCTTTAACTGATGTTGCTCATAACTACCGACTCACTGTAATGAAATTTTATGAAAATGAGTGGGTTAGTTTAGATAAGCAAGGTTTTTCAAATAGGGTTTCTAGAATCCCTGCCTTTGTGATTGATCCAAATGATAACCCTGTTGCTATTTATTCTGACTCAGAAAACGGTGGCAGTATCTCCGTTATAAAATACGAAAAACCTGTATTTGATAGTTATTCTCTGACTGTAGATGAAGACTCAGGTGCAACCATGTTAGTTAAAAGCCTGAAAACTGCTGATGAAGAAGGTGATGATTTAACACTGACGGTTACACTAGGTAATAGTACTTCAGGCGAACTTACTGGTATTGCAAGCTCAGGCGCCACATTAAATTACAGTAGTGAAACTGCAACTCTGACACTTAGTGGATCATTGGCAGATGTTAATGCGAGTTTGGCGAGCATCTCGTTTACGCCTGCGGCTAATTTTTCTGGCTTAGTCAGTATAAAATTTGACTTATCAGATGGTAATAGTAGTGCAAAGACTGTGTCTGGAACTATAACAGTTACAGGCATTAATGACACGCCGAGTATCACATCTTCAGCTCCGGTTTGGGCAACTGAAGACTCATTGTATTCTTATAAGGTGCAGGCAAGTGATGCGGATATAGGTGATACCCTTACATTTAGTGCAATTGGTCTACCTAGTTGGTTAACAATTGATGCTAAGTCAGGCGTTTTATCAGGCACACCAACAAATGATGATGTTGGCACGCATTATGTTGCCGTTGTTGTAACAGATGCTTTAAATGAATGGGACAGACAAGATTTTGTTATTAATGTTGCTAATGTAAATGATAAACCCGTTATTACGTCATCCCCTGTTACAGTAGCACTTGAAGATGCACAATACAGTTATACTGTGACAGCGTCAGATGTTGATGCTGGTGATAGTCTTTCTTACACTGTGTCTTCTGCTCAGGGCCTGCCTAGCTGGTTAAGCTATGATCCTGTTACACGCACCCTAACCGGCATTCCTACTAATGATGATGTAGGGACATATAGCATTACCGTTGTTGTTACTGATGCTAGCTCTGAAGAAGCTAGACAATTATTTACACTGACTGTTACAAACGTAAATGACGCGCCAGTTATTTCGTCAACACCTATCACAACAGCAAATGAAGATAGTGTTTATAACTATACAATTAGTGCAACTGATATTGATAAAGGTGATACGCTGACTTACTCAGCTAAGACCCTTCCTAATTGGTTAAGCATAGATGCTGCGACCGGTTTAGTTACTGGTACGCCAAGTAATGATGATGTAGGCATTCATACGGTTAGTTTAACCGTAACAGATAGTGCAAAAGCATCCGATTCTCAGCAGTTTTCTATCACCGTTGAAAATGTTAATGATGCTCCTGAATTTACATCAACGCCGATTACAACTGCAACCGAAGATGAGTTATATAGCTATACCGCTTCAGCAACGGATGATGATGCTGGAGATACTCTTTCTTATACTGCGCTGGACATACCAAGCTGGTTAACCTTTGACGATGCAACGCGTACCTTAACCGGCACACCAACTAATGATGATGTAGGCACGTATAATATTACGCTTGTTGTAACAGATGCGAGTAAAGAGGAGACAAAACAGGAGTTTATCCTGAATGTTGTGAATGTTAATGATGTACCAGATGTGCATGATGACACAGCAATTGTTGATGAAGATAACAGTGTTGCTATTAATATTTTAGCGAACGATTCAGATGTTGATAATGATCTAAACCCTGCCAGTGTTCGGGTAGTGACAGCGCCAATGCTTGGTAAAACAAGCTTAAATACTGCGAATGGGGTTATTACCTATACGCCGAATGAAAATGTTAATGGCTCTGATTCTTTCACTTATACCGTCGATGATTTAGAAAATGGCCGCTCAGCTATTGCGACTGTTTCTATTACCATCAATCCGGTTAATGACGCACCATTTGCTAAAATTGATACGGTCATAACTGAAGAAGACATGGCAATTGAAATTGATGTCGCACTAAACGATTCTGATCTAGATGAAGGTGACTCACTCGATTTATCTAGTTTAGAAGTCGTTACAGCGCCAGAAAATGGTAAAGCAAGTGTACAAAATAAGCGTATTCTCTATTCTCCAAACGCCGACTTTAACGGCAGTGATACATTTACGTACCGTGTTGCAGATGGATCTGGAGCCATGTCCAACCAAGCGAGCGTAATAGTCACAGTCGGTGAAGTAAATGATGCGCCAATTGCATCAAACGATGCTGCAGAGCTTGATGAGGACAGCTCAATTGAGTTATCAATTTTAGACAATGACCTTGATGTAGATAGCGATTTAACTATTGATAATGTGACTATTACCCAAGCACCAGCAAACGGTAAAGTCAGCATTAATAGCACATCAGGAACCATCATTTATAAACCAAACGCTGATTTCTTTGGCAGCGATAGCTTTACTTATAGCGTGAAAGATGACCAATCATTAATCTCAAATATCGCTGTAGTGAAATTAACCGTGAATAGTGTGAATGATGCACCAGTGGCTAATAGTGATATTGCTCATTTGCTCGAAGATACAGCTCATAGCATTAACGTATTGGGTAACGATTTAGATGTAGATGGTTCGCTTGATAAATCAAGCCTTGAGGTTGTGACTGAGCCAGAACATGGTAGTACACAAATTGTTGACGGCATGATCAGCTATACGCCTAATGCTAATAGCAATGGTGAAGATAGTTTTAGTTATCGTGTTAAAGATGATTTGGGTGTTTGGTCAAATAATGCAAATGTATTCATCACTGTAACAGCTGTGAATGATGCGCCACTGGCAAATAATGATGTAATACAAATTGATGAAGATGAGAGCGTTATCATCGATGTAACAGGCAATGATTCTGATGTTGATGGTAGCATAGACGAGGACTCAGTTAAGATTGTTACTCAACCTGCATTTGGTAACGTTATCAATAATGTAGATGGTACAGTTAGTTATACTCCAGTTAGCAATTACGTCGGCTTTGATAGCTTTACTTACTCAGTACTTGATAATGAAGGTGCAGAGTCAAATACGGCATCAGTGACTATTACAGTACTCGCTGTAAATGATGCGCCAATTATTGAGTCAGCGCCAATCACTTCAGCGACACAAGATGAAGCGTATAGCTATGTACTAGTTATCAATGATGTAGACAGTGCTGACAGTTATAAACTAAGTGCTACAGAACTGCCAAGCTGGCTTGACTTTAATCCTGCGACAGGTGAGCTAAGTGGTACACCAAGTAATGATGATGTGGGTACTCACGCTGTTACTTTATTAGTAACTGATGCGGAAGGATTAACTGATACACAAACCTTTGTTATCACAGTGGCCGATGTTAATGATGAAGCAACGGGTGGTATCAGTATCAGTGGTGATGCAAAACAAGGTGAAACCTTGCGTGTTGAATCAACTATTGACGATCCAGATGGTGTGGGAGAGTTTAGCTATCAATGGATGCGCAATGGGGTGTTAATAACCGGTGCAACACTGTCAGAATACACCCTAACCAATGCTGACATTGGTGCGTCGATAACCGTTGTTGTAACCTATGTTGATGGCAACGGTAATACTGAGACCTTTACGTCAGGTGCTACTAGCCCTGTTATTATTGCCAATGTTGCGCCAGTGGCTATTGGTGAGCAATTCAGTACTAATGAAAACGAGAGCATCACTTTTACACTTAATTACTTTGATGAAAATGGTGATACGCTGACATTCAATTTAGTTTCACCGGTTAGTAATGGTACGCTAACTATGGATACTAATCGTTTTATGTATCAACCAAATGCAGATTTTAGTGGCTCTGATAGCTTTAGTTATAGCGTCTCTGATGGTGTTTTAAGCTCTGAAATAGCAACAGTGACGATTGTGGTTAATCCAGTCAATGACGCACCTATTTCTACGCCAGATAATTTTATAATCAATGCAGACTTAAACGAATATGTAGTACTGGATGTGCTAGCGAACGACATTGATGGCGATGCACTGACATTAGTTAAAGCATTTGCAAGTGTTGGTAGTATTCGAATTGTTGATAATAAGCTGGAATATTTACCGCCTGTTGGTTTAAACGCTGATGTGACTATTACTTATCAAATTAAAGATACAAATGGTGATCTGATAGATGTAACACTTATCGTTAAAGTGGTATCAACTGTGTCTGATATCACTATCACAGCACCTGAAGATAAAACAATCGCCTCAGAAGGACTGTTCACTAAAGTGAATATGGGGACGGCTGTTGCATTGGATTCACTGGGTAATCCTGTACGAGTTACAGCAAGCTCGAAAGGCTACTTTGCCTCGGGAACACATAGCGTTGTTTGGAGTGCAGGAGAAGGGAGTGACCAAGTGACTGCAACGCAATTGATCCACGTTATTCCGCAAGTTAACTTCAGTAAAGATCAAACTGCAACTGAAGGAACAAGCGTCATAATTAAGGCGATCCTCAATGGTGATGCAGTATCTTACCCAGTAATTGTACCATTTACAGTCTCGGGTGATGCGATTACAGGAGACGATCATGACTTATCTGAAGGTGAGTTCACCTTCAAACAAGGTCAACGCGAAGCCATGTTGATCGTGAACCTTATTGAAGATGACTTACCAGAAAACACAGAAACATTAACTGTGCATTTTCAAGAGCCTAAAAATGCAGTTGTGGGTCCGTTAGGTTCCCATACACTGACAATTGCAGAGGGTAATGTTGCACCAAGCGTAGAGTTATTTGCAGCTCAGCAAGGTATGAGTACGCGTCTTATTGATAAACAAGCTGGAGAAGTAACTATCAGTGCACTTGTAACAGATGCAAATCTAGCCGATACCCATGTATTTGATTGGCAAGTGTCCGATGAAGCAATCATTGATGCAGATTCAATTGATGACCAATTTAGCTTTGACCCAAGTTTACTTGCTGAAGGCGTTTATGAGTTTATGGTAACCGTTGATGATGGTGATAAGACTGGTACAGTGAAGCTTTCACTGACAGTACTTGATTCTTTACCTGAGTTATCAGCCATTGATTCAGACTTTGATGGGATCAATGATGATGAAGAAGGGTATGGCGACAGTGATAACGACGGTATTCCAGATTATCTAGATGCAAGCTCATTAGCTAGCAATGTTGTTCAAGAAAAGTTGATTGAAAGTGAATTTTTCTTGATGGAGACAGAACCAGGACTTCATTTGAGCTTAGGTAACGTTGCTTTTAAAGCCTCTGGTAGTAACACCGGTATTACTGAAGACGATGCAGTGAAGTACGGACATAACGGTTTAGGTGCAAATGCTGACGATGGGTTTGACTACATAAGCGGCGTGTTTGATTTTAATGTAAATGAAATTCCGGTTGCAGGTCAGTCTGTGAGCATAGTGATAGCACAGTTTAGTCCAATTCCAAGTAATGCTGTCTATCGTAAACTGATGCCTACTGGCTGGACTGAATTTGTAGTCGATAGTCGTAATAGAATTGCATCAGCGCCAGGTGCTGAAGGGTTCTGCCCACCACCACAGGATGTGCAGTATACACAAGGACTTAGTGAAGGCCACTGGTGTATACAGCTGACTATTGAAGATGGTGGTCCAAATGATGCCGATGGCCAAGTTAATCGTGCGATTGAAGATCCAAGTGGTATTGCAACTTTAGATACGAATAACAGCCAGCCAGTCGCTATGGATGATGTTATGACGGTAAAACGTAATATCAGCGCTTACCTTGATGTATTAGCTAACGATACAGATACAGATGGCGATTTATTAACGCTAACATCGGCAACTGTTGATATTGGTGAAGTGAGTATTATTAATAATGAACTGCATTTTAATCCACAAGCTGAACATGTAGGTACAGCTACAATAAGCTACGGTGTATCTGATGGTAATGGCGGCTCAGCATTTGCAGCAGTAACAGTTGAAGTTGTTGAAAACAAAGCACCACAAGTAAGTGCAATTATTGATTTAACAACTGACGATCAACAGCCAGTTAACATCGACATACTGGCCTATGTTACTGATGATGATAATAATGATTTCACTATTATTTCTGCATCAGCTGATAATGGGACGGTTGTCATTAATAATAATGGCTCACTTACTTACACACCAAATGTGGGTTTTGATGGCACTGATACAGTGACCTTTATTATCTCTGATGGTGATGGCGGAATAACTCAAGGGCAGTTTAATGTGATTGTTAAAGCTTATAAGCAAGTGAATGTTCAGCATAAAACAAGTGGGGGGGCGCTACCTCTGAACTTAATCTCATTGCTGTTACTGCTAATGTTTATTAGATGTTATCAGTATAGGGCTCGCCGTTAAGAAGCAAAAAGCCAAGCATTAGCTTGGCTTTTTTTCATCTCTTGAATAAGAGATTAAGGCTGATAATAAATCGGTGATTCAGGGCCAACTGGGAAGCCCAGTACAAACACCCATAAGTAGAATAACGCAACCCAACCAACAAAGAAGATAATGCTGTAAGGAAGCATGGTCGCAACCAATGTACCAATACCCATGTCTTTCTTATACTTCGTTGCTACAGCCAGTATCAAGCCAAAATAGCTCATCATCGGAGTAATAAGGTTTGTTACCGAGTCACCAATGCGGTACGCCGCTTGAATGGTTTCTGGCGCATAGCCGATTAGCATTAACATTGGCACGAAGATAGGTGCCGTTACAGCCCATTGTGCAGATGAAGAACCTAAGCTTAAGTTTACTAATGCACACATTAAAATGAATAGCACAAATACTTCTGGGCCAGTTAGGTTTAATGCTTGTAACAGAGCGGCGCCGTTAATGGCTAAAATTGTGCCTAGGTTGGTCCATTTAAAGAAAGCAACGAACTGTGCTGCAAAGAAAACCAGCACAATGTACATACCCATCGAGCTCATGCTTTTACTCATGGCATCGATGACATCTTTATCGTTTTTCATCGTGCCAACGACACGGCCGTAAACAAAGCCTGGGATACCAAAAGTCACAAAGATAAAGACCACAATGCCTTTTAAAAATGGCGAGTGTGCAACAAGGCCTGTTTCTGGGTTACGCAAAATGCCGTCTTCAGGAACAATTGTCCAAGCAAGTAATAATGACACCACTAACAGTGACACACCCGCCCACTTAAGACCTGATTTTTCTTTATCGGTTAAACCAGCAATGTCATTTTTAGGTAAATCATTGCTTGCTTCATCTGGGTTGTATTTGCCAAGGCGTGGCTCAACGATTTTCTCGGTAACGAACGTGCCTAAAATAGCAATTAAAAATACTGAGATCATCATGAAATACCAGTTTGCTTCAGCGCCAACTTGGTAATTTGGATCAATCATTTGTGCTGCTGGCGTGGTGATACCTGCAAGTAGCGGGTCTATGGTACCGAGTAATAAATTGGCACTGTAACCACCTGAAACACCGGCAAATGCTGCAGCAAGACCGGCAAGCGGATGACGACCAAGGCTGTGGAATATCATGGCCGCTAATGGAATAAGTACGACGTAGCCAAGTTCAGATGCCGTATTTGATAAAATCGCAGCAAACACCACCATAAAAGTAACTAGGCGTTTAGATGCGCCCATTACCATGCCACGCATAGCTGCTGAAAGTAAACCAGAGTGCTCTGCAACACTCACACCTAATAAAGCAACGAGTACCGTACCAAGTGGTGCAAAGCTCGTGAAGTTCGTAACAAGGCCAGTAACGATACGCTGCAGGCCTTCGGCACTGAGCAGGCTGACCACTTCAATTACACCATCAGGATCGCGACCTGCTGCGCCCTCT
>Ga0066368_10000335_pt1 | contig 12240 bp, 8 predicted proteins | sample Knorr_S7_td_NADW_FD_71215 | JGI IMG/M metagenome (GOLD analysis project Ga0066368, IMG submission 71215) | Marine microbial communities from Southern Atlantic Ocean transect - Knorr_S7_td_NADW_ad_2505m_LV_A | ecosystem: Environmental > Aquatic > Marine > Oceanic | place: Southern Atlantic ocean... | reverse complement strand
GATCCTGTGCATGGAGAATAGCTTATATTTCTGCCTTTCATATCATAAGGGGATTAATGTTTGTTAACTTTCTAAGTGACTGAAATTAATAAAGTAAAAAATGATAAAATAAAGTGGTTTTATTAGTTTTCTTGTATTGATTTAGTCTTTGGAATTCATGTACTTTGTAAATGCGTTAAGCAAATACTATTAACTTAAAAAGGTAAATTTAAATGAAAAAAGATATGTATAAAATATTGGAACAAATCCAAAGATCAGAGGAGGCGATAAGCTCATTAACAAAAGAGGCAACAAAGATCGCAAACTTCATCAAATCAAGCATGCTGAAGATGGGGGTATTGAAATTGATGCAAGGGAAGTATGAGCTTAAAGAAATGATTGTTGGTAAAAATAGTGACATTTCTTTGTACCTAAATACCAAAGGCTCAAATAATAAACTCATTTCTGTTTCACTCTCTACAGGAAAGGTAAGTGGAGTTAGAGCAACAGAGCTTTTTTGTGGAAATATGGATAAGGCATACAAGATCGCAAACATAGAAGATTTACATACTTTCATTTATGACATGCAACCTATGCTCTCAGAACTTGCAGGTTACGAATTATCAGCAACCGCAATCGGTAAACTAAACGAAGTAACAGAAAGCGTTAAAGAGCTAAAACAAGCAGCATAAAAAGAGCTGGCTGACTTAATAATTAATAAAAAAGCAGGTGAACCTGCGCAGCCTTAATTCAAATAAGTAAAATTAAGGCAATACCATGATCTCAAATCTTGAGTGTGTTTTTGAAGTCACTTATAAAACTTCAAACTCTGATCAACTTCAAGCCGAGCAATTTAGATTAGATGAACTGGTGGAGCTAAAGAGATTTTTTAAGCGCCATAAACATGCCACCCTGCATGTATTGAATGACAATAACAGAGTCATTAATGCTGCCGCAAATACAGCATTCAAATATGGTGTTCACTTAGTTGTTAACCAAAGACGTTATAGATTTAACGATGACAATACTCACCTAAATAATCGCCAAATAACTATTGAATTGATTAAACAGGCAAAAGATTTTGTGTTCTTTAAGGCTGTTCAAAGCAAACTGATCAATACGATGTTGTTAGAGTCCCCGCTTTATTATAGCGAGCAACAAGCTATTGATTCAGTGAAAAGCATATTTCAAATAGACAATTACATTTCTCATGAAGAAATGGGGCAGAGAATAAATAAAAAAGAAAATACACTAGATTGTTTACAAGCCGCATTTGATGAGAGAAGAGCGGAGGCTAAAAGCTTTATTTCAATTAGCCCTAACAGTTCATTAATCTACACGGAATTGGATTTTGAAAAGCACCTCATTGAATATGTATTAGAAAACGATGGCCTTTTCGTTCTCAACGATAAAATTGGCAGCGGTAAAACTAAACATTTGCTCCAATTATTTGAATATTTTAGTGATTCTGGGTTAAAGCCAATATTCGTAACCCCATTTGTAGCACTAACTAAGAAAATTATTGATGGTGATAGAAACTACATGTCAGATAAAGCCAAAAGAGACGTAGATTCATTACCGGGTCTAGCGACCTGCATTGATTCAATCTCAGCTAAAAGGCGGTTCGATGGTTTTAGAGAGTCTAGCAAAATCACGATTGTGGACGAATATGAAGAATGCATAAATGCCTTCACTCAAAGTGCAAGGATGGGGCAAACCTTAACTAGCCGATCTCAAGCATTGGCGAAGTTCGCAAAATTACTAAATAAGCCAAAAGTAATCCTAGCAGATGCGTTGTTTTGCGATTTGAGTATTGAGCAATTGCAAAAACTGACAAATAAAAAAATTCACATCCTAAGCAACTCTGCTGCACCTCGATACTCAGCTAAAAAGATTAATGTCTTTGATGATAAACAGCATTTATTTAACCTGATTGAAGCGAGAAAGTCTGGTGAATCCATGGCTATTTTCAATGACGCAAGTCAACAAAAATTTAACAAGTATAGATCTATATTTGATGCAATTACTGAGGGAGATACGCAACTAGGGCATAACGTAAATGCTAAGTTTCTGCGTTCAAAGCAAGGGCAAATATATTTGGAGAATATGGATAAAGAGTTGCAAGAAAGGAAAGTCCATCAATTTAGTCCGTCAATTACTTCGGGGCATAGCTTTGAGCAAGTCGAAATGGACTCAGTTAATATATTGTCAAATAAGACGATTCTGCCGACGCAAATAATTCAAAGTACAGGCCGGTTTAGGCTCAATAGTGAATTAAACCTTTCGTTTTATAAACCAAATATTCCAGTAGATTTTGAAGTTAGTCATCAAGCAATAAAAGGTGAACTAATAAAAGAGGAACTCTATAAAAATAGCTCAGTTGAAGAGGAAGAGCTTCAAAATAATTTGTATGTTGACGTCATTGTTCAGCGAATTCGTCAGCAAAGGCTCATGACTAAAAATTACTGTGCCAACACACTTTTAATGCTAGAGCATTTGGGCTGTGAAATTACTTATGGAAGTAATTTTGATGACCATAAGAATATTGCAAAGAAAAAGTTATCACATGCAGAGTCAGTTCTTTCTGCACAATATCTGTTTTCAAATTTGGAAGAATCTGTTTCTGAGGACAACTACTTGAGGCTTTTATCTAAGTCTCATTGGTGCACTGAAGAAGAAGAGCAGAAAATTAAAACTTACGAGTTTATAAATCACTACCAACTTCATAATCATCCGATGCTTATTGAAGAAGTACTAGCTTTCGATTGCTTTGGACAAGGGCGACAATACATCTATAACATTGAGTTGATAAATAGCGATATAGAATTTAAAGAAAGAGAGCTGGCTTACAAAAAGTTAGTACTTGGAAAGCTGGCTAAAGTCACAGGATTACTTGAATCTGACACATCAGAGTGGAATAGCCATGACGCAGCGAGCTTTGTTAGTTGGTTAGCCGAAGAAAAATTGGTTCTTAGTGGCATTGTAGAGCCAATAGAGAAATATTTTAAAGTGGTATTTAATTACACCAAAATATCAAGGTCCCAGCCTGCAAGCACAATAAAAGCACTATTAGAGAAAGAGTTTGGCCTTCGAGTAGTGAAGAAAAAGGAAACTAAGTTTATTAATGGTGAGCGTCCTTATCGTTTTAACATTAATCATTTAGACTTAGAGAAACAAAGAGCAGCTACAAAACTAACTTCAAATGATCAAACTGAGAGAGCGCAAGGCTTACTGTATTTCTATAAGCAATCGTTTCCTGAATTTGAACTCGAAGACACAGAAATTAAATCTTGCGAGCCAAAACAGTTAGAGAGATTATTAAAGTTTGCTCAGAACAGAGCTTCGTATTACGACTACTTCGATGAGCGAATAGTAAGAATACAATCTGTAGCTTGTGAGTATTATTAGTTTATCATTCATGGAATGGATTAGTCAGAACGTGATCTTCCAGTTCTCTAACAGCGATGTAATCAGAACTGACAGATTACTCTTGCTCACTTTTGCTCCATTCCGTGTTTCATCTGATATGTGCACCATTTATTCACTTGACACTTTGACTGGATTTATCTAATGGGTTTACTATGAAACAGTACGTTTATCAATTCAGCAACGAGTCTAAATGGCAACTATACCTTTAAACGAAATCTACCAACACAAACTCAACTTTCTTATTGGTGCAGGAGCTTCAAGTGGCCTATTTCCGACTCTATGGTTGCCCCTCAAAGACTCTGATAATGAAGAGAATAACGAAACGATTGAAACGCTCGCAACTAAACTAGATCAACGAGGGGAACAGTATAAAAGTCATCACGCTTTGCTGTTCATGTATTACTACGAAAACATTATCGAACCTGTATGTAGGTTTCAACTTAGTGATATCTATATCCCTCATGCTGACGAATGTACGAACGACGATCAGTGTGATGTCTGTAAAAAAAACGAGCTAAGAAAAGAGACTATCGAAAATTATGAGATTTTCATTGACTCTATCGTAAGACTATTGCAGCAGAAGAGTGACTTTCAAAGGCGTTGTAACCTTTTCACTACTAACTACGATGGCTGTGTCCCATTAGTAGCAGACAAGATAATTAAGAAAGGGAATCTTGAATTCAACATCAATGACGGGGCAAGTGGCTTTCTCGAAAGAACCCTATCAGCACGCAATTTCAATAATTACCTCTGTCAATCAGGGGTATTCGGACGAAACTCATCTGATGTACCGCAAATCAACTTTATAAACCTACATGGTTCTGCTTATTGGCGTAAGTTAAAGGACACTATCAAGGTAGAGTACAATTTCCTCGATACTGCCGTTGTAATTCCAGAAGAAGCTCGCGACAGCCTTAAGCAGCTAAGTGAAATTCTGAATGATAAAACCAAAACAACACAAGATATACTCGACCTTAAAGTGGAGGTTAATGAAGGCGTCCTAACTGCGTTTTGGAATTCTTACGATAAACTCCCTATCGTCAATCCAACTAAATGGAAGTTTCATGAAACTGTTTTCGAGGAGCATTATTACCAAATGCTTCGCTTGCTCAGTTATCATTTGGAAGAGAAAAATTCAATTTTAATTAGTTTTGCTTTTTCGTTCGCTGACGAGCACATCCGTAACTTGATTAAACGTTCACTGTCTAACCACAAACTACAAGTATTCGTTTGTTGCTTTAACGACAAAGAGCATGAAACTATGTATGGCTACTTTGGTGGTTATAGGAACGTCACACTAATAAAGTTCGACGGTGAGAACTTAAACTTCACTAAATTCAACGAAGCGGTATTCAATGCTAACTTGCTTAGAGGTGATGACTAAATGAGCATCAACGTTGGTGAGGTCATTGCGGTTCGTGGTACTCAAGTCACTCTGCGCATCTTTGATGAGTCAAGTTTGGAAACTATGTTTCATGATGGAAAGAAGTACAAGGGTGTTTCTATACGTGAATACATTGGCGTTAAGCGCGGCTTTTGTCTCATTGTGTGTATTGTTGAGGGTGAGTATCTGGATGAAAACCGATTTGAATTAGAAGACAAAAAAATTCAATATATCCGCAAAGTAGAAGCCAAGCCCATCGGTTACTTTGAGCAGAGTAAGTTTAAAGAAGGCATTAAACTAATGCCGATGATCAAAGACAAAGCTTACTTACTCAACGAGCACCAAGTAGTCAGCATTTTTAGTCAGGGAACAGATGGAACATTCAATATTGGAAAAATGCTGAAAGAGGAATTACCCGTATCACTTCCATGGAATAGGGTTTTTAATAGTCACATTGGTATTTTTGGCAATACGGGGAGCGGTAAATCTAACACGCTCACTAAGTTATATGCGGAGTTATTTTCTAATTTTGAAGAGAAGCTGATAGGCAAAAGTCAGTTCCTTTTGATTGACTTTAACGGTGAATACAATGGTAACCAATTGATCAAGACCCCTGAGAACAAAAAGTCATTCAATCTAAGCACGGGGAAAAAGAAAGGTGAAAAGTTACCGCTAGCAAGTGACCAGATTTGGAACACTGAGATATTAGCTCTGCTATTTCAAGCAACTTCCAATACCCAGACACCATTCATCAACCGTATTGTTGAGCGAAGAAAAAAAGACATAAAGAAAGGTGAAAGTTTAAAGGACTTCCTCATAGGTACGTTTTACCTATGTTTTGTAAGTCCAGCGCAAAGTAGAGATTCTTTAGTTCATCTTAAGGTTGTTGCAGAGCACCTTTCAAACACCCCTCTAATAGATAAGCTTAGTAACATTTTTTGGTTTGATAAAAACTCGAAATTTGCGTGTAAAGCAGTGCCAAATTGGGAGTATTTTGATTCTAATGAGGGTTTCACCGCTAACCTGAGACCAATATTAAATGCATTAGAGCTGGCTAACATTGATCCTCTAGATGAGCTGGTCGTGCGTATTAACCTTCAGTTACTTAGAGATTTATCATATGGGAATATTCAATTTGAGCACATTCAACCTCTTTTGAAGAGAGTTGAAAGTGCTGTGAATGATCTACGAAAAATCTTTATTGTCAAAGAAAATGTAAATGATGAGTTCAAGCTACTGAATGTTGTTTCGTTGAGAGGATGTAATCAAGCAACTAAGAAAATTGTGCCTTTGCTGCTAGCGAAGATGTTTTATCAAGAACACAGAGATAACGTCGGTACGCCCCCTAAAAATACTTTGCACTTTATTATCGATGAAGCACATAACATCTTGTCACAACAATCAAATCGTGAGCACGAAATCTGGAAAGATTACAGACTGGAGATGTTCGAAGAGATCATCAAAGAGGGACGCAAGTTTGGGATGTTTCTGACACTATCAAGTCAAAGGCCAGCAGACATTTCACCTACGATAATGTCTCAACTTCATAACTTTTTTATCCATAGGCTTGTCAATGATAAGGACTTGTTCCTGATAGACAACACGATTAGCACTTTAGATCGAATGTCTAAAAGTTTGATACCAAACTTATCTAAAGGAGCATGTGTTGTAACTGGCACTGCTTTCGATTTGCCGATTGTAATGCAGGTAGATTACATCGAAAACAAAGAAAGCCGCCCAGCCAGTGATGATGTTGATCTTGCTCAACTCTGGGAACTTGTTGATTAAAAATAGGCATAATACAGTTCTTGTACTGTGCCCCTAAATATTATACTAATAGACCTCTCTGTTAGCTTTGTTATCCAAATAGAATGATTGGGGGTTAATGTTCTAAGTCGATTCTGTGCTGAGGCGGGTTATAAATATAACTCGCTTTGCCCTATTATGAATTGAATGGCTATCAATAATGGCTAAAAACACACTTACTGATCCCATGGTTGATTTATTTAGGCATTAAATAAGCAGACAAGGAACAGCTTAAATGGCAATAGGCTATTTAATGTTGAACAAACCTTTTTATTTTCTTTATTCCACATTATTGAAACGGAAACATCGGAGCTTTGCTTTTTGTTGCAAATTTAGATATGTTTCTGCGATAAAAGGAAAATCAAGTCAGGAAGCTTCATGTCGCTTATTCGTCACATTAGTATACGTAATTTCAGAGGTATTCAATCTTTAGATTGGTACCCAACTGAGGGTGTTAATTGTATCATTGGTCCGGGCGACTCAGGAAAGTCTTCCATCCTTGATGCAATAGACTTTTGTCTTGGCGCAAGGCGCAATATTAGTTTTACTGATGCTGACTTCCATAACTCTAATGTCGATAACCCAATTGAAATTTATGTTACTTTAGGGTGCCTAAGTGATGAGCTTCTCAGCATTGAGCGCTATGGCAATTTTCTCCGTTCTTACAATCTTACGACTCAGGAATTTTATGATGAACCTCAAGTAGGCACTGAAACTGTTATAACAGTTAGGTTGGTCGTGGATAAAGGTTTAGATCCAGACTGGGGGTTATATTCAAATCGCGCTGCTCAGGAAGGGTTAGAGAAGCGACTTCCTTGGAGTCACAGGGAGCTAATATCACCTACCAGATTAGGGGAGGGGTCTGCGCGCCATTTTACGTGGGGGCGTAATTCACTTCTAAACAAGCTATTAGAAGATAGATTTGATGTAAGTGAAGTGCTTACCGAAGTTTCTCGCAATGCCAGACAAGCCTTTGCACAACAAGATGTGGATGGGATTAACAATGCCCTCGCAAGTGTTCAAGGTGTAGCATCTGCGCTTGGCGTAAATGTAGGTGAACTTCAAGCTTTACTTGATGTGTCGAGTGTTTCTGTCACCCATGGCGCAGTAAGCTTGCATGATGCTAATGCAACGCCAATTAGGCAAATGGGTACCGGCTCTACTAGATTGCTTTTAGCGGGAATTCAAAAATTGGTTTCCACCTCAAAACTGTTGATAATTGATGAGGTAGAATTTGGCTTAGAACCATTTAGAATTAGTCGTTTATTAAAAGAAATCGGTGCAAACGAACAGCAACCAACACAGCAAGTATTTATCACAACTCATTCCCCATATGTTCTTCGAGAATTAAAATCGTCACAGCTACATATTTTGAGAAGGTCATCAGTAGCTGGGCAACCTCAAAGAAGTCACCTGATGTATTCAATGAATGATAGCGACGAGCATCAATCGACTTTGCGCGTATGTGCTGAAGCAATCTTGAGTAATAAAGTAATAGTTTGTGAAGGTAAAACTGAAATAGGACTTCTAAAAGGTGTCGATGCAGTAGAGCAAAGCCAAGGGCAGCGCAGCATTCAATCGCTTGGTGTCATGCACGCAGATGGCGGCGGCAGTCATATGTTTAAGCGAGCCAAAGTCTTCAATGAATTGGGCTACTCTGTTGCAATATTTAAAGACTCAGATATTAATGACCAGCAGCAAGCATCTATCACAGAAGCAATGCAACTTGGTATACCTATGTTTGAATGGGGGGATAACCAAGCTACTGAGCAGGCAATCTTTAATAACTGCCACCTTAATCTCATTCCGCAATTATTAAATATTGCAGTTGAGAGAAAAACTAATGTTGCGGTAAATGCACACATTAGCAATGCAACTGAAAATCAGCTAAACCTCACAATTTGCACCCAGACTCCTCTAGATGCCCATCGTTCGTATCTTGGTCTATCAGCGAAGAAAAAAGAATGGTACAAAGATATTGAGCCAATGGAAAATGTCGCAAAAACAATACTTTGGCCTAACAAACAATGGATTCGACCAGTTTTCACTCAAGTGTTAGATAATCTTCTTGCGTGGGCACGACAATAGGGACTAAAAGTGTCAGCAGAAATTATATTAGAAAATGAAATTGGAGCTATTGAAGCTCCAGCAGGATGCGGAAAAACTCAACTAATAGTTGAAGCTTTGGCGATTCCAACTGTTAAGCCATATCTGGTTTTAACTCATACAACAGCTGGCGTTGCTGCTCTTCGAAAGAGGCTAACTAGAGCAAGAGTTCCTGCAAAAAATTACGTATTATCGACCATTGATGGCTGGTCTGTGAGAATTGCGAGTAGTTTTAGTCACAATTGTCAAATAGCCTCATCCGTTGAAAATTCTCGAACATATTACCCAGAATTAAGAAATGTGGTGGGTCGTTACTTGGCTACTGGAAGTCTGCATGAAGTGATCAGAGCATCATACTCACGATTGATTGTTGATGAATACCAAGACTGTAACCAAGAACAACACAATATTGTTTGCTCTATTGCACAGTGCATCCCAACTACAGTTTTAGGGGATCCAATGCAGTTGATTTTCAATTTTCGAGGTACGCAGATTCCTAATTGGCAAAGTCAAGTCTTAAATCATTTCCCGCTGCTAACAGAGTTGAATACACCTTGGCGCTGGATAAACGTACAAAACCAAGAGCTAGGTGAGTGGGTGTTGGAATGCCGTAGGAGATTGATAGCAGGAAACACTGTTGATTTAACACATAGCCCTAACTCGGTATCGCATATTCAACTAAGCCAAAATCATCAAGAAAATATGCGATTGAAGAGTACAGCACAATACCAGCTTAGAAACGCTTACCCACAAGACTCTCTGTTAGTTATTGGTGATTCAATAAATGCAAATTCAAGACATTTATATGCGAGTCAAAATAACGGGATTGATGTCGTTGAACCGGTTGATTTAAGAGATTTAGTTACTTTTACTGGGCAACTAGATGTAAATTTAGGCGAACAATTAGCTACTAGCGTAGTCAATATTTTTGGATCACTTGCTACCGGAATGGGGGCTTCAACTTGGATCCCAAGAATAAGGTCAATATTAGCAGGCAGAAACAGAAGCGCACCAAGCCTTACTGAAGCAGTAATAGTCGCATTTGTTCAAACGAAATCAGCGGCTAACTTTTTGGCAATTATGAATGCTGTTGATGCTGACAATAATATTAGAGTCTATCGACGTGCGGCATTCAGAGCATTAAATAGTGCCATTAATAGCGTTGTTTGCGATCCATCCCTAAGCTTCAAGCAGGGTATGGAAAAAGCCAGAGAAAGTCTACGCCAACGAGGTGACACCCGTATTCCTAGTTTGGCTATAGGGAGTACTCTGTTACTCAAGGGCTTGGAAGCAGATCACAGTTTAATCATTGATGTTACTAACATGAATAGCCAAAATTTATATGTTGCCTTATCAAGAGGTGCTAAAACTATATCTATTGCAAGCTCTGCTACAGCACTTCCATAGTTGCATCTTTGCAGCTGTTAAGCCAACTCGTTTTGTCCTGTGACTAGCTGCAAAATCTTGCATCAAATAACTATTATCATAGAGGAAAGCTATGTCGTTCAGAAATCCAAGAGAAATTGAAGTCAAATTTAAACATGCTCTGGGTGCTATTGGGCCGCTTATGTGTGTGGCTGATATTGCTACAAGTGAACTGGTAAGTAGTTCAAGTAACAAGGAAATTTCTGACTTATCAAAAAAGTATAATCACAGAAATCTAAATCTTGAAAAAGTTGAATTAGAAAAAGTAGGGCTATATGTAAATCTCGCACACATAGCATATATAAATAGTAGGGCGGAATTATTTTGTGAGGATGTGATAGGCTTTATAAAAAAACATACTGGAAACAAAGAGAGTTACAATGTTGATTCTGTTGATTTTCTTAGAAAATCTATTTTTCAAATTCACGCAAGAAAGCATAATATCCCCAAGAAAGTTAAGTCATTATCTGAAAATGACTATATTTCTTACTCAGGTAAAGAAGAGTTAGAAGTAATAGACTACTTTAGAAAAATTAGAAATATTGAGTTTCACGGTGGGGTTGAAAAAAGCACTCCTATTGATGCAGATACAAATGAAGACATATTCAAAAAATTTAAACATCGTTTAGTTGCATTCCATCAAATAACAATTCGGGATGTAATATTGTATTCAATGGCTTGGCAATCAGCTGCGAAAAATATTTGTAGTAAGCTAGTCGATATTGATAATGACTTATTGGTCAAAATAAAAAAGAAATATTCTAATGACGATCAAGAGCGTATAAATAATGCAATGAGGCAAAAACTTTCACATGATTACTTGCAGCCAGCTAAAGTAATTGAGATACTAGAGAACAATGGTTGGGTAGCTTAGAGGCCTAAAGCGTCCCTAGTCTCTCCCTGCTTGCAGGGAGAGCTTCTCTTCGAATAACTATTGTTAGTAGTTATTCGAAGGGTAGACTGGAGTTCGAATCTCCACCCAACCACCATTTCCCCTTTTTAGTAAAGTCAGTTAACAAACTGCTTAAACGGACAGAGTACAGTTGAACTTTGATGACTCCTCGCTAATTTCAACTAAGCAGACCGCAAAAAGTATTAATCAAATCTTGAGCGAATAATCGCGCTAACTCATTTATGTCCAGAAGCGATTTTGGTGGCATAAGAGACAGTCTGTACGACTAGGTTACGCTTTACCACCATAGGTGCCAGATCGTGTATGAATCAGTAGAGAGTTTGATGCCTCTGATCTTATTTGGATTTGGGTGTGTTGATCTTTCAAGATTGTTTTTATAGCGAATTGTTGTTCATTCAGACAAGGCAGAAGCTTTATGATACAGTTAATTTTAGTAGTCTGATTATGTCAAAATCGCTTGGTACTTATACCATCAGTATCCCTTGGTAATCACACTAATTCACTATTAATTGTTCAAGTTTCCCTACTTAAAAGTCGATAGTGTAGTAAAATGAACAACAAACCGCTGCACAATAGTTCAAATAATACGGATTCTGCTTTGTTGAGCAAATTTTACTTTGGTTATTAGGCGGCAACACTTTCGCATGAACATTGCTGATTGATACCAGCATAATTTTTCTGTAAATCCTTTTCTCTGGCATCCGTGTCACTAAGAATTGAACTCTATTAGCCCAAGGGACTAGTCTAAAGGCCGAAAATATAACCCGCTTTGATAAATAATTTTTTGCTATCTCACTTTGACATCCCATCGCGTCGAATATGAATATGCTACTTTCAATGCCCTGCATCGTTAATAATTCAGGGATCGCCGTTATTTCACTGCTTTTTTTATCAACTGCCGCTTGGCCTAATACCAATTGATGTAAGCAACTCCGCACCAGTTACTTATCATTTAGTATATTTAGGGAGATTTTTTGAACCATGATCATGAGTCATTTTGTGTTAAGTTTATGATTTGTAATCAATAAATTTTTGTGATTACCTCCCTCCTAAGGGGCAGTTACAGGTTCGATTCCTGTAGGGGCTACCAAGTTTCTCAGCAACCCCAATTAAATTAACCCGTTACTTTTTCAAGCTCGCCTGTGCGCCATGGTTCAATGATGATTTTGATATGGTCGTTTGGTTTAAATAACGTATC
>Ga0066368_10000324_pt1 | contig 12396 bp, 10 predicted proteins | sample Knorr_S7_td_NADW_FD_71215 | JGI IMG/M metagenome (GOLD analysis project Ga0066368, IMG submission 71215) | Marine microbial communities from Southern Atlantic Ocean transect - Knorr_S7_td_NADW_ad_2505m_LV_A | ecosystem: Environmental > Aquatic > Marine > Oceanic | place: Southern Atlantic ocean... | reverse complement strand
CACGTGATGCTTTTTCTGGTTCTAAATTATATTTTGATGATAAAGCTCCCATAGCATCAAATAGTACAGATAAAGTTGAATCTAATTCTTCCCCGCCGCCAGCAAAAATTATTTTTTGTTTTCCAATTTGAATCAGTTCATATGCATTACCAATACAATGTGCGCTTGTAGAGCAAGCAGAACTAATTGAATAATTTATACCTTTAATTTTAAAAGTTGTTGCTAAAGTCGCTGAATTAGTACTACTCATTGCTCTTGGCACCATAAACGGTCCTACTTTTCTAGAACTTTTTTCTTTTTTTAAAATTTCTGCTGCTTTAACTATATTTCTAGTTGAAGGTCCGCCAGAACCCATAATTATTCCAGTATCAATATTTGAAATTTGTTCCTCAGATAAATTTGCATCTTTAATTGCATCCTCCATTGCAATATGATTAAAAGCAGCGCCATCTCCCATAAATCTTAATGCTCTTCGATCTATTTTTTCTTCTAAATTAATTTGAGGTTTACCGTAAATATGGCTTCTAAAACCTAGTTGTTTATATTCTTCACTAAAAGTTATTCCTGATTTCGCATTATAAAGTGAGTCGGTTACATCTTTTACGGTATTTCCGATGCATGAAACTATTCCAATCCCAGTTACAACGACTCTTTTCAAATTAAAAACCTATTTATTTTTTTGATTGAAAAAGACCTACTTTTAAATCTTTAGCGCTATAAATTTGTTTTCCATCAACAGACATTACGCCATCTGCTACTGCTAAAGCTAATTTTTTAATAATTACTCTTTTTATATCAAGTTTATAGCGAACTTTTTTTGCAAATTTCAAAACTTCTCCAGAAAATTTAACCTCTCCAACACCTAAAGCTCTTCCTTTTCCAGATGCTCCTAACCATCCAAGAAAAAAACCAACTAATTGCCATAAGGCATCTAATCCCAAACATCCAGGCATTACTGGGTCTTTTTTAAAATGACAATCAAAAAACCATAATTTTGGTTTTATATCTAATTCGGCTACAATGTAACCCTTATTATATATTCCACCATTTTTTGTTATCTTTATGATTCTATCCATCATTAACATTGGTGGCATAGGTAATTTTGCATTTCCTTCACCAAATAATTTTCCTTTTGCACATGCAATTAATTCTTTATAACTAAAACTATTTTTATTTATCATTGTTTATGCTCGATTAAAACTTTTTTCTCCACCTTGTTTTATTTCTTTCATGCTTAATTTAATTTTACCTCTGTTGTCAAATCCTACAACTTTTACTTTAACTTTGTCACCTACTTTTACAACATCTGTAGTTCTATTTACACGTCTATTAGATAATTCAGAAATATGAACCAAACCATCTTTAGCTCCCATAAAATTCACAAAAGCTCCAAAATCCATTGTTTTTACAACTCTTCCAGTATAAATTTCACCTATTTCTGGTTCTGCGGTTATATCTTCAATTTTTTGTAAAGCTTCTTTTCCTTTTTCTGTATCAGAACAAGAAATCTTGATTGTTCCATCATCTTCGATATCAATTCTTGCTCCTGTTTCTTCAGTTATTCCTTTAATTGTTTTTCCTCCGGATCCGATAACATCTTTAATTTTCGAAGGACTGATTTTAATAATATGAATTCGTGGTACATTTTTATTTAATTCTTCTCTATGTGAAGAAATGCCTTTTTCCATCTCAGATATAATTTGAATTCTTCCATCAAGTGCTTGTTCTAAAGCTTTTTGCATTATTTCTTTTGTAATGCTTGTAATTTTTATATCCATTTGAAGAGCTGTTATTCCATCTTTTGTACCAGCAACTTTAAAATCCATATCCCCCAAATGATCTTCATCTCCCAAAATATCTGATAAAATAGCATATTTTTCTTTTTCTTTTATCAATCCCATAGCAATGCCTGCAATATGTTTAGTTAATGGAACACCTGCATCCATTAAAGATAATGAAGTTCCACAAACAGTTGCCATAGATGAAGAGCCATTTGATTCAGTTATCTCAGAAACTACTCTTATTGTGTAAGGAAATTTTTCCTTCGATGGCAATAATGGTTTTATAGCTCTCCATGCTAATTTTCCATGTCCAATTTCTCTCCTGCCAGGAGGCCTTAACATACTAGCTTCGCCAACCGAATATGGAGGGAAGTTATAATGCAACATAAAGTGTTCTTTGAATTCTCCTTCTAGATCATCAACTATTTGCTGGTCCTGTGTTGTTCCTAATGTTGTAACAACTAATGCCTGTGTTTCTCCTCTTGTAAAAAGAGCGCTTCCATGAACTTTTGAAAAAAGTTCAACTTCTGCTTTAATTGGTCTTACAGTTTTAGTATCTCTTCCATCAATTCTTTTTCCTGTACTTAAAATATCAGATCTAACCAATTCTTTTTCTACTTTTTTTGTTGCACTTGAAACAAAATTTTCAGTAATTTCTTCATTTTCATCAGTAATTAATTCTTCAAGAATTTTATTTCTAATGTCTTCTAGTTTATTTGATCTAAGAGATTTTTCTTTTTCTTTATAAGCTTCTATAAACTTTGATTGATAATTTTTTTGAACTTTTTTATATAAATCTTTTAAAAGATTATCGGTATTTTCATTTTTATATTCAATTTTTACAACTTCTTTTTCTTTAATAAATGCATCAATAAATTTTATAATACTTTGAAATTCCTTATGGGCAAACATTACAGCATCCAACATTTCTTTTTCAGATAATTCTTTAACTTCAGATTCAACCATTAATACTCCATCTTTTGTTCCAGCAACTATTAATTCTAAATCAGATTTTTCTAGATCCTCATTTGAAGGATTTAAAACAAATTTTTTATCAACATAACCTACTTTAGCAGCTGCCACAGTCTCTTCTACAGGAGCTCCAGCAAGAGCTAGTGCTGCGGATGCACCTATAAATGCAACAACATCTGGACTTGTTGACTTGTCTAGATTTAACAAAGTACAAACTATTTGAATTTCATTATAATAATTATCTGGAAATAGTGGTCTTATAGGTCTATCAATTAATCTAGAAATCAATGTTTCTTTTTCAGATGGTCTAGCTTCTCTTTTAAAAAAACCTCCAGGTATTTTTCCAGCTGCAAAAGTTTTTTCCTGATAATTTACAGTTAAAGGTAAAAAGTCAACTTCTTCTTTAGGTTCTTTAGAAATAACAACAGTACATAAGACAGTAGTTCCGCCATATGTTGCTAGAACTGAACCATTTGCCTGCCTAGCAATCCTACCAGTTTCGAGGGTTAATTTTCTTCCACCCCAATTAATTTCTTTTTTTAAAATTTTAAACACGGTTTTACTTATTTTCTTAAATTGAGCTTCTTTATAACCTCTTCATATTTTTTGTGATTTTGTTTATTTAAATAAGATAACAAACTTTTTCTTTTACTTATCATTTTCATCATACCAATTTTTGAATGATTATCCTTTTTATTTTTTTTAAAATGTTCAGTTAAAATATTTATTCTATTCGTTAATAATGAGATTTGTACTTCTGATGATCCTGTATCTTTAGGTTGTCTTTGATATTCAGCAATAATCTCTTTTTTAACTTTATTAATTTTCAGCATATTTAATTTTATTTAAAACAGAATATATAGGTAAAAATAAATTTTTCCAATCATTCTTTTTGTATAAGTATAAAAAATTTTCAATAGTCACTGAGTTCTCAATTTTAAAGGGTTCGGATTCTATTCTCTCAAGTTTAACTACATGCCCATCAACATTTAATTTTTTACAAATATCTCTAGCTAGTGCTCTTACATAAAATCCCTTTCCACATTCTATTTGGAAAGTGCTTAAATTGTTTTTATTATAATCATCAATATTTTCAATTAATTTAATTGTTTTTAAAAAAACTTTTCTACTCTTTAATGAAAATTGTTTACCTTGTCTTGCTAAATCATATGCTCTTTTTCCATTTACTTTAATTGCTGAGAATCTTGGAGGTTTTTGTAAAATTTCACCTTTAAAATTATTTAAAATATTTTTTATTTCATGAATATTTGGCTTGTTTTTCGAAATTGATAGAATTTTTCCTTCAACATCATGACTATCCGTACTTATTCCCCACTTAATTGAAAATTTATATTTTTTTTTTCCATTCATTATATGTTCTATACTTTTAGTTGCTTTCCCGATTGCTATGATTAGAATACCGCTAGCTGCGGGATCTAATGTTCCAGCGTGTCCTACTTTTTTTACATTTAAAGTTTTCTTAATAATATTAACAACATGACGTGAAGTTACACCAATATCCTTATTTATAATTATCCAACCATCTAAAGATTTATTCATTTTGCAAAATATTTATTTATAAGTCTTTAATAACTTTCGAATCTTTTAAAAGTTTTTCAATATTACTGGCATAATCAAAAGTTTCATCTAAATAAAAAGTAATTTTTGGTACATTCTTTAATGTTAATTTTTTTGCAATCTGATTTTTGAAAAAAAATCTTTCTTTATTCAAAAACTTAATAATGTTTCTTTTATTTTGTGATATTACAAAAACTTTAGCATTTTTTAAATCTGGACTAATATTAACTTCTGTAACAGTAATTAAAATTTCACGTATTTCTGGGCTTTTGAAGTCACCAAGCATAATAACTTCTGAAATTAAATGTTTTATTTGTTCGCCAACTCTTAATTGCCTTTGTGATTTGATTGTTGTTTTCAATTAAATTTATTTCCTTAAAATTATAACGATCTTTTTTGCTCTTCTATAACATAAGCTTCTAAAATATCATTTTGTTTTATATCTTGGAAATTATCTAAAACAATACCACAATCGTTTCCTTCTTTTACTTCGGCTGTTTCTTCTTTAAATCTCTTTAAACTATTTAATTTTCCTTCATAAATTATTTGGTCATCTCTAAGTAGTCTAATATTAGAATTTTTTTCTATTTTACCTTCTATAACCTCACAACCAGCAATTTTTCCTATTTTAGAAACTTTAAAAATTTCTTTAATTTTAGCTTTACCATTTAATATTTCTTTTTTATCTGGAACTAAAAGTCCACTCATAGAATCTTTTACATAATCTAATAATTCATAGATAACTGTAAAAAATTGAATATTTACTTTATCTCTTTTAGCTAAATTTATTGCAAGCTTATTAGGTTTGACGTTAAAACCAACAAGCAGGGTATTCTCTGTAGCAGTTGCTAGTGAGACATCTGATTCATTAATTGCACCTATTCCTTTATGTATAATTTTTAATTTTATTTCATCATTTTTAAATTTTTCTACACCATTAATTATTGCTTCTAAAGAACCTTGCACATCAGATTTTAAAATTAAACTTAATTCCTTAATATTTTTATTTGATTTCTCATCAAGTATTTTTTCCAAGCTTTCCTTAGTCAAAGGTTTTGTTTGTTTCATTTTAACCGAGCGAAGTCTAAAATCTGCAATTTCCTTAGCTTTTATTTCATTATTAATTACTATAAATTCATCTCCTGCAAAAGGAACGCCTGTTAAACCAATTATTTCAACTGGAATGGATGGTCCGGCTTCAACTATCTTTAATCCTTTATCATCAAACATCGCTCTAACTTTTCCATAAGCAGGCCCTGCAACAAATACATCTCCAACTCTCAAAGTTCCTCCTTGAATTAAAACAGTTGCTGTTGAACCTTTTCCTTGCTCTATTTTAGATTCAACAATTGTACCATTAGCTTTCCTGTTTGGATTTGCTTTTAAATCTAGTATTTCTGATTGTAAAAGAATTATTTCTTCTAATTTATCTAAATTTTTCTTCTCTTTTGCTGATATTTCTACAAACAAATTTTCTCCTCCCATATCTTCTGAAAGAATCTCATGTTCCATTAATTGATTTTTAATTTTTTGTGGATCTGCATTATTTGAATCAATTTTATTAATACATACTATAATAGGAACCTTGGCAGCTTTCGCATGATTTATTGCTTCAACAGTTTGTTCCTTAACACCATCATCTGCTGCCACAACTAAAATTACAATATCAGTAACTTTTGCTCCTCTTGCGCGCATTGAACTAAACGCTTTATGCCCCGGTGTATCAAAAAAAGTTATAAATTTATTTGATTTAGTTTTAATTCTATAAGCTCCAATATGTTGTGTTATGCCACCATGTTCTTTAGATACAACGTTAGTCGAGCGTAAAACATCTAATAAAGTTGTTTTTCCATGATCAACATGTCCCATAATCGTAACAACTGGTGAACGAGCCTTTAAATTTTCTTCTTTGTCCTCTTCTTTTTTTATATTTATCTGAGAATCAGAATCATCTATTCTTTTAATTTTATGGCCAAATTCCGCAGCAATTATTTCTGCTGTATCTGCATCAACATTTTGGTTTATTGTGAGCATAACACCCATTTTCATTAATGCTTTAATTACATTTGTAGATTTTTCTGCCATTCTATTTGACAACTCTTGAACAGAAATAATCTCAGGAATTTTAACTTCTTTAATGACTTTTTTAGTTGTTTGATTTAATTCTTCTGAAGAAATTTCTCTTTTTTTAGAGCTTAATTGATTACTTTTCTTAAAACTATTATAAAAGTTTCTTCCTATAGTTAATTTTTTTCTTGGTTTAGTTGAAACTTTACCTACTTCTTTCTTAAATTCGTTATTGGTGGTTTTATTAAATTTTTTTAAACCATCTTTTTTCTTAATAACCTCTACAGTTACAGTTTTGGATTTTCCATATGAGAATGTTTGTTTAATTGTTGTCGTTGAACTTTTATTTTTCTTGTCCATATTTTAATGTTGATAATTATTTTGTTAAATTTTTCTTTTCACTATTACTTAAATTCTTACCTTCATCCTTAAACCAATGTTTTCTTGCGTCCATTATTATTTTGTCTGCATCACTTCTTTTTAGATTACCCCCAACAATTTCTACCAATTCATCAGAAGATAAATCAGCTAAATTATCCAATGTTTTTATATTTTTTTCACCGAGTGAAACCAAATTTTGTAAACTAAATTTTTTTATTTTTTCTATTTTTACATCTAACCCAAGTTCCTTTGTTCTTTTTTCTAATTCTTTATTTTTTTTATCAGCAGTTTTAATAGCTCTGTCCTTTAATTCTGTAATTAATTTTTCGTCAAAACCTTCAATTACTTTAAATGCTTTACTATCAGCATTAGCAACATCTTCAATAGATGAAAATCCTTCTGTAGCTAATAAGTGTGCAATAACCTCATCAACATCTAAATATTTCATAAATATCTCAGATATTCTTTTCATTTCTTCATTTCTTTTATCTTTTTCATCTTTTTCATCAATTATATCAATTTCAAAATTTGTTAAATTAGAAGCTAACCTGACATTTTGGCCTTTTCTTCCTATCGCAAGACTTAATTGATCTTCTGGAATAATAACCTGTATCCTATTTGATCCCTCCTCAAAAATCACTTTAGTAATCTGTGCTGGTGCTAGAGAATTCACAATATATGCAGCTTGATCCTCTGACCATGGAATAATATCTATTTTTTCACCCTGTAATTCAGTAACTACTGCTTGCACTCTAGAACCTCGCATACCAACACATGCACCTACTGGATCTATAGATGTATCTGATGAATACACTGCAATTTTTGCTCTAGAGCCCGGATCTCTAGCAACAGCTTTGATTTCAATAATACCATCGTTTATTTCTGGAACTTCTTGTTTAAATAATAAAGCTAAAAACTGTGGGTGTGATCTAGATAATAGTATTTGAGGACCTTTAAGTTCTTGACTAACATTATATAAATAGGCCTTGACTCGGTCGCCTCTTCTTAAATTTTCTTTTGGTATCATTTCTTCTCTCTTTATCACGGCCTCAGCATTTCCTAAATCAACAACAATGTTACCAAATTCCATTCTTTTAACAATTCCGTTGATTGTTGTTCCTTGTTTGTCTTTATATAATTCATAATTCTTTTTTCTTTCAGCTTCTTTTATTTGTTGTACTACAACTTGTTTTGCTGTTTGAGCTGCGATTCTTCCAAAATCAAAATTAGGCAATTTTTCTATTAAAAATTCTCCAATTTTAATATTCTTTTTTTTTGCCTTTGCGTCCTTTAAGCTTATTTCAATAAAGTTATCTTCTACATCTTTTTTTACTTCTAAATATCTTGCAACATCGATTTTTCCTGTACTTTTATCAATTTTTGCTCTTATGTCATAATTGTGTCCATATTTTGTTTGGCTAGCTTTTGATATTGCATCTTCTATTGCATTGAAAACTAATTCTTTTTCAATTCCTTTCTCTTCTGCGATATTTTCTGCTACTTGAATTAATTCAATATTTTCCAACTCCATAATTACTTCCTATAAAAAAAAATGGGCCTAACGCCCATTTAAAAACATAATGAAAAATTGATAATTAACTATAATCTAATCGTTTGAAGTAAAGAGTTCAACTTTTTTTTTCAAATTTTAAGAAATATTTTTTATTTAAATTTAAATCCGCTTTATTCTCATATTTTGTTCGAACTAAAATTTTCGGTCTTATAAAACATTCATTAGGTTTGTTATTAACCCATATAAAAATGTCATTACAAAAAAAATTATCAAAAATTACTTTCAAATATTCATTTGAATCTGTTGATAAATAGACTTGTCCTTTAGGTGTAAGAATATACTCAAAATTTTTTATTAAAGATTCTGAAACTAATCTTCTTTTGTGATGTTTTTTTTTAGGCCAGGGGTCGGGAAATAATAAAAAAATTTTTTCTATTGAATTTTTTTTTATTTTTTTAAATAAAATAAAAATATCATCAATAAAAATTAATATATTTTTAATATTTTTTTCTTCTATTTTTTCAATTAACTTTGCAACTGCAGGTTTATATACTTCACAACCCAAAATTAAACTATTTTTATTTTTCTCAGCTAAATTTATTAAATTCTCTCCGTAGCCAGATCCTATTTCTAAAAAAACTTTTTTAGGTTTTTTTTCTAATCTATGAAAAAGATATTTTTTTAAATTAATTTCAATAAGTTTTTTTTGTTTGGCGCTTAAACTGCGTCTTGGGTTCTTTAAATAAAAAACTGGATTTATTTTCTTTTTATATAATTTAACCAAATATTTTTCTGAATGATTCAACTAAATCTGTTTTTTCCCAGGAAAAACCGCCATCTTTTTCAGGGTTTCTTCCAAAATGACCATAAGAAGCAGTTCTAGCATAAATTGGTCTATTTAATTTCAACTTTTCTCTTATTCCAAATGGAGAGAGATCCATAACTTGTGATATTTTTTTAGAAATTTCGCCTTCTTCTATTTTTCCACTACCATGTGTATTAATATACACTGATATTGGTTTTGAAATTCCAATTGCATAAGAGATTTGAATTGTACATTTATTTGCTAAATTAGCAGCAACAATGTTTTTTGCTAAATATCTCGCCGCGTACGCACCAGATCTATCTACTTTACTTGGATCTTTTCCTGAAAAAGCACCTCCACCGTGAGGAGCAGCCCCACCGTAAGTATCAACAATTATTTTTCTTCCTGTTAGTCCTGAATCTCCAACTGGTCCACCAATTACAAATCTTCCTGTTGGATTTACATAAAAATTTTTTTCTTCACACATCCAGCCATTTGGTAAAGAATTAATTACATAAGGTCTTACAATCTCTTTTACATCTTTTTGCGTTAAACTCTCGTGATGTTGACTTGAAACAACTATAGCAGTTGTGCCAACTGGCTTTCCATTCTCATATTTTAAGCTTATTTGACTTTTAGCATCTGGTTCAAGCATTTTTTCTTTCCCGCTATGTCTAGCGTCCGAAAGAGACTTTAAAATTAAATGTGAATAATATATAGGAGCTGGCATTAATTTTTCAGTTTCTTTACAAGCATAACCAAACATGCTTCCTTGGTCTCCTGCTCCTTGTTTTGTCTTATCTTTTTTATTGACTCCTTGAGCTATATCTTCTGATTGTTGATGAAGATTATTTTCAATTACAACATTCTTCCAATGAAAACCTTCTTGTTCATAACCAATTCTTTTTATAGTTTGTCTTATTAATTCATCAAAAGAATTAGATTTACTTTTAAAAATATCAGGACCATTAACTTCTCCGCTAACAACTACTTTATTATTTGTAACCATAGTTTCTGCTGCAACTCTTGATTCTGGATCTTTTGCCAGGAAAGCATCAACAATATTATCTGAAACCAAATCACAAATTTTATCAGGATGGCCTTCAGAAACAGATTCACTAGTAAAAATATATTTTTTCAATTAAATTACTTTTTTTACTTTTTGTTTATTAAATATAATAAGGAACAAACCTATTAATATAAATAAAATTAATTTATTTCCAAATTTACTATATAAAGTTGTTAAAGGAATATTTGGATTCACAAAAGAATTCCCAGTAACAAGATTTGTATCAAATTGACCTTCAACATTTAAATCAATTTTTTTCATAATTCTTCCAAAAGGATCGACTGATGCAGAAATACCAGTGTTGGCTATCCTTATTACTTGAGCTCCCTGCTCAATAGCTCTAAAAATTGAATGTACAAAATGTTGATAAGGTCCTGGAGTATTTCCAAACCAAGCATCATTGGTAAAATTAAATAAAAAATCAGAATTTTTACTATATTTTGGAAAAATAATCTCATAACAAATTAATGTTTTAAATGTAGGAAAGTCTTTATATTTGATAATAGGTTTAGGAGGACTATCATTTTTTTGAAGATTTATTATGTTTAAACCAAATTTATTAAATATTTTTTCAAAGGGAATATATTCCCCAAAAGGTACCAAATGATATTTATCATAAATAAATTCTTGTGATAAATTATTGTCTATTACAACAATACTATTGTAATAAAGAGTGTTCTTAAATTTTTCTTCTTCTTTAAATGCTCCTGAAATTAAATATTCACCTTTTTTTAATTTTGAACTTAATTTGTTAAAAATTGGTAATGAAGACAAATAATTTAAATTTGTTATTGCGGTTTCAGGCCATAATATGACTAATTTTTCAGAAGCGTTAAAAGAAGTCATTTTATTTACAAAACTTAAATCTACTAATTTATTAAAATTCTTTTCAATTTTTTGAGTATTTAATTTATCCTTTTGGCTTATATTTGGTTGAACAACTCTATATATTGTAGAATCGTAGATATTTATGGTTGCATTATTTAATCTAATTTCACCAAAAATAGTTACGACTCCAAAAAAAATAAAAATTGATGTAAAAAAAATAATTTCATTTTTTTTTAAAAATTTCTTTTTAAGAAAAAAAATACACACCGATAAAACAAAAAGAACAGTCAAAAAAGTTAATCCATAAACTCCAAGTATTGAACAAATTTGTAGTATATTTGTAAAATTTACCCATATATGTCCAATTAAATTCCATGGAAGGCCAGTAAATAAATAACTTCTTAAAAGTTCAGATAAAGTCCAGAATATTGAAAAATAAATAACGCTAGTTAATATTTTCTTTTTAAATTTAAAATTTAAAAAACTTATAAGAGCAATAAATAAGCCTAAAAAACTTGATAATATAAACAAACAAAATGGAATAAGGTATATATAAAAATCAGATCTTATAATAAAAGAATTAAAAATCCAATATAAACCAAGGGTAAAAAAAGCTAGACCAAAAAACCATCCGATAAAAAAAGATTCTTTTGCTGAAGTAGACAAATAACTTGCTAAAAATAAGTAAGCTATGCTTGGAAAAATTAAAGGCCAAAAACTATATGGTGGAAAACACAAAACGAAAATTGATCCAAAAAAAAAAGCGTAGATATATTTAGCAGAATTACTTAGTTTGTTGTTAAAGAAAAAATTATATATTTGAGTCAATTGAATATTTGATACAGTTTTACAACATTCTATGATTTCTTACTAAAATTTTTCTTATCCTTCTGGTATCAGCTTCTAATATTTCGAATTCACAGCCAGTAGAATGTTTTATTATTTCCCCTTTTAAAGGTATTCTTCCTGAAAGAGTAAAAACCAGTCCTCCCATTGTGTCAATATTTTTAAAATCTTTTTTATTAAACAAAATTTTACCATATTTTTTTTCAAATTGTTTAATTTGCATTCTTGCACTAATAATAATTAGTCCTTCTTCTATTTCTGAATGAATTTCTTTCTTTTTTTCTTTTTGTGCATCATGTTCATCCTTAATTTCTCCAACTATTTCTTCTACTAAATCTTCTATAGTAACTAAACCATCTACCCCACCATGTTCGTCAATTACTATTGCCATATGAGTATGTGAAATTCTCATTTTTAAAATTAAATCTAAAACAGCCATAGATGGTGGGGCAAAAAGAATTTTTCTAATCAATTTTTTTATTTTAATTTTTTTAGTAGATTCCGAAGTTGAAACTGCATCTTTAATATGAACCATTCCAATTATATTATCTCTATT
>Ga0066368_10000321_pt1 | contig 12435 bp, 17 predicted proteins | sample Knorr_S7_td_NADW_FD_71215 | JGI IMG/M metagenome (GOLD analysis project Ga0066368, IMG submission 71215) | Marine microbial communities from Southern Atlantic Ocean transect - Knorr_S7_td_NADW_ad_2505m_LV_A | ecosystem: Environmental > Aquatic > Marine > Oceanic | place: Southern Atlantic ocean... | reverse complement strand
ACTCACGAACTCCTGAGAGACGGGATCACCCATTTTTATGATCTTAAGTCCCGCGTGTCCAAAAGCATACATGCTTTCTTTGGCCAGGCTTGACTACTCCTGCACTAGCCTAGCTAACTGCCAGCGAAATTTAACAGTTTATGGTTCTAGAAAATTTTACCAAGAATTATAAGGATTTTTGTTGGCGAAACGATATGCTCCGATAGCTCAGCCTGGTAGAGCGTTACATTGGTAATGTAAAGGTCGTGGGTTCAGATCCCACTCGGAGCTTCAATAATTCTTAATCAGAAATTCAGAATGACCTGTTCTCTTTGCGGAGTTAGAGTTTATGGCTCTATTTACTCGAATTTCTTTGATTTTCCATTTTGATGAGGAAAATGAATTTTCAACTGTTTTAGACTTTGAATTTGAAAGCAAGACTTTGCATCCCATAGAGTCCAGTTTTTCAGCAAGATTTGCTAATCTTTCAAGATCATCGTCTGTGAAATTCCTATTTGTGTAACTTGTAAAATTTGCTGTTTGGCTAACTGGCTGGTAGGGAGGATCAAAATATACAAAGTCATCTCTTTTGATATCATGCAAACTCTGCTCAAAATCTCTGCAGAAAAATTCTAAATTCGATGATTGTAAGACTTGGCTGACTACTAGTAGATTCTCTTTATTGACAATGTTTGGATTTGTATATCTGCCCAATGGAACATTAAATTTTCCTTTGCTATTTACACGATAAAGACCATTAAAACACGTCTTATTCAGAAAAATTAGTTTTGAGACTTTCTCAATATGTGATGTTGGTTCAGATTCACGCACTTGGTAATAATAAGAACTTGGATTTTTCTGATATTTTTTAGAGTGGTTTTCTAGAGATTCTATTACCTCAGTTACTTTGTCTCTAATTGCCAAATATGCCAAAATTAAATCAGAATTTAGATCAGATACATGACACTTCATATCTGGATGTTTTGCTAATAGATTAAACATAACAGCACCACCGCCAAGAAATGGTTCAAAATAAGTATCAAACTTTTTTGGATAATTCTTTTCTAATTCAGCTATGAGTTGTCTTTTCCCTCCTGCCCATTTTACAAACGGACGTGGTTCCTGTACATATTTTTGAAGTTGTTGAGCCAGACGTCATAGTTTTAAAAAACTCTATTCTAGCAAGAAGGCAATAAAACATCACAAAGAGTTGAGAATTATTTGATCTAGTGCAAATAGCTTAAATACAAATTTTGTAACGCGCAAAAAACACTACAAATAATGAAAAGGAAAAAGAATTTGTGGTTTTTTTAGTCCCACTTTGACCAAGCGGCCATCCATCTATACGTCCATGTATTCATCTTACAGCCTAATGCCGCAAATGTACATGCTAGTACCGATCCAGCTCCCGCTCCCAGAGCTACTGGGCTATTGTAGAACTTACCTACCTGCGGCTCTATCGGCGTCATGTATGGAGGCAATGTTGGTCTCGGATATTTGAATGCAGTTTCTAGCGGATCTGCTATCAACATCAACTGTACCATATTGAACAGTGGCATTGACATTCCAACTAAAACTCCGCCAAAGAATATCAGCGAGTGCTTATTCTTCTTCGTCGCCCAATATGCCAAGTCCAGTAACATACAAGATGGAATCCACATCGGATGAACGATGAAATCCACCGGGTAACCAAGTGCAAACCATGCAACTTTTGCAACCCATGTATAGACCTGCATAATCAGACCGTAATACGATGCAGTACCAGGCACACCAGTAAATGTAAGATAATACACAGCACCAACAACAGTCATCAAAGTGTTGGCAATGGAAAATACTACAAATGATGTCCAGGCCCAATCAGTATAGAAGATATAGTCACCAGAGTTAATTGTTAACAAAGTGGAGTTAACTGCAACTACTACTATGAATAAGTAGTGAGTACATCGTCTAAGCCAGACCATTAAAGTTCTAGCACTAGAGTGACTATATAAAATTTTAGGAAATTACGTAGATCGAGACATGCAGTATGAAGCTAAAATTGACGAAAATCAGGTATTTTTAAAATATAAAAAGATGAAAAAATATGGTTTTTCTTCTAAGAGACGTACATAGCCACATACAACATAAATGCTGTTGTACCTACAAGAGCAACTGTTATCTGACCATTGCTATTCTTGGTTGTTCCTTCCTCAGCAACTTTGACACAGAAGATGTAACCAATCGCCTCAACGACTGTCAAAACAACCATTGCATAGTGACCACTTGCTGATGCGTATGCCCATGGATAATACAGGTAACCGACCATTGTTCCAAATACTGTTGCAAAGAATGCACCCAAGTAGGAAAGTGTTATCAGACTAGTATAGTTCTCAATACGCTTACCAATCATTCCTTCGACATCTGCACGGCTTGCACCGCCGCCGCCACTGCCAAATCCTTTTGGTAGAGTCATATGCAAAATCTAATTACAGAATGCTATTAAACTTTTCTTAATATCCTCGATTTGGTAACGATCGACTTTGAAAATTCCAAGTATATTTGACTTAAACATGACCTACAAATGTGCTAATCGTGCCTAATACCAAGATCGGGTTTTACGTGAAAACTTATATCTTTGTTTAAACGCATTTTCAATAATTAGTGATAAGTATGGTTGATAGAAAAATTATGGCAATTACAATTGGGGCTATTTTCGTACTTGGTATGTATGGTCCAAATGTTGCCGAGATTGTTCAATCAGCCGAGGCTCACGGTGTTCAAGCACAACTGCAAAGTCGTTTTATTCAAATTACAAATGAAGCGATTTCTAGACAATCACTATCTACCGGTGAAACTTTAGTTCTTTCTGGAACTTTGGTAAGTCTTGTTGAAAGAGAACAAAGAGGATGGATTTCTCTATTTTCAGAATCAACAAACTCTGGTAACAGATGGGAGATTATGGCTAGAGACCCACCAGGAGTTGTCTTTCAGATACCAGGTAACTCTATAACAAATTATGCAATTACTGCTAAAGCACTAGAACCAGGTGTTTACCACGTCCACACTCAACTTAATGTTGCAAATGTTGGACCAGGTCTGGGACCAGGAACAACAGTTGTGGTAGAAGGAGAACCAGTCATAAAACCAATTCCATATGCAATGCTTGCATATCAAAGCGTTATGATTGCAGCTGCATATATTGTAACATTTGCAACGAGACCTTGGCAAGTAATCTAATCAACAAAACCTCTTTTTCATTTTAAGATTTTTTAAGAGATCATTCTATATGATTTTATGAAACATGTTTTTCAAATTAAATACCTAGACATACGTGCAAGTTATTTTAAAGGAAAAGTAGGATTTGAAGAAGATGAATTTACAATTACCATACAAGATGAAAGAAGAGGTAAAGTGTTACGTCTTCCTTTCCCATTGAATACACAAAAAAGGGTTCTTGTTAGGTGCTCTGGTCCTGGTGTATTTGTTGAGGACTTTGTTGAATATCGTGGAGAATCAGAATGGGTCGAAATCGATTCTACCCCAATCACATTTTACATAGCTGATCATCAGGACCGGTTTGACACACTTGAAATAATAGAATTATAGAAACGACTTTATGCAATTCAGGTGTTTTTGATTTATGCAATGGCCAGGAACTGGTGATCCAAGAAGAAGGAAAAAGACTATCAAGTTTCTCATAATTTTACTTATCATTGGTGTGACAGTTGGTGTGAGCAGTAGTGTTATCCAAGGATTTCTCGGTCAAAGTGATCCACTCAAAGTTTGCATTGAAAACCGAAATACGCCATACAAAATGTCAGTAACTTTGGAGTTGTATGTGGATGGAAATAAGGCAGCCATACCTGCTAACATAGGATTTGGTGATAGTTTAGGTGATGACTTGTTATCTTCAGACTGTCAGAGAACTATCTACACACTCACGGATGATGGAACTATCTATGTAGAATGGGAAGAAGAATATCCATTTGAAGTTGGTCATTTTCTATGGATTTGGGAATTCCCAATGAAAGACATGGATGAATCAAAATCACGGATAATAGTAGACGGGAAAGAATCTGACAGATTTATTCATGCACTTCTCAAAGATGGTTCAGTTTACAGAGCTGAATTGTATTCAGAAGGATTTGACGAATCACAAGAATCTGACTTTTTGCCACCTGACTTGTAGATTTACCGATTTTTGTAAAGCTCTCTCAATCTTTCAGAATTTTCTTCTCTGTCCTTTGCTGATTTTGCAAATCTTTTTCCAACACAGCCTTTCTTGTGTTGCTTTACATTTTGATGGCAGAAGGGACAAATTATATCAGGAGTGAAATGGCCTACCTCATCTACAATGGGTTGTTCTGGTTCAGGTTCTGCCATAAAATTAGAAAGTGTGGGAAGTAAAAAAACATATCAAACTAGAACGTTAAAAATAATGAAAGTTGGTTGTTTTACCAATATTTACCGTTGTCTGGAATAAGACCTATTCCTTCATTTTCGAAGTGTCTGTCTAATTCATCAACCCATCTTTCACGGTTATCCTTGTATGACCATCCGTGAACTCTAACCCAATATCCAATAATTGCAAGTAGAAATATTGAGAACATCATTGTACCAAAGATGTACAACATGACGTCATAGAATAGTGGGTCGTAGTTTGGTCCTATTTGTCCAGTTACACTGGATAGAATACTAAGTAGTGTTCCAAAGATAGGAATCATTAATAATTTGACTAATTGGAATGCATATATACATTTCTGTCATTATCAGCAATCGACGAAAATACTAAGATCAAAAATCAGCTAAATAGGATTAAAAAAATTTCATAAAATAAGAAAAAATGTGTTTACTAACCGCGTCCGTATGCAGCGTATCTGCCTTGTCTTCCTTTGACAAACATTACAGTAGCGACTCCACCAAATATTGCACCTGCAATTATGGATGAACCGAGAACTCCATCAGCATCAAGATAAGGAGTTCCTGAACCTGTTGCTGGGTTATCCGCAGCTTTCTGAACTTTTCTTTCTGCAAGCTCTAGATGTTCTTCAAGTGTGATTCCATCTATTGCACCTAAACCAGAATATGCTAAGGCTACCGGAACCATTGAGATTGTACCAATAACAAACACTGCCATGATACTTACGCCGAAAATCATTGTTTTATTCATTGTAACCTGTTGAAATCTCCTACCCGTTATTATTTAACTTTTTTCTTAGTTTCAATGCTGGGAATCCGACCGATCAGGGCCTCAAGTAACGTTTATGTTAGTTTTTATGAATTTGTATTCGTGGGCAGACTACATTCACATAATTATGGGAAATCGCACTCTACAAGGCCGCTAAATCCTAAGGCTCCATCTTGGATAACACTAGAGCCAAAGGAGATTGAAGAGTTGATTATAAAATATGCAAAAGATGATCTCCCAGCTAGTCAAATTGGCATAAAACTAAGGGACCAACACTCCATTCCACTTGTAAAGCCAATCATAAAAAAGACAATTACTGAGGTTTTGGAAGAAAATGATCTAAAAACTGAGCTTCCTGAAGACCTGGATAATATAGTCAAAAAAGCAGTAGGGTTACAAAAACATCTCAAAACAAACAGGAAAGATAACAGAAATATACGTGCGCTTGAGTTAATCGAGGCTAAAGTTCACCGTTTATCAGTATATTACAAAAGAATTGGTAGAATTCCTCAAAAGTGGAAATACAAATCTGTGATTGCCCAACTAGAATAGTAATAGAAGTAAAATAACTAAAGACAAATTGTATGGATTTATTCACTATTAGAGGAAAATGTCGTTAAAATGCAATGTTCAAGTAACCCTCAATAATATCTCAAAAAAAAAGGCTGTTGCAATTAAAAATGCGTTAGAACCAGATAATGTTAATTTCCCAAAAGGTTTATCATTTGAAATCAAGAATATTGATAACAAACTTGTTTTTAATTTTCAAAGTATAGGAGACACAAAGAAATTGGTAGCTACAGTAGATGAAGTGTTGGAACATGTAAAACTGGTATCGGAGATAATTGAATAATGCTTGACATAAAGATGATTCGCGAGAATCCTGAAAATATTAGAAAAATGCTCAAAGATAGAGATGTACAATTTGACCTTGACTTACTGCTAGAACTTGACAGAAAACGAAGAGAGATGATCATTAGTACTGATAATCTTAGAAAGAAAAAAAATGAAATGTCGATTAAAATTTCAGAGGCGAAAAAAATGGGTAATGAGGCTACACCACTAATTCAAGAAATGCAAGTGGTTTCTAAGGAGCTTACCAATCTAGAAGAAGTTCAAAATAAAACTGAATCAGAGTACTCAAAACTTGCCTTAACAATTCCAAATGTACTTCATGAATCAGTTCCTTGTGGAGATGACTCGGCAAACAAAGAAATTCGAAAATGGGGTGCAGTCCCTCAATTTGACTTTGAAGTAAAAGATCACATAGACATTTCTGAAAGTCTAAATTTACTTGAACTTGAAAGGGCTGCTAAAACTGCTGGAGCAAGATTTTACTATCTAAAAGGCGATTTGGTAATGCTAAACCAGGCATTAATTCAGTTCGGTCTGGACTTTTTATCCGAAAAAGGGTATACTATGTTCCAACCACCGTATATGATCAATAGAAAGTCAATGGAGGGTGCTGTAATATTAGATGACTTTGAAGATGTTATCTATAAGGTTGAAGATCAAGATCTCTATCTTATTGGTACGTCTGAGCATGCTATGGTTTCAATGTATTCTGATGAGATATTAGATGGAAATTCGCTTCCTGCTAGATATGCTGCTATTAGTCCGTGCTTTAGAAAAGAGGCTGGTGCGCATGGAAAAGATCAAAAGGGAATTTTCAGGGTTCATCAATTTGAAAAGATAGAACAGTTTGTTTTCTCAAAACCTGAAGATTCTTGGAAAGCGCATGAAAATATGATTGCCATTACGGAAGAATTTTTTCAAAAGCTTGAGATTCCGCATAGGGTAGTTCTTTTGTCAAGTGGTGATATGGGAAAGATTTCCGCTAAGACATATGATTTAGAGGTGTGGATGGCAAGTCAAAATGCTTACAGAGAAGCCGTTTCATGCTCAAATTGCCTAGATTATCAATCTAGAAGACTCAAAATTAGATTTAGAGATAAAACAAATGAAGATACACAATATATTCACACTTTAAACAGTACACTTGTCGCCACTGAGCGAACTATGGTTACAATAATGGAAAACTTTCAAACTAAAGATGGCCATGTAAACATTCCAAATGTTTTACAAAAATACATGGGCAAAAAAACAATGTAAACGTACTACAACTTATATTTTGGAATCAGAGGGCTGTATTAATTGGTTAGAAAAACACGAAAAATTAAGGACAAATGGAAAGAAAAAAGATGGGTGGCAGTTTTTGCACCTGAGTCATTTAACAATATTCCTATAGCATATGTACCCATAACAAGTGACAAAACTGCTGTAGGAAGAGTGGTTGAAGTTACACTATTTGACATTTTAAAGGGTGATCCATCACAGCATCAATACAAACTATTTTTCCAAATTAACAAAGTAACTGAAGAAAAGGCTACCACAGTTTTTAAGAGATATGAATATGCAAAAGAATTTTTACGGAGTTTAATTAGACGTGGTTCTTCTAGGATTAATTTTGTTATAGACTCAAAAACCAAGGATGGTTACGTATTCAGAATCAAAATATTAACTCTCAGTCATAGAGAACTTAATACTTCTGTAAAACGTGCGTTACGATTAGAAGCAAAAAAACAAATAGAAAGAATAGTTCCGCAAATGACAATTGATGAATTTGTCCAAGCAGCATGTTATGGAAAAATTAGCTCTGATATTATGGCTGCAACAAAAAAGATAATTCGTGTTAGACATGTTGGTTTGGAAAAAGTCAGGTTGCTTAGGACGTCAGAAGAAGAAGTTACTCTTCTTCAGGCTTAGATTAAAATATCAAACTTCTATTTAACAAAATGACGAAAAACATTGCAGCTAAAATAGATTTGATATTACACGCTACTGAAGATTTTCAAAAAATTGTAGAGCCATTAGATGATTTGTTTGGAATAGAAAGTGACGAAATAGCAAAACGTGAGGTTACTGGACATTTTGGAAATCCCATTTTTATGCTGCATGTGGATCTTAAGAAGAAAAGGGCAGAACAATTCATCAAAAAATTTGTTTCCACTATTCCCAGAGATATAATAACAGGTCTTCTGGCAAACATTGAAGAACAAATATTTGAATCAGCCATGTATATACGATTTTCAAAGCAGGACTTTGTTAAAAAAATCCTAACAGTTGAAGAAAAGGATCCGATCAGAGTTGCAATTTATATCCCAACATACGTAAAAAAAAATATTCCCGAAACCTATAGAAAATTATTGAGTGAAAATAATGGTAATGCTTGAAGACGGATTTACCACAATTTTAAATAAAGTTACAGGAGCTTAAAATCATGGATACTGATTATGACGTAATTGTAGCCGGAGGAGGGCTAACTGGAACTGTTGCAGCCCAAGCTATTTCATATTATTCTAATCAAAATTTATCCATTCTTTCAATTGATAGAAATCCTGAAACATTACCTGGAAGAAAATCAAATCCTGGTTGGACATGTGGTGATGCATGTTCAAAAGAAGCAGTTGATTTCATGACAGAGAGGATAAAAGTTCCTTGGACATCTCCAGAAATTGAGCATGATGTAAAGGGAGTAATGGCATTCTCACCAGATAAAGAAACTGCAATTCCGTTTGATGGTGACGGCTACATGCTTAATCGCCAAAAACTACCAGAAATTCAAAATGCAAGAACAAAAAAGATGGGAGTGAATTTTGATTTTGAAATTAATCTTACTGGTTTAATCTACGATGGACCACAGGTCATGGGCGTTCAGGGCATAAACAATAAAACACGTCAGCCATACAAAAAAACTGCAAAAGTTGTGGTTGATGCAACTGGAGTTACATCAATGCTTAGAAACCAGCTCGAAAACTCTACCAAAATTGAGAAAAAAATAGACAGGCGTGACCTAGAATCAACGGGCAGACACATTATGTATTTTGACAAAGGTGAAGAAGATCTAACAGAGTTTGATCCGGATTACTGTATCATTCATCTAGACCAAGACATTGCACCTGGAGGATATGGATGGGTCTTTCCAAAGGCTGACAACAAAGTGAACATAGGATTGGGTGTTGAAAAATCAATTTTAGACCAGAGAAATAAAAGACTTGGAAAAAAAGATAATGTTGCATCATTGATGGAAGAATATCTTCAAAGAAATAAGGCAATTAAGAATGCAAAACTCTCACAAGATCCAGAAGATATTAACAATAACACTGGAGTGTTCCAAGTTTCTGTAAGAAGACAGAATGACTGTATGGTTTCTGGAGGTTACGTGTTAGTTGGAGACTCTGCATGGATGCCAAAACCAATTGATGCTGGAGGAATTGGTCCAGCCTTAATTGCCGGTACCATTCTTGGTAAAAATATTGTAGATGCGATTGAAGCAAATGATGTTACAGAAAAAGGATTGTGGCAGTATAATCTTGACTTTATTGAAGAATATGGTTACAAGACTGCTGGACTGGAACTTTTCAGAAGACTAGTACAGACGTTAACTAACAAACAGATTAGCTACGGCATGAAACACTTTTTGGGAAATGTTGACGTTGAAGCTATCAGCAAAGGAGAACATCCAGACTTTTCAGGACTTAACAAGCTAGGAATGATCATACGTGGTGCTATGAACAAGACAGTTGCTAGCGGACTAAAATACACATCAGAACAAAACCAGTGGTTGGTTGAACATTATAGAAATTATCCCAAGAAGCCTGAAGGGTTTGAAGAATGGAATAAGTCACTTCTCAAAACTCTTGATGAGTCATTTGTAAAAATAGCCTCGTTTGCAAAGAATTAGTCTTAAATAAAGTACAGATACCAAAGATGTTACTTTGTCAGATCAAAGCGAGCAATCTGTAGAAGGAAGCGAGCAACCAACTTATCTTGATTGGAATAACTCACTCGATATTATAGACAAAGCGTTTGAAAAAGAATTATTTGTTTTGATTATAGGACCAAAAGGAACTGGCAAAACTTCATTGGTAAGAGAATATGCAACACAAAAATCAAAAGAATTAGAATCAGTCAATTTTAGTCTCAGAACGAGAGAAAGCCATCTTGTAGGAACCAAGAACTTGGTCGACGGAAACACTGGATTTGATGAAGGAATTTTAGTAAAATCAATGAAAGAAGGGAATATTTTGTACCTCGATGAAATTAATGCTGCTGAAGCAGATGTATTGTTAAGGTTGGATGAAGCACTTGATGATCGTAGACAGATCGTTCTCAAAGAATCAGATGGTCGAATTGTTAAAGCAAAGGATTCATGGTTTGTGATTGCAACAATTAATCCTCTTACACACGTTGGAACAAAGGAACTCCCACCACAACTCCTAAGCAGATTTCCAGTTAGAATTAGATTAGATTATCCTCCTGAAGATGTAGAATATCAGATTATCAAAAAACATGTAAAAAATCCAGCCGAATCTGATGTTTTGTTAGGAATTAAACTTGCAAACACATTACGTCAAGCATCTGCCGTTGAAGAACTGTATTATTCTCCATCTATTAGAGAAACTATTGCATTTGCAAAATTACTAGAAGGTGGAGTTTCAGCAAAAGAATCTGCAAGAATTGTTTTTGGAAATGTTTACACACAATGGGGAAACGTTGAATTTCAGAAAGTAAATGATATTATCACTTCTATGTTTGGTAGCTAATGCAATCTATTCAACTACAAAATGATACTTTAATTGATATCGCTACTTTCCTTGTAAGACGTTGGTCTGGGAAAGAAAATGTAACTGTAGAATTTTCAAAAATAAGACAGAACGAAACTAGATTAAAAGAAAAAAGAGTGTCATTAATACCAAATGAGCAACATTATGGGAATGATTTTCAAAAATACCGACAGTTTAGGGCTTCAATTTGGTATGAAGCTATGCGATTGAAACATTGCCAAAAAATCCTTAGTAGTGATCATGCTTATGGTTTTATTTTAAATGCAATAGAAACACGAAGAATTGAACTTGTAGGAATAAAGGTTTGGAGAGGTATGGTTGATGAATTAATATTCAATTATACAAACATGTGGATATCTAGAACTAATCTAGGTTCTATTTTTGGGAAGGCTAGAACAGTAGAGGCATTCTATCAATATTTCTTGTTTGGAGATATTAAGGGTGAAATGCAACCTAACCAATTTAACAAAGTTACAAAAGCAGTGGAATTTGCAAAGCGTATTCTTAACGAGGCAATTGAAAAAGATCATAATACAACGTGGCTTGAATCTAAGATCCCAGAAATTTTAAAGATTTTAGATTTAGATGCTTTGATTTCTATCCCATTATCAGTTCCTCTAAAGGGTCCTGGAATAGTAATAACTCCCAATGATTTTGCAAAAGCAATGAAACAGGTTACAAAATCAAGGGGGAAAGATTTTAGCAAATTTGACCCAGAAAATGTTCTAGCAGGAAAAACTGTTCTTGATGAATTCAAGGTAATAAAAACTGAAAATAAGAAAAACGAGAAAAAAGGTTTGAATACAAAATCTATTGGTATAGAAATACCAGACCAATCTAACGTTGATGAAACTAAAATTTATGACCAAGATTTGATCAATAATTTGAAAGCCAAGTTTAAAGAATGGAAAACTGGATGGAAGGAATACCATTTTTTTGTAGGAGATGAATTTGATAACGATGCGTATCTTGAGGGGTCTGACAAACCGTTTGTCATAGATTTAAAGAAATCCATTAAAACACGTATTGTGATTTTACTTGATCACTCATCTAGTATTGCTGATCAACAGCTAGATTACAAAAAAGCTACCTTAGCTTTGTGTGAAGTTTTGGCTTTCCTGAAGATTAAATTCTCAGTCTATGCATTCAACACTACTGGAAGACAAGTAATGTGTTGGCTTATCAAACCAGATGATCTTAAATGGAATAATTCATGCGCAAAAAGACTTGCACAGATTCCAGCAAATGGTGGAACGCCTTTAGCAGAAGTTTACAATAAACTGTATCCTATTTTGCATTCTAAAAAACCAGATATTTTTTTGACACTTTCTGATGGAGAACCATCAGACACATTTGCCGCCCATCATATGGTTAAATTATTCAAATCTGTTGGAATCAAGATGGTCGCAATTGGAGTTGGCAGAGATACGCGTAATGCTACAATAATTGCAACAAATTTGAAGTATTTGGGATTTGAAAGAACGCTGGGAGTTTCTAGGCTAAAAGATATTCCTAATAAAGTGTTAAATGTACTAAGTGATGCTTAGTTTGGAATTTATAAACGAATTAGAACCAGACATTAGAAAACCTCTAGTTATAGCTGCAATGCAGGATATGGGTAACGTTGGAAGTATAGTTGTTAATTTTATTAACAAAAGCTTA
>Ga0066368_10000320_pt1 | contig 12461 bp, 10 predicted proteins | sample Knorr_S7_td_NADW_FD_71215 | JGI IMG/M metagenome (GOLD analysis project Ga0066368, IMG submission 71215) | Marine microbial communities from Southern Atlantic Ocean transect - Knorr_S7_td_NADW_ad_2505m_LV_A | ecosystem: Environmental > Aquatic > Marine > Oceanic | place: Southern Atlantic ocean... | reverse complement strand
AACGATTTTTAGATTTATCATCTGATAAGCATTTATTAACTAAAGAACAATTAAATGCAAAACAATATATTTTTAACAAAATCAATAATAAAAAATTTTCCACAGTAGTAATAGATGGTGTAGCAGGTTCTGGAAAAACAGAAGTATATTTTGAAGCAATTAATAAATGTTTAATACAAAGAAAACAGGTTCTAGTTCTTTTACCTGAAATCTCAATGACAACACAATGGTTTGATAGATTTAAAAAAAGATTTAAAATCGATCCGTTATTATGGCATTCAGATATTAAAGTAAGTGAAAAAATAAAAATATGGAAATCTGTAATTGATGGAAATTCTAATATCATCGTAGGTGCAAGATCCTCACTTTTTTTACCTTTTAAGAATTTGGGCTTAATTATTATCGATGAAGAACATGATCAAAGTTTTAAACAAGAAGAAGGAGTTATATACAATGCAAGAGATATGGCAGTTGTTCGAGCTAAAATCTCTAATATTCCAATTATTTTGTGTTCAGCAACTATATCTATTGAAACAAAATTAAATATTTTAGAAAAAAAATATGAAGTAGTTAAACTTAAAGAAAGATATGGTGAGGCTGGACTTCCTGAGGTTAAAATTATAGATTTAGTTGAAACTCCTCCAGAAAAAGGAATGTGGTTATCAGAAGAAGTACACAATGAATTAAAAAAAACAATCGAATCTGGGAATCAGGCACTATTTTTTTTAAATAGAAGAGGTTTTGCACCTTATGTTTTCTGTAATTCTTGTTATAAAAAAATATTGTGCCAAAATTGTGACGTGGGATTAGTTTATCATAAAAAAATTGATAATTTAATTTGCCATCATTGTGGTTATAAAAGCTCACTTGAAAATAATAAAAAAAATTGTAAAGAGTTTGAAAAAAAATGTGATTTATTTCTTTATGGACCAGGAGTTGAAAAAATTTATGAAGAAATAAAAAAAAAAGATAAAAATTTAAATATTGAAATACTTACTAGTGATGTGATGCAAAAAAAAGGACAAGGTGAAACTATACTAAGAAAATTTGAAAGAGAAGAAATTAATGTAATAATTGGAACTCAGATACTTGCAAAAGGACATCATTTTCCAAAATTAACTTTAGTTGTAGTGGTAGATGCAGATTTTGGTTTTATTGGGGGAGATTTAAGAGCGGCAGAAAAAACTTTCCAATTACTTACTCAGGTTTCAGGCCGTTCTGGAAGATCAAAATTACCAGGTAAAGTTTTAATTCAATCTGCAATGTCTGATAATCTAATTTTAAAAAAAATAAAAGAATTTGATTTAAATGGCTTTTTTTTAGAAGAATTAAATATAAGAAAAGAATCAGGACTACCACCATTTAAAAAATTATGTTCATTAATGTTAGTATCAAAAAATGAAAAAAAATTAAATGATTTTTGTAGAAAAATGAAAGTAAACATAGAACAATCAAATGAGTTTGAAGTTTTAGGTCCAGCGCCTCCTTTTATATCATATGTACGTGGTAAGCATAGAAAAAGATTTATAGTACGATGTTCTAGAAATAAAAATATTCAAAAATTTGTAAGTATTTGGTTAAAGAAACTTCAAATACCATTTGATTTAAAAATATCTATAGATATAGATCCTTATAATTTTTCCTAATTTTTTTTTGGGTTTATAATCTTGCAAGGTCTAAAAACCTGTGTAATCTATTCATTAATTTTTTTTTTTTAAATTATGAAAAATATTGGAAGTGATGAAGTTGTACAAAGATATGTAAAAGCTTTACACAGTCTTGCTTTAGAACAAAATAAAGATATCAAAATAAAAAAAGATTTGTCATTGATAAGTGCGTTGATAGAAAAAAACAAGGAATTTAAAAAAATAATTTTTTCTCCACTTGTTACTCCTAAAAAACATCAGGAAATATTAAAATTAATCTCTCAAACTTTGAAAATGGACCAAATTACTGAAAATTTCTTATTTTTATTAGCATTTAACAAAAGATTAATTTTACTTAAGAAAATTCTTGAATTTTATAATGAAATTTCATCAAAAGATAAAGATACAACAAAAATTGATGTAATATTGTCAAATAAAATTTCAAAGAAAGATATAAGCGATATAGAAAACAAATTAAAATCAGATGTAAAAAAGAAAACAAAAATTAATTTTATTGAAGATAAAAATATAATATCAGGATTTATTGTAAAACTTGGCAGTACAATGATAGATTTTTCAATGAAATCTAAGCTTGATAAAATTATAAATTCATTAAGATAATATATTATTTTTTTTTAAATTATGGACATAAAATCATCAGAAATATCAAATATTTTAAAAAAACAAATCAAAAGTTTAAATTTAAAACAAGATGTTGCGGAGGTAGGGCAAGTTTTATCTGTTGGTGATGGTATTGCCAGAATTTATGGTTTAGAAAATGTACAAGCTGGAGAAATGATAGAATTTCCAGGAGGTATAAATGGAATGGCCTTAAATCTAGAACAGGATAATGTCGGTGCTGTTATTTTTGGAAATGATAGAAATATTAAAGAAGGAGATATTGTTAAAAGAACAAAAAAGATTCTTGAGGTACCGATTGGAAAATCATTATTAGGAAGAGTTGTTGATGGATTAGGAAATCCAATCGATGGTAAGGGTGATATAAAGTTTAAAGAAAAAAGCCGTCTTGAAGTTAAAGCTCCAGGTATAATTCAAAGAAGATCAGTTTATGAGCCAGTACAAACAGGTATAAAAGCAATTGATACTTTAATTCCTATAGGAAGAGGTCAACGAGAATTGATTATTGGTGATAGACAAACTGGTAAAACAGCAATTGCTATTGACACTATTTTAAATCAAAAAGAAATAAATGAAGGTAATAATGAAAAGAAAAAACTATATTGTATTTACGTAGCGATAGGACAAAAAAGATCAAGCGTCGCTCATATAGTTAAAATTTTAGAAGATAACGATGCATTAAAATATACTATTGTTGTTTCAGCTACTGCATCAGATCCAGCTCCTTTACAATTTCTAGCTCCTTATACAGGATGTACTATGGGTGAATATTTTAGAGATAATGGAATGCACGCATTGATAATCTATGATGATCTATCAAAACAAGCAATATCATACAGACAAATCTCTTTGTTATTAAGAAGGCCTCCAGGCAGGGAAGCTTATCCTGGAGATGTTTTTTATATTCATTCTCGATTGTTGGAAAGAGCAGCTAAAATGAGCGATAAAGAGAAAGGAGGCTCATTAACTGCTTTACCTATTATTGAAACTCAAGCTAATGATGTTGCCGCATATATCCCAACAAATGTAATTTCTATTACTGATGGTCAAATCTTTTTAGAAATCGATCTTTTTCATCAAGGAAGAAAACCAGCAATCAATGTTGGTTTATCAGTTAGTAGAGTTGGATCTGCAGCCCAACTTAAATGTATGAAGCAAGTAGCAGGAAGTATTAAACTTGAATTAGCACAATATAGAGAAATGGAAGCTTTTGCACAGTTTGGTTCAGATCTAGATAAGACAACACAGCAATTGTTAAAGAGAGGTGTAAGATTAACAGAAATTTTAAAACAACCACAATATAAACCTTTATCAATTGAAGACCAAGTGGTTTCGATCTTTGCTGGTGTTAAGGGGTATCTTGATAAAGTTAAAGTTGAATATGTGAATGAATTTATAGGAAAACTTTTAGAATATTTTAAAAGTAAACAAAAAACATTGCTGGATACAATTAAAAAAGACCAAGAAATTAAGGAAGAAACAGAAAAAAAATTACACAATATTATTGAATCTTTTTTAAACTCATACTCTAAAGAACAACTAGTTTTAGAAGATAAAAAAGAAGAAAAAACTGAAACAGAACAAAAGGAAAAAAAATAAGATTAAGGTTTTTCTATGTCAAGTTTAAAAGATTTAAGAAATAGAATAAACGGCGTTATATCTACAAAAAAAATAACTGCTGCAATGAAATTAGTTGCAGGGGCAAGACTAAAACGCGCTCATATCGCAGCAACGGCATCAAGACCATACGTTGCTAAATTAGAAGAGATTATAAATAATATAACATCAAGTGTACAAAATATTGAAATTTTTCCAAAGATTGTTAAAGGAAGTGAATCTAATAAAATTCATTTGATTGTTTTAATAACATCGGATAGGGGTCTTTGCGGTAGTTTTAATACTGCCATGGCAAGATTGGCAAAAAAAAGAATTAATGAATTACTAAACTCTAATAAAATTGTAAAAATTTTATGTATAGGGAAAAAAGGCTATAATCAATTAAAAAGAGAATATAAAGATTTAATAATAAACACAATTGTTTTGCCATATAAATCTAATGAAGTAGATTATGAATTTGCTCAAAAAGTAAGCCATAGGATTTTGATGATGTATGAAAATGATAAATTTGATTCTGCAAGTATTATTTTTTCTTTGTTTAGATCGCCATTAAAACAAGAACCTCAATTAAAACAAATTATACCAGTATTAAACAATGATGAAAATACAACAAAAAACAGTGTTGAAAGTATTGATAAAGAAATTTATGAGTATGAACCTGAAGAGGAATATATTTTAAAAAATTTAATACCTCACAATATATCTATTCAAATATATAGGGGATTACTTGAAAATGCTGCAGGAGAAGAAGGAGCAAGGATGATAGCTATGGATAACGCGACACGAAATGCCGAAGAATTAATTGATGTATTGAGGTTGAATTATAATAGATCTAGACAAGCACAAATTACTAGAGAATTAATAGAGGTTATATCAGGGTCAGAAGCAATTTAAAATGACAAAAAATAATACTGGAATAATTACACAAGTAACTGGCGCAGTAGTAGATGTACATTTTGAAAAAGATTTACCTGCTATATTAAACGCTCTACATGTTGATCACCAAAAAAAAAAACTTTGTTTAGAGGTTGCACAACATTTAGGAGAAAATACTGTTAGAACAATTGCAATGGATACTACTGACGGGCTTGTTAGAGGACAAAAAGTTATAGATACAGGAAAACCCATATCAGTCCCAGTTGGAAAAGAAACTCTTGGTAGAATTTTAAATGTTGTTGGAGAACCAGTTGATAAAAGAGGGCCAATAAAATCTAAAACTATTGCATCGATTCATCAACCTGCTCCAAAATTTATAGATCAATCCACAGAAACAGAAATTTTAATTACTGGAATTAAAGTTGTAGATTTACTTGCACCTTATTCAAAAGGAGGAAAAGTTGGTTTGTTCGGAGGTGCCGGTGTTGGAAAAACAGTTATTTTAATGGAATTTATAAATAATATTGCAAAGGAGCACGGAGGGTTTTCAGTTTTTGCTGGGGTTGGCGAGAGAACGAGAGAAGGTAATGATCTATATAATGAAATGATTGAAGGAGGAGTTATAGATATAAAAGGTAATAAATCAAAAGTTGCCCTTGTATATGGTCAAATGAATGAACCGCCAGGGGCACGAGCTAGAGTAGGATTGACGGGATTAACTTTAGCTGAACATTTCAGAGATAAGGAAGGACAAGATGTTTTACTTTTAATTGATAATATATTCCGATTTACCCAAGCTGGTTCAGAAGTTTCGACATTACTGGGAAGAATGCCATCAGCTGTTGGATATCAGCCAACATTATCAACTGAAATGGGTGAATTACAGGAAAGAATTACTACAACAAAGAAAGGATCAATTACTAGTGTTCAAGCAATATATGTACCAGCAGATGATTTAACTGATCCAGCGCCAGCTACATCGTTTGCTCATTTAGATGCTACAACTGTTTTAAGTCGATCATTAGCTGAACTTGGTATTTATCCAGCTGTTGATCCATTAGATTCAACATCAAGAATCTTAGACCCAGTTATTGTAGGTAAAGAACATTATGAAGTAGCTAGAAAGGTTCAAGTAGTTTTACAAACATATAAATCTTTACAAGATATTATTGCTATCCTAGGTATGGAAGAATTATCAGAAGAAGATAAATTAATAGTTTCTAGAGCTAGAAAAATACAAAGATTTTTATCACAACCTTTTTTTGTTGCTGAAGTTTTTACTGGGATACCTGGAAAATTTGTGAAATTAGAGGATACAATTAAAGGATTTAAAAGTATTGTTGATGGAGAATACGATGATTTACCAGAAGCTGCTTTTTATTTAGTTGGGACGATTGATGAGGCGGCCGAAAAAGCTAAGAAAATTTCGAAAGAAAAATAATGGAAAAAACTTTTTTTTTTGAATTAATTACACCAAATAAAAATTTAATAGCTGATGATTTTGATATGGTAGTTGTACCTGGCGAAGAAGGAGATTTTGGAGTATTGCCTAATCATAGTAATTTAATTTCGAAAATTAGACCAGGCATATTGAATACATATAAAAACAACAAAGTTGATAAAAGTTTTTTTTTATATAGTGGTTTTGCCGAAGTTAGTAATAATAAATTGGTTATATTAAGTGAAACAGCTTTTGATGTTAATGAATTTAAATTAAATATTTACAAAGATAATATTTCTAAATATGAGAAATTAAAAAATCAAACAAAAATCGAGAGTGAAATTTTGTTTTTTGAAAAAAAAATTAAAGAAGTAAATGCAATAATTGAAATACTTAGTTAAGCTCCTTTATTTTAAATTCAAATTCTTTAACAATTTTTTTATACATTTCTTTTTTAAAAGGTACAATTAAGTTTTCTAATTCATTTAAATTAACCCATTTCCAATTACAAAATTCTGCTTTATTAATATTTAAATTTATATCTTTTTTTTCATTACCATTGAATCTCATTACAAACCATTTTTGTTTTTGGCCTAAATACTTACCTTTCCATAACTTTTTTTTTAAAGGCAAGGGAATGTTATATTGAAACCATTTTTTACTTTTAAAAACTATTTTTGATTTTTTTATTCCTGTTTCCTCATAAAGTTCTCTATATGCAGCATCTTCTAATCCTTCACCTTTATTAACGCCACCTTGTGGCATTTGCCAAGCATCGCTTTTAAAGTCTACTCTTTTTCCAACAAATACTTTTTTTTCTTTATTAAGAAGAACGATTCCTACTCCTATACGGTACGAATTAATTCTTATCATAGTTTTTTGATAGTTTTATTTTAATTTATAGCTAATTTGTTTTTATAAAGTGAGATACCTCTAACTAGATCTAGAGCTCTTGATAATTGAAAATCATTTATTGATTCTTCTTCATTCTTTGTATCTTTGTTTTCCATTTCTTGATTTGGGTTATCAAGCGCCCCTCTAAGGTCTGATTCTCTATTTTCATTTCTTTTTTCAACTTTTTCAACTTTTGCCTCATCGACTACAATATCAGGAGAAATTCCTTTTTTTTGTATAGATCTACCAGAAGGAGTAAAATATCTTGCTGTTGTCATTCTTAAAGCACCGAATGGATTTACTGGAATTATAGTTTGTACAGAACCTTTGCCAAAAGATTGTGTTCCTAAAATTATAGCTCTTTTATGATCTTGCAAAGCACCAGCAACAATTTCTGATGCAGAAGCTGAACCGCTATTTATTAATACTACAAGTGGTAAACCATTAATAATATCTCCAGGTGTAGCCTTATATGTGTCAGGGTTTGATGAATTTCTTCCACGAGTTGAAACTATTTCTCCCTTTTCTAAAAAAAGATTAGAAATATAAACAGCTTGTTCTAATAATCCACCAGGATTGTTTCTAAGATCTAAAACATAACCTTTTAAATTTTTATTTTTTTTCAATTTTTTAATAGCTTCTGTAGTTGATTTTTTTGTTTGTTCAGAAAATGTGGTTATTCTTACATAACCAACATCTTTTTCTAACCTTGATCTAACGCTAGTTATTTTTATTACATCTCTTTTGATAGTTACATCAAATGGCTCCATATTTTTTCTTCCAACAGTAACTTTTAATTTTGAACCAACAGGGCCTCTCATTTTACTTACTGCTTCGTCTAAACTAAGACCAATAACTGATTTTTTATCAAGATGTGTTATATAATCACCTGCTTTAATGCCAGCTTTATACGCTGGTGTATCATCAATTGGAGATATTACTTTAACAAAACCATTTTCCAATGTAACTTCAATACCCAATCCTCCAAACTCACCTTTTGTTTGAATTTTCATATCTTCCAAATTTTTTGCATTTAAAAAACTTGAATGAGGATCTAAAGAAGAAAGTATTCCATTGATTGCTGATTCTACTATTTCTTTATTTTCTATACTTTCTACGTAATCAGTTTTAATTTTTTCAATGGATTCTCCTAAAAATTTTAAGTAATCATATTCAGTGATTCCTTTGTCGATTGCATGTACAATATAAGGAGAGACAAGAAAAAAAATATATAAAAAGAATATTTTAAATTTTATTTTCAATTTTTTTTAATATAATTGTTTTTTTTTAATTTTAATAAACTAATTAATATACATCTAAATATAATACATTTTTAATTTATATAAACTTTAATTACTGAATGTCTATTTTAATTTTAATGCGCCATGGCCAAAGTATTTGGAATCTTCAAAATAGGTTTACGGGTGGTGTTGATGTTCCTTTAACAAGTAAAGGCATTAAGCAAGCAAAGAAAGCGGGTAAAGAATTAAAAAATTTAGGCATTTCTATTGATTATGTTTATTCAAGCAAATTAAGTAGAAGTATTGAAACAGCAAGATTTGTTATAAATGGTTTAGAAGCATTAAATAAAAATGAAAAAATTACACAAATTTCAGCTTTAAATGAAAGAGATTATGGAGATTTATCAGGAAAATATAAAGAAGAATTAGTAAAAATTTATGGAGAAAAAAAAGTTTTAGAATGGAGAAGAAGTTTTAAAATTAATCCACCTAAAGGAGAAAGTTTAGAAGATGTTCTAAAAAGAGTTAAACCTTTTTTAGATAGAAAAATGATTCCTTTATTAAAAAAAGGAAAAAATATTCTTATAGTGGCTCATGGAAATGCTTTGAGAGCATTTAGACTTGCAACAGGTGAATATAGTGTAAAAAATATTTTTAATGTGCATATTCCTCCTTGTGTTCCTGTAATTTACGAGTATAAAAAAGATGGAAAAAAAAAGAAACTTAGAGTGAAAGATTCAAAAACAAATATAACAAGTAAATTTACTTACCAGATTGAAGAACTAGGTTTAAAACCAACTATAGTTCATAGAAATTTATCTTCAAAAGAATTAATAAAAATAGCTATAGCAAGAAATGAAGGAGTTCTAACTAAAACAGGTGCATTATCTGTGACTACTGGACAATTTACAGGACGATCTCCTGAAGATAGATTTATTGTTGATGATAAGTTAACGCATAAAACAGTTGATTGGGGTAAAATCAATAAACCTTTTCCTCCTGATAAATTCAATCAAATTTTAGATAAAATGAAAAAGTATGAAAAATCAAAAGAATTTTTCGTTTTTGATGGATTTGCTGGAGCAGAAGATGGTAGTAGATTACCAGTTAGAATGATAACAGATCATGCATGGCAAAGTTTATTTGTAAAAACTATGTTTATTGAGCCAACTTCAGAAGAGCTAGAATATCATGAACCTAAATTTACTGTCTTTAATATTAACGATTTTGAAGCTAGACCTGAACTTGATGGAACTAGAACCTCAACTTTTATACTTTTAAATTTTACTAAAAAATTAGCCATTATTGGAGGAACTAGATACGGAGGTGAAAATAAAAAAACTATATTTGGTGTTTTAAATTTTATTTTACCTGGAAAAGATATAATGCCGATGCATTGCTCAGCAAATTTAGGTCTTAACGGAGATACAGCGCTCTTCTTTGGTTTATCTGGAACAGGAAAAACAACTTTATCAGCTGATCCTAAAAGAATGTTAATTGGTGACGATGAACATGGTTGGTCTGATAACGGTATATTTAATTTTGAAGGAGGATGTTATGCAAAAACAATTAATTTAAGTAAAAAGGCTGAACCTCAAATTTGGGATGCTATTAGGAACGGGGCTGTTTTAGAAAATGTTGTTTTAAATCCGAAAACTATGAATCCTGATTATGATGATGATTCATTAACAGAAAATACTAGAGTTGTTTATCCACTTGATTATATCCCAGGAGCTGTTATCCCTAGTGTTGCTGGACATCCAAAATCAATTATATTTTTAACTGCAGATGCATTTGGTGTTTTACCTCCAATTTCAAAACTTACAACTGATGGCGCTATGTACCATTTTATGTCAGGCTATACTAGTAAACTTGCTGGTACTGAAAGAGGAATTATAGAACCTCAACCGACTTTTTCTCACTGTTTTGGATCAGTTTTTATGCCACGACCTGCAGAAGTTTATGCAAAAATGTTAGGTGAAAGAATTGTAAAACATAATACTAATGTATATTTGGTAAATACTGGTTGGTCAGGTGGTCCGTATGGAGTTGGTAAAAGATTTAAAATAGATTATACAAGAAAAATGGTTACAGCAGTTTTAAATCAAAGTCTTGAAAAAGTAAATTATGAAAGAAATAAAGTTTTTAATTTAAATGTTCCAAAAACTTGTCCTGGTGTTCCATCAAATGTATTAGATCCTAAGAAAACTTGGAAACATAAAAAAGCTTACGATAAAGCTGCAAAAGGTTTAGCTAAAATGTTTGTTGATAATTTTAAAAAGTTTAAGAAAGTATCCCCAAATATAAAAAAAGCTGGACCTAAAGGTTAAAGAAATTAATTATCCCAAATTTTTTCAAGATTATAAAATTCTCTAATTTTAGGTTTGAAAATATTTACTACAATTGAGCTCGCATCAATTAAAACCCAGTTACTTTGTTCTAAACCTTCTACTGGTGCATTAAAATTAAAATTTTTTTTTATTTTTTCTCTAATATTTTTTGCCATATTAACAATATGTCTATTTGATGTACCTGATCCTAAAATAATAAAATCAGCAAAGTCAGATTTTTTTCTAATATCAATAATTTTTAAGTTAATTACTTTATCATCTAACAGAGTTTGTTTTAAAACTTCGAGAATTTTTGAATCAAATTGTTTCTTTAAATTTTTTTTAATTTTCATTTTTTTTCCTTATAAAACTAGATTCAATATAATTTTGTTTTCCATGGAAATATATCCATGCTGGTGGTTTTAAATAAGGTAATTTTTTTGCAAATTTTTCTAAATGTATAAATTTTCTAAATTTTTTAGATGATTTACTTGATAGTGAACTATTTTTATATTTAGGTCTATCAAATACAGCGATTGGTATTAATTGAAAAATTTTTTCCCATTTATACCAAGTATGAAAATTTAATAAATTATCTGCTCCTATTAAATAAACAAAAGATCTTTCTTTTGAATCTTTTAAAATTTTTTTTAAATTATTAAATATATATTTATCACTACAATAATCTAAATTTTTAGCAATTTTTATCTTAGGATTTTTTGAAATTTTTTTTGCTTCGTTTATTCTTTGAGAGAAATTTTTTTCGTTTATAAAATTTTTTTGAGGATGTTTTTTGGCAATTATCCACCAAACTTCATTTAGATTTAATTTTTTTAATGCCTCTTCTGAAATTTGAATATGCCCGTTATGCGGAGGATAGAAAGATCCACCCAATAATCCAATTCTTATTTTTTTTTTGTTTCTTAGGATCTTAGTTGTCCTTGTCCTTTTACTACATATTTAAAAGTTGTTAATTGATCAGCGCCAACAGGACCTCTAGCATGTAATTTTCCTGTTGATATCCCAATTTCTGCTCCCATACCAAATTCTCCTCCATCTGCAAATTGTGTTGATGTATTATGCATTACAATTGAACTATCAACTTCATTAAGAAACAATTCTGCATTTTTTTTGTTTGAAGTGATTATTGCATCGGTGTGATTAGATCCATACTGATTAATGTGTTCGATGGCTTCTTTTACATCTTTAACTGACTTAACAGATATAATTGGTGCTAAATATTCAGTTTGCCAATCTTTAGAATTTGCTTTTTTTACTTTTTTAAAATTTTTAGCATTTTTATCCATTAATCTAAAAATAAGATCGTCCGCTCTCACTTCACATCCACTTTCTATTAAATCATCAATTATTACCATTGTATGCACGAGAGAAACTTTTGAGTTTAATAATAAAGTTTCAGTTGCTCCACATATACCAGTTCTTCTCATTTTTGCATTTAGAATTACTTTTCTTGCCATTGATAAATTAGAAATATTATCAACATATGTATGACAGATACCATCAAGATGTTTTAAAACAGGTATTTTACTTATTTTTGAAATTGCTTTTATAAGTGATTTCCCGCCTCTTGGAATGACCACATCTATATGTTCATCCATTTTTAATAAATCTGCCACAGCTTTTCTGCTTGAAGTTGCTAGTAATTCAACACAACTGGTCGGTAACTTATATTTTTTTAAACCTGCGTGAATACAGGAAAGTAATGCTTTAGATGAATTTAAACTTTCTGAACCACATTTTAAAATTACACTATTTC
>Ga0066368_10000315_pt1 | contig 12489 bp, 6 predicted proteins | sample Knorr_S7_td_NADW_FD_71215 | JGI IMG/M metagenome (GOLD analysis project Ga0066368, IMG submission 71215) | Marine microbial communities from Southern Atlantic Ocean transect - Knorr_S7_td_NADW_ad_2505m_LV_A | ecosystem: Environmental > Aquatic > Marine > Oceanic | place: Southern Atlantic ocean... | reverse complement strand
CCGTCAACGTCGTCTTACCATGATCTACATGACCAATAGTCCCAACATTTACATGCGGCTTGGTTCGCTGAAATTTCTCTTTCGCCACTTTCTCTTCCCTCTCGTGATTCAGTGGTTAACTTGCTTTTCTCATCATGACTTCCGTCACACTGGCAGGCGCCGGAAGATACTGACTAAACTCCATGGAATATGTTGCTCTACCCTGCGTAACTGAACGCAAAGAGGTCGCATAACCAAACATCTCGGACAAAGGCACTTCTGCTCTCACAACTTTCCCGCTCGGGATTTCATCCATATCTGAAATCATGCCTCGCCGCGAATTCAGGTCTCCTGTCACGCTCCCCATATATTTTTCAGGTGTAACCACCTCGACGCGCATGATAGGCTCCAGCAGCGTAGGGCTTGCTTTTAGACAGGCCTCCCTGAATCCCTGCATGGCTGCTGCTTTAAACGCGTGCTCTGAGGAATCGACCTCATGGTAGGATCCATCGTATAGGGTGACTTTGACATCGATTACAGGGTAACCCGCGATCACGCCTGAACTCATTGCTTCGACTACGCCTTTTTCGACGGCAGGAATGTATTCTCGAGGCACAGCGCCGCCTTTTATCGCATCCACAAACTCGAATCCATCACCTTTCTTCTGCGGTTCAATCCGAAGACAGACATGGCCATACTGGCCACGCCCGCCAGTTTGTTTGGCATGCTTATGCTCCTGCTCAACTGCACGATTCAATGTCTCACGGTAAGCCACCTGTGGTTTACCAATATTGGCATCGACACTGAATTCACGGCGCAACCGGTCGATGATGATCTCTAGGTGGAGTTCGCCCATACCGGAGATGATTGTCTGGCCCGATTCTTGGTCAGTGAAAACCCGAAAGGACGGATCTTCTTGCGACAGCTTACCGAGGGCAACGCCAAGTTTTTCCTGGTCGTTCTTGGTCTTAGGTTCAACTGCTTGCGAGATTACAGGTTCTGGAAATTCCATTCGCTCCAGAGTGATTACATTGGCAGGATCACATAGGGTATCCCCGGTCGTGACGTTTTTAAGCCCGACTGCCGCTGCAATATCACCTGCTCGTACCTCCTTAATATCAACCCTTGAATTTGCATGCATCTGAAGGATACGCCCGATGCGTTCCTTTTTGTCCTTAACCGGGTTGCAGACGGTATCTCCTGTTTTCAGGATGCCTGAATACACTCGGAAGAAAACCAGCTGACCAACATATGGATCGGTCATGATCTTAAAGCCCAGTGCTGCAAAGGGTTCATCATCACTTGATTGGCGCGTGGATTCTGTTTCACCGTCTGCCAGCAAACCATGAATAGCAGGCACCTCTGTGGGGTTCGGCATATAGTCAATCACAGCATCCAGCAGGGTCTGGACACCTTTATTCTTGAATGCAGAACCACAAGTCACCAAAACAAGTTCGTTGGCAATCGTTCTCGCACGCAGGCCTGCTTTGATTTCTGCATCCGACAGATCACCCTTTTCCAGGTACTTGTCCATCAATTCTTCCGACGACTCTGCAGCAGCTTCAACCAGCTTTTCGCGACCCTCTGCACATTTTGCGACCAGATCGGCTGGAACTTCATGTTCTTCAAACTCGGTTCCCATTGTCGCGATATCCCAATGAATAGCTTTCATACGTATAAGGTCAACTATTCCAGAAAAGGAATCTTCCGCGCCAATTGGCACCTGCAGTGGCAGTGCACTCGATCCAAGGCGATCGGATATCTGTTTCACTACACGAAAAAAATCGGCGCCGGTGCGGTCCATCTTGTTGATGAACGCAAGCCGCGGAACATTGTATGTGTCGGCCTGACGCCAGACTGTTTCTGATTGCGGCTCTACACCGCCTACTGCACAGAAAACAGCTACAGCGCCATCGAGAACACGCAGAGACCGTTCTACTTCGATAGTAAAATCAACGTGTCCCGGTGTGTCTATGATATTAACGCGGTGCTCTTCGTAGTCCTTTCGCATACCACTCCAGAAACACGTTGTTGCAGCTGAAGTGATTGTAATGCCGCGTTCCTGTTCCTGTTCCATCCAATCCATGACGGCATTACCGTCATGGACCTCACCGAGTTTGTGGGATATCCCGGTATAGAAAAGGATACGCTCGGTCGTCGTGGTCTTGCCGGCGTCTATGTGTGCCATGATGCCGATATTCCGATAACGGTTAAGAGGAGTTGTCCGTGCCACGTTGCGATACCCGGTCGTCAGTTGATAAATCTAGAATCGGTAATGGGAAAACGCCTTGTTCGCTTCCGCCATGCGATGAACTTCATCTTTCTTACGGGCTGCCCCACCCCGTTTTTCAGCTGCATCCATCAACTCCCCGGCCAACCTCTGTGTCATGGACTTTTCATTGCGGCTTCTTGCAGAGTCCACCAGCCAGCGCATGGCCAGTGCGTTACGCCGACTGGGCCGTACTTCTACAGGCACCTGGTAAGTAGCACCACCTACACGACGACTTTTGACTTCTACCACTGGCCGAATGTTGTCTAATGCTTCGTAAAACACATCGAGCGGTTTTTCTGCCCCGCGCTCACCAACAATATCCAGCGCACCATAGATGATTCGCTCAGCGATCGCTTTCTTACCGTCGAGCATCAATACATTTATAAACTTGGCGACTGTCTGATCCCCAAACTTGGGATCCGGCAGAATAGCCCGTTTTGGTACTTCTCTTCTTCTCGGCATCTGACTTCGGTTCCGTTATGTTTGTGTCGACCCGGTTCGCTGAACCGGATTCGATACCTGTTTATCGTCGACGTCCCGGTCAACAGCTACAACTGTGTGACACCGTCACACGCGGGCAACGGGACGGCAACCAACATAGCATGCCCAATGGTGGTGAATACCGCCATTGCGCAAGTCCGGTGAGACAGCCTTTTGTCGCTAGCAGCCGATCAGCCACCTTCGCGACTTCTGCAGCAATCTTTAATCAGGCAAGATCGCTTTTTTCACCGTGACCAGTCAGCCACACTGGTCAATTTTCGGTTAATGTATTCCGGCCTCTACAGCTGGCCGGAGCCTATCACTACGACTTCGGTTTTTTCGCTCCATACTTTGACCGGCCCTGCCGGCGGTCTCCAACACCCGAGGTATCAAGTGTTCCCCGAACAGTATGGTAGCGAACACCTGGTAAATCTTTGACTCTCCCACCCCGGATCAGAACCACAGAATGTTCCTGGAGATTGTGCCCTTCTCCACCGATGTAGCTTGTCACCTCATAACCATTCGTTAATCGAACGCGTGCGACTTTTCGCAGTGCCGAATTTGGTTTCTTCGGCGTAGTCGTGTAAACACGAGTACAGACCCCCCGTTTCTGCGGACATGAGGCCAGCGCCGGCACGTTACTTTTCTTGACCTGCCGTGAGCGCGATTTTCTGACGAGTTGATTGGTTGTTGGCACTGTTTAAGACCTACCTCTGTTCGACTGGTCCACCAGCTCAATCGAGCCGGGAAAGGGCCGAGATTCTAGGCAGATAAACGATTTTTGTCAAGAATTCACCGCCCACAACGTTCAGTTTCTGCATCAGGCTTGCACAGCCTTAGTGGGTTGCTCTTCCTGATCACTCGAAAAATCTGTGCTGAAGCTCAGTTCAACAAGTTCTGGCTTCTCAGTGGCAGTGGCTTGCTCCTCACGTTTACGTTGGCGCTCCTCATGATACGCAAGTCCGGTTCCAGCAGGTATCAACCGACCAACGATGACATTCTCCTTAAGACCTCGAAGGTGATCGACCTTACCCTGCATGGAGGCCTCTGTCAGAACGCGTGTCGTCTCCTGGAACGATGCTGCTGAGATAAACGACTCCGTACTCAGAGATGCTTTGGTGATACCCAGAAGCACCGGTTCAAAAACCGCCGGTTCTTTCCCATCCGCGACCAATTGCTCATTCTGACCGAGAAGCGTTGCCCGTTCGACCTGATCGTTCAACAGATACGCCGTATCACCACTTTCAACGATCCGTACCTTTCGCAGCATCTGGCGAATGATTACTTCGATGTGTTTGTCGTTGATCTTGACACCCTGCAGACGATAAACATCCTGCACCTCGTTGACGATATAAGCAGTCACTTCCTCTACGCCAAGCAGTGTCAATATATCCGACGCGATAGGAGGGCCCTCGACTACTTCGTCACCTTTTTCGATGTACTCACCATCAAATACAGTGATGGGGCGACCCTTCGGTATCTGCATTTCGTGTTCTTCATTGTCTTCAGTCGTGATCACCAGCCTTATCTTGGTTTTCACCTCTTTACCGAAGGACACAACACCGCTATGGGTCGCAAGTATCGCCGGATCTTTAGGTTTGCGCGCTTCAAATAGTTCAGCCACCCGTGGCAGACCACCTGTAATATCCCTGGTCTTGGATCCCTCTTGCGGTATTCGAGCAAGAACGTCCCCGGCCTCGACCTTGTCACCATTCTCAATGGTTACTGATGCACCCGGTGGCATCTGATAGCGGGCCGGTGCTTCAGAGCCAGGTATAAGCTTTGGTTTTCCCCGGCCGTCTACCAGCTCGATCGTCGGTTTGATTTCCTGAGCGATACCACGGCGCTGCTTGCCATCGAGTACCAGATAGGTGGTCGTCCCTGTCAATTCGTCTTTCTGCTGACTGACAGAGTTGCCCTCGACTATATTTTCGAATCGAACTTTCCCGGCAACTTCAGTAATGATCGGATGCGTGTGCGGTTCCCAGGCAGCAATAATCTGGCCGCTGGTCACTTCGTCACCATCATCGACTCTCACCGCCGCACCGTACGGAACCTTATAACGCTCACGGTCAACACCATGGATATCATGAACGATAAGCTCGCCCGATCGGGAGACAACGACATTGTGGCCGTTCTGCTTACGGACAGAACGGACCCTGCTGAACGACACGGTACCACTGTTCTTAACCTCAACATGACTCGAAGCTGCAATCCTAGACGCAGCACCACCGATATGAAACGTACGCATGGTCAGCTGAGTGCCGGGCTCACCGATACTCTGCGCTGCCATCACACCCACGGCCTCGCCCCTGTTGACCACTTGCCCGCGTGCCAGATCTCTACCATAGCAGGTAGAACACACGCCAAAACGGGTCTCACAGGTCACCGGTGAGCGCACCATGACCTGATTGACGTTGTGCTCTTCAAATAATGAAACAACTTCTTCATCGACTATACCGTTCGCGGGCAGCAGTTGCTGACCATCCACTGGGCTGACCACCTCTTCAGCAATCGTACGACCAAGAATTCGATCAGCCAGCGGTATTACGACCTCACCACCCTGGACGATTGCCTCACGTTGCAGGCCCCTGGTTGTTTCGCAGTCGCCGGTCGTGATCACCAGGTCCTGGCACACATCAACCAGGCGACGAGTCAGATAACCGGAGTTCGCTGTCTTCAGCGCAGTGTCGGCTAAGCCCTTACGTGCACCGTGTGTTGAAATAAAGTACTGTAGAACATTGAGACCCTCTCTGAAGTTCGCTGTAATCGGAGTCTCGATGATCGAACCATCCGGTTTCGCCATCAGACCACGCATCCCGGCAAGCTGTCGAATCTGGGCATGACTGCCCCTGGCACCGGAATCAGCCATCATGTAGATCGAGTTAAACGATTCCTGATCAACCGTTTGATTCTGGGAATCGATAACCTTTTCGACTTTGAGCTGGTCCATCATCGCTCCGGCAACTTCATCACTGGCGTGGGTCCAGATATCGACGACCTTGTTGTAACGCTCTCCGTCAGTCAGCAGCCCAGATCCATACTGCTCCTGGATTGACTTCACTTCGCTTTCAGCCTTCGCCAGGACATCCGCCTTGATAGACGGCACCATCATATCGTCTACGCCGATCGAAACACCTGCCTTGGCTGCCATCGAGAACCCGGTATACATCAACTGGTCACAGAAAATAACAGTTTCTTTTAAGCCGACTTTCCGATAGCACTCATCGATCAGGCCTGAAATCGCCCGTTTTCTCATCACCTGATTGACCAGTTCAAAAGAGAGCCCTTTGGGCAGAATTTCCGACAGCAAAGCACGACCCGCCGTAGTCTCGTAGAGTGTTGTAATGCTTTCAAAATCTCCATCGGCAGTCACTCGTGACTCTGTAATGCGGGCTTTGATGCGCGCATGCAACGACAGAACGCCAGTGTCAATCCCACGTCGAACCTCCAACACATCGGATAGGACCATCCCCTCGCCCACTGCATTCACTTTTTCACGGGTCATGTAGTAAAGACCCAACACGATGTCCTGTGACGGAACAATGATTGGATCGCCATTAGCTGGCGATAGGATGTTGTTTGAGGACATCATCAGTGATCGTGCTTCCAGTTGGGCCTCAACTGATAACGGGACGTGTACCGCCATCTGGTCCCCATCAAAGTCCGCGTTATAGGGCGTACAAACCAGGGGGTGTAGTTGTATCGCCTTTCCTTCAATCAGTATGGGTTCAAATGCCTGAATCCCCAGCCGATGCAGCGTTGGTGCACGATTTAAAAGTACCGGGTGTTCGCGAATAACCTCATCGAGAATATCCCAGACTTCCGGCTCTTCCATCTCCACCATTTTTTTAGCTTGCTTGATCGTTGAAGCCAGGGCCCGCATCTCCAGTTTATGAAAGATGAATGGTTTAAAGAGTTCCAGTGCCATCTTCTTAGGTAACCCACACTGGTGCAGTTTGAGTGTCGGCCCGACCACAATGACAGATCGGCCAGAGTAGTCGACTCGTTTACCGAGCAGGTTGTGACGAAAACGACCCTGTTTCCCCTTAATCATATCTGCCAGAGACTTCAGTTGCCGTTTGTTCGGACCAGTGACAGCCTTTCCTCGGCGACCATTATCAAGCAGCGCATCCACCGACTCCTGCAGCATACGTTTTTCATTTCGGACGATGATCTCCGGCGCATTAAGATCGAGTAGTCGGCGCAAGCGATTGTTACGGTTGATCACACGCCGATAGAGGTCATTGAGGTCTGATGTTGCAAATCGACCGCCTTCTAGGGGTACAAGAGGCCTCAAGTCCGGGGGCAAAACCGGCAGCACCTCCATGATCATCCATTCCGGCTTATTCCCAGAATGGATAAATGCTTCGACCACCTTGAGTCGTTTGATCAGTTTTTTGGTCTTTGTCTCTGATGTCGACTCAGCAAGCTGCTCGCGCAGTAAAGCAGATTCCGTTTTAGGATCCAGTGCTTTCAATAATTCCCTGATCGCCTCGGCACCCATTCCTGCCTCAAAGTCTGCGCCGTATTCTTCGACAGCATCATAGTAGGCTTCCTCAGCCAGCAACGTGCCGGTTTCGAGCTCAGTCATCCCGGGATCAGTAATGACATAGGCCTCGAAGTACAGCACGCGCTCGATCTCGCGTACGGTCATATCGAGTAACACACCCAACCGGGATGGCAGCGACTTCAAAAACCAGATATGAGCTACCGGGCTGGCCAGTTCGATGTGGCCCATGCGCTCTCGACGCACTTTCGACAAAGTGACTTCAACGCCGCATTTCTCACAAATCACGCCCCGATGCTTCAGACGTTTGTATTTACCGCATAAGCACTCGTAATCACTGATCGGGCCAAACAACTTTGCACAAAACAACCCGTCGCGTTCCGGTTTGAAGGTACGGTAATTTATGGTTTCGGGTTTCTTAACTTCACCCCAGGACCACGATCGTATTTTGTCAGGTGACGCAAGTCCGATCCTGATCGAATCAAAATCTTCTTCTACGATATTGTGCTTTCCGAACTGGCTGAACAGATCTTTCATAACAATTCCCCGAGCTTTAAATCTGTGGTGGGCATAGATGGCAAATAATTAAGCACTGGCTTACCGTCCCTGCCGCCGTTCGATGTTCAGGCCTAGTGACCTGATCTCTTTTTCCAATACATTGAATGATTCGGGCACGGCTGCTTCCATGCGATGGTCACCCCTGACAATGTTTTCATACATCGCCGTTCGACCAATCACATCATCTGATTTGACCGTCAGCATTTCCTGGAGGGTATAAGAAGCTCCATAAGCCTCTAGCGCCCAAACCTCCATTTCGCCGAATCGCTGACCACCGAACTGCGCCTTACCGCCCAAGGGCTGCTGGGTGATCAGACTGTAGGGACCAGTTGAACGGGCATGCATCTTGTCATCGACAAGATGATTAAGCTTAAGCATGTACATGTAGCCTACAGTCACCGGACGATCGAATTTTTCACCTGTTCGACCGTCAATCAAAAACGTCTGACCGCTTTCCGGTAACCCTGCTAATTTAAGCAGTTTCTTGATTTCGGCTTCCGACGCGCCATCAAATACTGGCGTCGCAATAGGCACACCACCGCGCAGATTATCCGCCAGTTCGATAATTTCATCATCAGAAAGCGTATCAAGATCTTCAGTCTTGCCAACATGGTTATAGATATCCTCCAACTTTTTGCGGATATCAGGCGGCGCTGCCTGACTGTCAATCATTTTTCCGATCTGGCGGCCCAAATGGTTTGATGCCCAGCCCAAGTGGGTCTCCAGCACTTGCCCCACATTCATTCGTGATGGCACGCCCAGAGGGTTAAGCACAATATCTACCGTAGTTCCATCCTCAAGATATGGCATATCTTCGACTGGAACAATTTTGGAGATCACACCTTTATTACCGTGGCGGCCGGCGATCTTATCCCCAGGCTGCAGTCGACGTTTGACCGCGACAAACACCTTGACCATCTTTAACACACCTGGAGAAAGGTCATCACCAGCTTCGAGTTTTCTTCGCTTCTCTTCGAAAAATTCATCAAACTGCCGGGCCTGTTCTTGGAGATGGTTACGAATTCCTTCCAATACAGTATTCGCTGACTCATCGCGCAACCGGATTTCAAACCACTTGTCGCGTGGCAGTTCCTGGAGATAGGGCCTGCTTACCTTATCGCCGGCCTTCAGGTCACCTGGTCCGCCTTCGGCGACCTTGCCGCTGAGCAGTCGGGTAATACGATCGTAAGTATCGTCCTCGACTATCTTTTGCTGATCGCGGAGGTCCTTCTTGATTCCTGCAAGTTCTCCAGCCTCATTAGCCAGTGCGCGAGTATCCTTGTCGACACCATCCCGTGTGAAAACCTGAACATCGATCACGGTACCGGACATGCCTGAAGGCATCTTCAACGATGTATCCTTAACGTCGGATGCCTTTTCGCCGAAAATCGCGCGTAACAGCTTCTCTTCTGGTGTAAGTTGAGTCTCGCCCTTTGGCGTGACCTTCCCTACCAGGATGTCGCCTGGCTCTACTTCTGCACCGATATAGACGATCCCGGACTCATCGAGTCGAGACAAAGCGGACTCACCAACATTGGGTATATCGCGGGTCACATCCTCAGAACCCAGTTTGGTATCACGTGCGTAACAACTGAGTTCCTCGATATGGATTGAGGTATATACATCGTCCTTCACCAAGCGCTCTGAAATCAGTATGGAATCTTCAAAGTTGTAGCCATGCCAAGGCATAAACGCAATCAGCACATTCCTTCCCAATGCCAATTCACCCAAATCTGTAGACGGCCCATCCGCGAGCACGTCATTCTTGGCGATTCTGTCACCGACCTTTACCAATGGGCGCTGATTGATCGTCGTGTTTTGATTCGATCGCGTGTACTTGACCAGATTATAGATATCGACACCCGAATCACTCGCACCTACTTCTTTGTCGTCAACTTTGACAACGATTCTTGAGGAATCCACTGCGTTGACTACGCCCGATCTTTGCGCAATCACCACGACCCCTGAATCCGTGGCTACTATTCGCTCCATACCAGTACCCACTAATGGCGTTTCCGTCTGCAGGGTCGGCACAGCCTGGCGCTGCATGTTTGATCCCATCAGAGCCCGGTTAGCGTCATCGTGCTCAAGAAACGGAATCAGCGAGGCCGCAACCGATACGATCTGCGATGGTGCAATGTCGATATAGTCGATCTTATCTGGCGTCGACAACGTAAATTCATTCTGATAACGACAGGAAACTAGATCGTCGATCAACTTGCCTTTATTGTTGACTCGCGCATTGGCCTGGGCGATGACATATTTGCCCTCTTCTATCGCTGACAGGTACGTGACATCGTCGGTCACGGTCTGGTCCACCACCTTGCAGTAAGGTGTTTCCAGAAAACCATACTCATTGGTACGTGCATAGATCGCCAGAGAATTGATCAAACCGATATTTGGGCCCTCAGGGGTCTCGATCGGACAGACCCGGCCGTAATGAGTCGGGTGCACATCGCGGACCTCAAATCCTGCCCGTTCCCGCGTCAATCCGCCTGGACCCAGAGCAGAAACGCGCCGCTTATGGGTTACTTCTGAAAGCGGGTTGGTCTGGTCCATAAATTGAGACAGCTGGCTTGATCCAAAGAACTCCTTGATCACCGCTGATACAGGTTTCGCGTTAATCAGGTCCTGTGGGGTGAGATTTTCAGATTCCGCCATCGATAAACGCTCACGCACTGCACGTTCTACTCGAACCAACCCAATTCGGAACTGATTCTCTACCAATTCACCAACTGAACGAACTCTACGATTGCCCAGGTTGTCAATGTCATCGGTTTCACCCTGACCATTCTTCAGTGACACCAAAACTTTGATCACGTCAACTATGTCCTGCTGGCTGAGCGTTCCGGGACCTTCATCACTGGTCCGCTCTAAACGCCGATTCATCTTCATCCGTCCAACAGCAGAAAGATCATAACGATCGATATTAAAAAACAAGTTACGGAACAGTTGCTCGGCTGCGTCCTTGGTTGGTGGCTCTCCAGGCCGCATCATCCGATAAATCTCGACCTGTGCCTCAAGCGCACTGTTGCTTGGATCGGCCCGGAGGGTTTCTGAAATATAGGGACCATGATCCAGATCGTTCGTGTAGATCGTCTCAAATTCAACCAATCCTGCTGCCCTGAGGCTTTCCAGAAGTTCAGTGGTGATCTGATCGTTTGCACTAGCCAGCAATTCACCTGTCGAAGTATCTACCTGATCCCGCGACAGTGACCGCCCCAGCAGAAATGAATCCGGCACCTTAATTTCTTCTAGCCCCGCCTTTTCCAGCTCCCGGATATGCCGCGCCGTTAAGCGCTTTTCTGCTTCAATGATCACCGTGCCCCGCGCATTGACGATATCAAATTCCAGTTCCTGACCCCGCAGCCGATCTGCAACAAGAGAAATAGTGGCACCCTCGGATTGAAGCTGGATATGGTCTGTTTCAAAAAACAAGGCCAGTATCTCTTCAGTCGAGTAATCTAGAGCCCGTAAAACGATCGTAGCGGGAAGCTTACGCCTGCGGTCAATACGCACGAACAGCAGATCTTTCTGATCATATTCAAAATCCAGCCACGACCCGCGATACGGGATGACCCGCGCATTGAAAAGTAGCTTGCCTGACGAATGGGTTTTTCCCTTATCATGATCGAAAAACACGCCCGGAGAGCGATGCAGCTGGGAGACAATTACACGCTCGGTCCCGTTGATCACAAAAGTTCCTTTTTCTGTCATCAAAGGCATTTCACCCATGTAGACTTCTTGTTCTTTCATGTCGCGAAGTGTCTTTGCCCCGCCTGAGTCGCTCTTTTCAAACACAATCAGGCGCAGTGTCGCGTAAAGCGGCGCAGAATAGATCAAACCGCGCTGTTGACACTCCCGCATATCGAATGTGGGCTGGCCCAGACGGTATCCAACAAAATCTAGCGAAGCAGCACCACTGTAACTTTCGATGGGAAACACTGATTTAAACGCCGCCTGAAGACCTTCATCGATCCGCTGCATCGGTGCAACACCCTCCTGCAGGAGCTTGCGGTAGGATGACTTCTGGATCTCCAGCAAGTTCGGGGCAGTTGAACTGCCCGCGCGTTTGCTGAAGCTTTTACGGATTCGTTTTTTCTCGGTAAAGGAATAAGTCATTTATTGCTCTCGATCGTTCGATGGGACTTAAGTGAAATATGGCATCCCCGCCCGCGGGCGGTTATTCACAATAAAAGGTGGAGTTGGCTGATAGGCGAAGCTAGCAGCCAACCCAGTCTTTGGAACCTGGCTTTGCAAGGTAAGCACCGGAAAATCAGTGTTACTTCACCTCGACGGTTCCACCAACATCCTCCAGCTGTTTTTTCAACTCCTCGGCCTCGTCCTTAGCGACACCTTCCTTGATTGGTACGGGCGCAGATTCAACCAGGTCTTTAGCTTCCTTCAGGCCAAGACCGGTCATCGCCCGGACTGCCTTAATCACGGGAACCTTCTTCTCACCAAATGAGGACAAGACAACGTCGAATTCGGTTTGTTCCTCGGCATCGTCTGCATCTGCCGCAGCTGCAGGTGCCGCAACAGCTACGGCAGCCGCCGCGGAAACACCAAATTTTTCTTCCATGTCATTGATGAGGTCAGACAGTTCAAGCACAGACAATTCAGAAATTGCACTCAAAATTTCTTCACGGGACATCACAGTTTCTCCTGATATTAGGGATTGCTCTTGCTG
>Ga0066368_10000303_pt1 | contig 12629 bp, 14 predicted proteins | sample Knorr_S7_td_NADW_FD_71215 | JGI IMG/M metagenome (GOLD analysis project Ga0066368, IMG submission 71215) | Marine microbial communities from Southern Atlantic Ocean transect - Knorr_S7_td_NADW_ad_2505m_LV_A | ecosystem: Environmental > Aquatic > Marine > Oceanic | place: Southern Atlantic ocean... | reverse complement strand
CCTGGACGTTTCAGCGACTTCCACATAGCACCCAGGCGCCAGTACATAATCACCCTATCCGGTGAGGCGGAAATCGGGTTGGCGGATGGAACGATTCACCGCCTGGGGCCAGGAGACGTCAACTTGGCGGAAGACCTGACCGGCCATGGACACACTACTCGGGTAGTTGGCGATGTGCCCCGTGTGACCGCCACCGTCCACCTGGACGACTGAGGCAATTCCAAAGATTAATCTCTTAACATCGGACTTATCTGACACGAGGATAAGAGGCCGGCGTAACCATGGGTGAAATCGCTCACGTCCTATCCAACGACTGAGCGTAGGAGAATCTATTGGCTGATCCCGAGCATGTGGTGCTCGCCAAGTTGGGAGCGAACGCGATAGCCCGGTGGCGGGAAGTTAACCACGTAATTCCCGCCACACCTACCCACTCCACTTTGAACTATCAACTTGGCGACCGCGCTGCCAGTGAGACGTTTGAACCCGAGTTGGTCTACGGACGCCCAAAGCTCGACCTTTCGGGCGCTTTCTTAAGCCGCGCCAAACTGGGGGGCGCCGATCTGGCGTTCGACGAACTAAACGGCGTCGACCTAACCAGCAGCAACCTCCGCCTGGCGGAACTGCAAGGGGCAAATCTAAATTCCGCCCATCTATCGCGGTCAAATCTCTCCCATGCAATCCTCACCCGGGCTAATATGGCTAGGTGCGTTCTGACCCGCAGCAATCTCTCCAGAAGCACGCTGCGGGCAGCCGATCTGACGGGGGCCGACCTGTCGTCCTCCGACATCAGTTTCGCCAACTTGGAAGGGGCCAACCTATCCAGAACAAACCTCTCCTCAGCGGATCTGACGGGAGCGGACCTAACCGGCGCCAATCTCAGAGAAGCCATATTGTCTTCAACGATACTCAAGCAGGCCGATCTCACCGGCGCGGACCTGCGGGGGGCTTCCCTCATCAAAGCCGATCTCGAAAGCGCCACATTTTACGAAACCGTCTTTGGGATCTCCACCATCGTCAATTGCGACCTGAGCATGGCCATGGCGTTGGAGTTCGCACGCCACACGGGGCCCAGCACCATCGGGTTGGACACTCTCGCCAAGTCCGGCGGCCGTATTCCCAGAAAATTCTTGGAGGATGCCGGAGTAGCTGCGCCGCTGATGGAAGCCCAAGACTCACTCATGGGAGTTAGCCGGGATTTCCCGTCGGTATTGACCATCGGCTCCATGGAAGATGGAAGCCTGGCCGGTCGACTCCGGGATAGCCTGAGGGCAGCGCAGATCCCCTGCTGGAGCATCTCGGCGGATGACGAATCGGGGCTTCAGACGGGTAAAACAATCCTGGCCCACACGGTCTATTTCGACAGGCTGGTGCTGCTGTGCACCGAATCATCCCTTCAAAGCCCCCAGGCCAGGCGGTACATGTCCGAATTGGCCGGAGGCAAAGGCCCGGAATTCCAAAGTAACATCACATCCTTGGCGGCGGACGCCCTTTTCGACGCCAGAGACGATGAACTGTGCGGACTCCTAAAGCAGGGGACGGTGATCGATTTCCGAGGCTGGGAGGAGAATGGGGTATTTGAAACTGCCGTGGCTTCGCTGATCGACATTCTCTCCAGTCCCAGTTCCTGAAAAACCAACCAGCGGCGGGTAAGTCACCCGGGCGCCAACGCGAAAGCACCCGAGAAGAAATATCTCTCTGGTCGCTCTAACGTTAGGCTATAATAGCGAAACTCAATCTAGACCTTACTTGGAGATGAATCTGTTATGGGTACCTTTCGACTTTTCACCAACTCCCAAGGCCTTTCCCAGATCGAGGACATAGACTTGACCAAGACACCTGACTGGACCGCAGCCCAGGCAACCACCAACATCACTTTCCGTGAAGCAGCGGTGAACAACTATTCTGATTATCATTGTGCCCCAAGGCGTCAGTTCGTCATCATACTATCGGGCCAATTGGAGATCGGCCTGAAAGACGGGTCTAAGCACGTCTTTGGACCTGGCGACGCCCGCCTGGTAGAAGACACGACCGGCTCCGGCCATACCACCGGCACCTACGGCGACGTGCCTTGCGTCACCGCCACAGTGCCGTTGGCTAACCAATAGCCTCAGGGCCAGACCCCGGCTTGAAGCGCACTCTCCATTTGGAGCCTGCCTAGCCGGGCGCCCGCGATCTAAAAACCGTTTTGCGTTGGCGAAACATCTAAGCACCTAGTAGTCCTCGAATTTCTCAGCAAGATAGGTTGCTTTATGCCGAATTCGCTAAGCGCGATCCAATGAATAACCCGGCAGTTCCAGGTCAGACCTCGCTGGTCGCTTTGACGCTCTTCCTGCTTTTGTTGATTGCCTGCGGCCAAAGCGCCCCGGCCGTTTCCCCCACGCAGGTTGCCCCTTCTCCGGAACCGGCAACCCGGCAATCTGATGCCAGCAAACAGTCAGGCGTGAGCAACATCGTTGTGATACGGAACCAGGGCGGGGCGATGGAAGGACATACGCCCCGTGGATTCCAGGGGATGGGCACGGGGCTGTTCACCGGGGATAATCTGAATCCGCGTTTTCCAAACGGAGACGGCGTCCAAATATTTTTGACCTTCGATCTAAGCGCAGTACCCGCTCGAAAGATAGTCTCAGTTGTGCTCCGCTCGGATAACGTCTCCATCCGTGGAATGCCCTTGAAAGACTTGGGGGCTTTGCGGGCTGAGGAGATTCGTTACGCCAAATTCTCCTCGGCATTATGGAATCTGGATCCCCTTCCAGGTGGCGCCGATTGCGAATTTGCCACCTCGCCTAACGGCCCGTTCAAGTGCGCCCTTGCCGAAACCGTCCAAAGGTCGTTGAACGATTCATATCCCCTGGCCCAATTCCGCTTACTCCTTGACCGGGCGGGAGATAATGACGGGAACCCAGACATGGTGGCCTTTTTCATCGCCGATTCCAATACCAACCAGCCGGGCATTTTCGAGCTAGAGGTAACGGTGGAGCCGGAATCCTGAAGGACAGCCTTACCTGACTCCGTCACGTATCCCATGGGCGAAATACCGGGCCACGGTGGCTTCGTCCCCGGTCAGGACCATGCCGTTGGTTCCGGGGTACAACAACCGGCTAGGGTCGTCCAAAACGTGGTGTAAGCCCAGCATGTGCCCCACCTCATGACTGCTGACGCGCCGGTCAAACACCGAGGGCTCGTCGATCACGAAGAAGGTGCGGGACCGGAAGGGATTGATACCGTTTGGGCCGCCGACTCTTCGAAGATAAAAACCGTTTATCGTAGAGGTCTGGGGTAAGGCAATCCCTCCGCCCACCTCACGGAAGAAGGGGCGCAGATCCCCCGCCAGCATCCCCCGGAGCATCGGTTCCGGGACTTCCACCGATTCGACTGTATCTAATTCCAACCGAATGCCGGCCTGACTCCATATCTCGTTCATTCCTTCAAGAATCTCCCGCAGATCGGCTTCCGTGCGGTGGGTAGAGATCTCGAGATCAGGATCCTCTTCGTCGTCCATCAGCAGGAAGAGGGAGATGCTCAGGCTGATGATTTCTCTCGGCTCCTCAGTGGCCTCCGGGACGCCGGTTGGTGATTCCTGGGTAGGAATGGATTCCCCGGCAACAACCACAGTGGGATTCCCCAACGTGAGATTCTCTACCGGCGAACTTTCAGAGGGAGTAAGCGATTCTTCTTCTAACGTGAGGCTGCTACACGCAGCAACGGCCATTGCTAGCAGAATCGGAATCAGGAAAAATTCTAACCGCATTGACACCTCAGGCATTAAGGCCGGCCAAGAGCAACCGGTCCAAATACCATAGATGCCATTCATCATCGATTCGATTCGAGGAAGCGGCGGCGTTCACCACATAGACGGAACCTGGGACAGAATCCCATCGAATCGAACTCGGCGGCCCGCCAAGGAGCTTTGCTGTTCTCTATGCCTTAACCCTTTGCGGGCCGAACGCGGGCATAACTTGTTTTGCGAAGCGGGTCATCTGCTCTTTGAACTGCTGGATCGAGGCGCCCATGGGAAATCCCAGCATTACGTGCTCTAGGCCGGGATACTTGTCCTCTATCTCTTTCAGGTAGGCGATGGTCTCTTCCGGGCTGCCGGCGAACCAGGCCCGCTTTTGGATCACGTCGCGGAAGTTGGCGCCGGCGGCGATGTGCCGGGCCGCGCCGCCGGGACCGGTCTGCTCCATGTTATCGTCGCTGTAGCGCAACATCCCCAGAGGGGCGGCAAACTTTACGTGCTCTTCGAACAATGGCTCCAGGGCCTTCTCCGCCTTCTCGTGACTATCGTCTATGTAGCACCACAATCCCAAGCCCAGGTTCTCCCCCAAGTGTAACTCCCGGCCGGCTCGGGCGTTGGCCTCCTGATACCGGTGGGCCCAGTCGTCCACGTACTCTTCTCCGGTGCCCAGGATCATCCCCTTGATACCCCACTTTGCCATGAAATTAAGGGCTCTGTCGGTGCCGCTAACTATGGGCTGCCAAGTTTCCACCGGCAGGTTGGCCGGACGCGGGACCAGAGTTAACTCCTTTAGCTGGTATCCCCGATAAGAGACCTCCGGGGGAAGGGTGTAGTGCTTGCCTTGATGGGTGAAGGACTCTTGATTGAAGGCCTTCATGATGATCTCGAATTGCTCCTCAAAGAGCTCCCGGTTGGCATCGGCGTCGATCAGGGGCGCGCCGAAGGATTCCACCTCGCGGGTGTGATAGCCCCGCCCGACGCCGAATATGACGCGACCGCCGGTGAGGATGTCCACCATGGCGAAGTCCTCGGCTAAACGGAGCGGGTGCCACATGGGAAGAACGTTGAAGCCGCAGCCGAACTTTATCCGCTTGGTGTGTTGGGCCAGGTACTGGCTGAGGATCAGGAGATTGGGGATACACTCGTAGCCTTCCCGCTGGAAGTGGTGCTCCGCCATCCACAGGATGTCGTAACCCAAGTCCTCCATGAAGATGGCCGATTCTCTGGCGATGTCGAAGGCCTTGGCAAGACGATCATTCGAGTACCGTCGGTCGTCGTGAGGGGTACCGCTATAACCGATACCCTCTCCATCCAGGACATGCCCGGCGTATAGGGCAGAGAACGACTTAATCATAATGACTCCTCATTCGATTAACGAAAGACTGGCGCTGACGTGCTGGTAGTTGCGGCTAGGCGCCACGCTCGGCATAGACCTGACGGGCCCGGTCTATGCCCCGAAGCCTGCCATCCACCAGATGGTCTTTGCGGTCGGCCGCCCAACGGTTGGACGCTGCCGTGCTAACCACGGACCCCTGGAACTGGGGCATCACGTACCGGGCCAGCAACTCGAAGCTGTGGAGCATCTTTTCCCTGGGAGCCCAGTCGATAGTCTGCACCAAGAACCCGCCGAAGCCGCCGCTTTGCTCGGCCAACCGGTTGATGCCCTCGATACAGTCGTCCGGGGTGCCCACGATCCATGCGCCTCGATCCACCATGTTGTCTACTACCCCTTCCAAGGGGCCGTCATATGCTACCTTCCGGCCGTTGGTCCCTTCGGAATATTCCCTGAGATAGCGTCCCGAGCCAAGCCTTACCTCTTCCAAAGCCTGCTCACGGGTCTCCGCCAAATGGACCGGGAGGGTCAACCGCCACTCGTCACGGTCCATCGTGTGTCCATGTTTCGCCGCCGACTCTTCGGCGATGCTCCAAAGACCTTTAAGGTCAGAGGGGCCGGCCGACGGGTCCCTAGGCACGGTGATGGTCAGGACTGAGGCCCCGTGTTTCCCGGCCAAAGCCACCCCGGCGGGCGACTGCACTGAGGATACCGAAATAGGCATGTGCGGCTTTTGGTATGGACGCAATTGGAGGACGGCTTCCCGCAACTCGAACCAATCGCTCTTGTAGGTAATCGGCTCAGTCTCGGTGAAAAGGCGAATGACAACGCCCAGAGCCTCGTCCATCTTTTCCCGCTGGGTAGTGGGGTCGATGCCCATCATGTAGGCGTCTCCCGGCAGCGCGCCCGGACCAACTCCAAACAACACCCGGCCCCGGGTCATGTGGTCAAGTTGGACCATGCGGTTGGCCACCATGAAGGGATGATGATACGGCAGGCTGATAACCCCGGTGCCCAGTTTGATTTGTTGCGTCCGCTCCGCCGCCGCAGCGATGAACACCTCAGGAGAAGAGATGATCTCCCACCCGGCGCTGTGGTGCTCGCCGATCCAGGCTTCGTCATAGCCCAATTGGTCCAACCACTCGACCAACTCAATGTCCCGTCGGATGGCCAGGGTGGGATTTTCGCCAACCCGGTGGAAGGGCCCCAAAAAGATTCCAAACTTCATTCGTTCTGGCAACGCCATTTTGGTTCACTCTCCAACAATTTGTTGATCGTAGTCTCGTCAAACTCCGATCGACGCTGATATTCAACCCTCAGCCTCTGATTGCGATTCCAGTGGACGATGCGGCAATTATACAAAAGTCGGGAGTCTAAAAGTAGATTGACGACCTTGCCCTGATTATCCCAGGCCGGACGTCCCTCAAACTAGCGCCGCCAGCCACCGAGTAGACTCGAAAGTAGAGAGATGGGCTGCAAAACCGCTTTACTCGGTTAGGTACACAGGGTACCCTGTCGTCACAACTCCGAATATAGAAGGCCCGTACTTGGAGCTTTTACCAGATCGGCTAGCCTGGTTTATTGCTGGACCTATCATAGGACTGCTGATGGTCGCACTATACGCCGTGGCTAACAAGCATCTAGGCGTTGCCACCTCCTACCTACAAGTCATGACCTTCGTACGCAGCCCCCGAACGGCAGAGATGTGGCGAGTCTGGTTCTTTGCCGGGCTCGTCGGAGGTTCACTGATAGCGGCCTTCCTTAAGGGTAGCCCTTCGCCAAATCTCACTTACGGTGCGCTCGGCGACCTGCTGCCGATAGCCGCCATCGTACCGGTCCTCTTTGTGGGAGGGATGCTCATGGGATTCGGAGCAAGGTGGGGCGGCGGCTGTACCTCGGGTCACGGGATCTCCGGTGCGGCCATCTTGTCTCGGGGCACCTTGGTCGGGACCGTCGCATTCATGGCAACCGCCTTCGGCCTGACTTTAATCGTGCACCTGATCACGGGAGGGGCATTATGAACCCCTTCGCTTTGCTGATAGGACTGACATTTGGCTTCTTGATCGTGGCCTCGGGGCTGAGTAGTTACACGGTGATTCACGACATGCTTTTGCTCCGGGAACCCGATGTCTTCCTTCTCATGGGGCCCTCTTTCGCCGTCGCGATGCCGTTGCTGTGGATACTCCGGCGGCGTAAATGGAAAACGCCCATGGCAGGTGAACTGAACCTTAATCGCGTCCCGAACGAACGAAAACACGTTTACGGTGGAGCTATATTCGGGGCGGGTTGGGCCGCCGCAGGCACCTGTCCGGGCCCGGCTATTGGAATGGCGGCCTGCTAGGCCTGATCGTGATGGCGGGTCTGGGTTCGGGAATAATCCTGCGAAACTTAGCGGCGGCAAACATCTTTTTCAAGAGCGATACGGATATTCATCCGTCTCAATCCGTAGCGAATCCCTGAGCTATCACTTTTAAGTCGTAACCGGGAAAAAGAGAGCGGGCAGCATGATGCTGCCCCCGATTGCATGGCAGTGGTCTTATTCCGTGGGCAGGCCGGCGTCCTTCCAACCCTGCATGCCCCCATCCATGTATGACCCGTTGGTGAATCCCATCTCCTTGAGTAGCCTCGCCCCCATTGCCGCGAGATTGCCAACGCCACACGTCGTAATTACCTGGCGCGACCGGTCCGCCAGGCGGATGTCGCGGCGTTCTTCAGGCACCTCAAGGTCCGCCCGTATCGGCAAACTGCCCAGCGATATGTTCACCATATTGGGGGCTTTCTGATCAGCCGGGATGTTTTCGGCATCTCGCACTTCCAGCAGAAGCGCGTCAGGGTTTTCCTGAAACAACCGCTGTGCATCTACTGGTCTGACGCCAGGGACCGCTGCCTTTGCTTCTTGAACCATTTGCATAAAGGTCTTTGCCATTGGGATTTCCTCCGAACTGCAAGTGGACGGTATTATAAACCGGATTGAAACCGGCGCACACTGTCGCATCAGAAACAACGCGGTCAGAGTCACAACGGAACAACCCCAACGAATATCGGTTTGTTTCACCACAGCATCGGCCTGGTTGCAAATCGATAAAAGGGAAAACAGTGTACTCCGGCAAAATTTTCCCGCATAATTGCCGCGACGACCCGTAGAACTCTATCGGCAATTTACTACTGACCAGACATTCGGAGGCTCTTGGATGAAGCTACTGACTTACGATTCCGAAAGCGGTACCCGCTGCGGCGTCCTGCGGGGCGACGACGTGGTGGACGTGGCGGCTCTGCTGGGCATTGATCAGCCATTGCAGGATGTCCGCGCCTTGCTGGAGACGGGCGAATCCGCTGTCGATCAGGTACGAACCGCCTTGGCGAGCAACTCCGCCGCGCCGTCCGTGCCCCTGGCCAGCGTGCGGCTCCGGCCTCCGGTGCTTCAACCGCCGACGGTCCGGGACTACATGATCTACGAGGAACACGCCACTGGCCAGGGCACCAGGACCCGGGAAGAGGCCTGGTATCGAATGCCCATCTTTTACTTCTCCAACCCTCTTTGTATCGCTGGCCCCGACGACGAGATACCCTTTCCTTCGGCATCGGACATGCTGGACTACGAGCTTGAGATTGGCTGCGTCATCGGGAAGGAGGGCCGCAACGTATCGGAAGCCGACGCCATGGACTACATCGCCGGCTTCTTGATATTCAACGATTGGAGCTGCCGGGACATACAGCGGGACGAGAGCGCCGTGGGACTGGGCCCGGCCAAGGGAAAGGACTCGGCGTCGAGCCTGGGACCATGGCTGGTGACTACGGACGAATTGGCTCCCCTCATGCGCAACGGGCGACTCCAAGTCAAGTGCCACGCTAGGGTCAATGGAGACTACTGGCTCAAGGACGGCGACGGCGGCGTACCCTATCACACCTGGGGAGCGGTGATAGAGCGGGCGGCCAAGGACAGCCGTATCGTGCCCGGCGACGTCCTGGGCAGCGGCACAGTGGGCGGGGGCTCCATCGGGGAAGCCATCCGCAAGGGCGTCGAAAAGGCCCGTTTCCTCCAGCCCGGCGACGTGGTCGAGCATGAGGTTGAGGGCATCGGCGTCCTGCGCAACACCATCGGCCCCAAGATAGGCTACGACCCCGATTACCGTTACAAACCCAAAGAGCAACCGGCCCTGCCGGAGCGGGGGATAGCCAAGGACTACAGATACGAGTTCAAGCTGCCCTAAGCCCGGACGCACTTATACAAGGAGGTCCGACCCATGCCTCTACCTCCCGATCGAATGGATTACAGCCCAATCATCGACCGGCCCATCATCAAGTGGCCCAACAACGCCCGGGTCGCCTTTTGGGTCGCGCCGAACATCGAGCATTACGAGTACATGCCTCTCATGGACGGTGTGCGCAATCCTTGGCCCAGGACGCCCCATCCCGACGTACAGCAGTATTCGTCCCACGAATTCGGCAACCGGGTGGGGTTCTGGCGGTTACTGGAGATCTTGGACCGCTACAACATTAAATGCTCCACCACCCTGAGCCTCGGTGTGCTGGAACACTTCCCGGAGATAGCCGAGGCCATGCTCAAACGGGACTGGATCTTCGTCAATCACGGTTTCTATAACACACGTTACGTGACCACCTACTCGGAGGAGCAGGAGCGGGAGTTTCTGCATGAGTGTGTGGAGAAGTTCAAACGCCTCACCGGCCGCCAGATCAAAGGTCATTCGGGTCCGGCGGCCTCCAACACGGAGAACACGCCCGACCTTCTGGCCGAAGCGGGTTTCATCTACCAAACCGACTGGAAGATCGACGACCAGCCATTGCCCATCAAAGTCAAGTCGGGGCGTCTGGTCTGCGTGCCCTACACCTCGGAGTTGAACGACGCTCCCCTTTACCGGCACAACTACGAGGCGGATTACTACGCGGAGATTTGCAAAGCCCAGTTCGACCAACTGTACGAGGAGGGGCAGGAAAGCGGCCGGTGCATGGTCATCGCCTTCCATCCCTACGCCACTGGCCGGCCCCACCGGGCCAAATATCTGGACGAAGTGCTTAGCTACATCATGTCCCATGATGGCGTGTGGCAGACCACCACCGACGAGATAGCGGAATATTATCTGGCCAACTACTACGACCAAGCCATCGCCCACGCCCAAAAGGTGAACGTGTAATCCGTAGGGGCGCATGGCCATGCGCCCCTACACACCGCCGACATCGATTGAGAGAACCCATACACGCCGGTTCGTTCGACAAGGAGCCGATCTATGCCCGTAGAGTTCTATCACGGTATGGACCACCAGCACTACGACTGGAATCCTCTTAACGATGACAGAGGGATGCTGCGGTGGCCCGACAACGCACGGGTAGCCCTGTGCGTCATGCTCACCCTGGATCACATGGAATGGCGCGTCCCGGAGGGGGCGTTTCAGTCCGCGTCGCTGGCCGGTGGCTACGGACCGTCGCCCTTTCCCGACGTCACCCGCTGGTCTCACCGGGAGTACGGTCACCGGGTGGGCGTCTACCGGCTCCTGGACACGCTGGCCAAGTTCGACATCACTCCCACGGTGGCCATGGACGTTCTAACGGCGGAGAACTATCCCTTCCTGGTCCGCCATCTCAAGGGCCTCGGCTGTGAGATCATCGCCCACGGGATCTCGGTCAGCCAGCAGATAACCGAAAACATGCCCGAGCAGGAGGAACGGGAGTACATACAGTCTTCGATGGAACGCATGACCGGGGCCATTGGAACAACTCCCGCCGGTTGGCTGGGACCGGAATACGGAGAGTCGTCACGGACGCCCCAACTGTTGGCCCAGGCCGGAGTCAGCTACGTCTGCGACTGGACCAACGATGAACAGCCATATCCGATCAAAGCGCCCCAAGGCCAGCTGACCGCCCTGCCCATCAACTTGCCCTTGGACGACGTCAACGCCCTGTTCGACCGGCATATTCCCATCAGCAGGTACGAGTTGATGCTGAAAGAGGGCTTCGACGCTTTGTACCAGGAAGGCGCTAAAAACGCCCGGCTGCTGGTGCTCAACCTGCACCCGTGGCTGATGGGCCAGCCGTTCCGCGTCCGCTACTTGACCCGCGCTCTGGACTACATGACCAGGCGGGAAGGGGTATGGACCGCCAACGGCTCGGAGATCATTGACTGGTACCGTAGCAACCCGCCTTCAGAAAGATAACATTCCTTGCCAGGAGCCCAGTTTTCCTCGAACGTTAGATAAGGTCAACCAAACGTAGATCTCACCATATCAACAGGAGGAAGCCATGGCCAAGATTGTTACCGCATTTGGCACGCCCCACACCCCCTTCCTGCCCGAGCAGGTATCAAACGCGCCGGGCCAACTCAAACCCGAAGCGATGATGAACGAAGTACACGAGCACCTGGAAAAAGCCAAACCCGACGTCATCATCGTGTTCACCTCAGACCACTTCGTTAACTTCTTCTACAACCACTTCCCGGCCTTTTGCGTTGGGGTGATCGACGAAGCCGAAACAACACCGGAAACGGGCTGCAACATGCCCCACTACTCGCTGCAGGGACACAAGAAAATGGCGGCGGCCCTGCACCGGGCGGCGCTGAAGTCCAACTTCGACCTAGCCACGGCCCAAGAAGTCAAGCTGGAGCACACCATCATGGTGCCCCTCCATTTCATCACGCCGGACATGAACATACCGATAATCCCCATCTACAACGGAGGCCTGGCGCCGCCGGCCCCATCCGCCCGCCGATGCTACTCCCTGGGCCGAATGATCCGGCGGTTCGTTGACGACTGGGAAGGCAACGAGAGAGTGGCCCTGATGGCCAGCGGGTCGGTTTCTCTGGAGGTGGGCGGGCCACGGAACACCACCTGGTTCGACGAGCCGTGGGTGGAAACGGTGAAGGGACTGATGTCCAAGGGCGACTATCAAGGTGTGGCCCGGCGTGCCACCGAGCAGAAGATGCTGGCAGCAGGCAACGTGGCCCACGAGCTACTGAACTGGACCACGGTGTTCGGGGCTTTGGACGGGGCGCTGCCCGACTACCTGGACAGCCAGCGGGGCTCGGTCTTCGCCGCCTGGGATCTGGAGGACGGAAGATGAGCGTCTACGCCATACACAAGCTGCTGTGGCTTTCCGAGGAAGACTCGGAGTTCCGCGCCCGTCTTCAGTCTGATCCCGAAGAGGCGATGAAGGGGTTTGCATTCACGGCCGAAGAGGTCCAGGCCCTCAGGAACGGGGACGTACACACCTTGCACCAATGGGGTGTAAGCAACTTCTTGATGCGTGTGATGCCCATGCACGGGCTGTTCGGCATGACCAACGAAACCTACCGGGAGCGCATCGGCAAGGAATCCCCCCGGCTGCAGGTCTAGACTTGCGCAGCCAAGAATCGGACCGATAGATGGAAACAACTATTTACCTGATCCGCCACGCTCAGATGCACCCGTCGCCCAGTATTCACTACTCAGAGTGGCCGCTGAGTACCGTTGGACAGGGCCAGGCAGAAAAACTGTGCGGCCTGCTCGAGCCTCTGGGCATAGAGGTAATGTTCTCGAGCCCCTTTCTGCGGTGCTTGCAGACGGTCCA